>Ga0209355_1002538_pt1 | contig 10154 bp, 8 predicted proteins | sample LauGreSBDMM110SN_3_FD_187563 | JGI IMG/M metagenome (GOLD analysis project Ga0209355, IMG submission 187563) | Freshwater lake microbial communities from Lake Michigan, USA - Sp13.BD.MM110.SN (SPAdes) (version 2) | ecosystem: Environmental > Aquatic > Freshwater > Lake | place: Lake Michigan, USA...
AAAATAATATTGGCGGAGCCTGAGGGAGGGGGTCGTAGGGGGAACCGTAGGTTCCTCTACTCTACTCTACTTAAGAAAGTTATTATACCATTGTGTTGAAATCGCATTTGTAGAGTCCGCATTATACGGTGTTTTTGTAATATCTTTTGTATTTGGTCCAGCCTTCACTATTTTATTCAATTCGATGACAGACAATCCATAATTGAAATATTGAAGATTCGATAATTTTCCATTAAATCCATTATAAGGAGACACAGCAATATCATAATAATTTTGTTTTGGGACATTCATAAGATTCGCTCGTTTCACTAGATTTCCATTGATATATACATCGATGTATGTATTTTGACATTTTACTGCTAAATGGAAATATTCTGCAGGTAAGTTAGGAATATCAATTACTAAATTTGATGAACTAATCGCTGGTGTTTGAACTGTATCCATTAGAATATATAAATGATTAGGATCACTAGGTTTTCCAAAATAAACACCAGGACCATTATTCAATGAACAATATTCATTACTACCATTATTAGGAAGACTTATATCTCCTTTTACAAATATAGGACTATGCCAATTAGGTGTTACAGATGAACCTGCTGAACCAGTTTTGTTCAGTTTTAACCATACTGACCAAGTAAACTCTATACCTGTTGCTTGATTATTGGATCGAGTCACTGGTATAGACGATTTTGTCGAAGGGTTTTGTGTAATAATCACCTGACCTGTTCCATCAATTTGTCCATTGATTAACATTGGTGTTTGTGATGGTTCTAAAAAATATCCAATGAGTTTAACAGCCAAAAAAAACAATACTATAAATATAAGTATAACCATTATTAAAAATACGATTTTCGCAATAATTCCATTTGAATCGAGAAAACTTGAATTTGTTGTATTTACTTGAGATGGTTGTGAGAATGAATTCATTGTATTCGTTAATGATTGTGTCATAGAGGGATCAGTTTGAGAACCCGTTTGAGAACCCATTTGAGAATCCATTTGAGAATCCATTTGAGAACCCGTTTGAGAACCCGTTTGAGAACCCATAAAACTAGAATTATTTTCTGACATATGACTAAATATATATAAAACAATATATATATTTTACACCGATAAACAATAATGGGTTGAATGTATGGATTCTTGTATGGATTGTCATAAAGGAATATTGATGATTGCCTTTTACATATGGTTAAAAAAATTTTTTTTGGTTCTCAATTTTATCATTATATTATCAATATTCCTTTATGACAATACATAAAAAAATATATATAAAAATCCATACAAGAATCTATACAATAAATGGAGGGGGTCCAAGTCCTCCGTAGGGGGACAGCTGTTGCCCTACCCGAAGGGAGGGGGTCGTAGGGGGAACCGTAGGTTCCTCTACCCTCTACCCTCTACACTCTACCTAAAAAACCGGCAATGTATATGCATTTTTATCTTGATTTAATGTTATATTCAAATGATAAGTAGGTCCCCACATTCCAGATTCTTGACCATTTCCTTTCAAATAATTATTATATACATCACCCGAACTTAGAGGAGCATTCCAACGAGATAATTGTGCTAACATAATAGGACATCCATTCAGTCTTGAACTTCCATTATCCATTAGAGAACCTAGACCTCCAAATGTAAATGTAGCACCAGCATTCAAATCACTTGGAGCAGTTGCCTGATAAATACCACTTATACCATATGTCGTATTATTATTAATATTTACTGCACTTGTAAATTTACCATTCAAATATGTTTCTATAAAATTATTCGAAACAGATACCGCTACATATACCCATTTTTGAATAGGAAAAGACCCACGAGTTCCATTTAATAGAACTGGTAGCGTAATAGATTCGGTTGTTGTATTTGATAGAGGAGGACTAGATGATGAAGGACTAGAAGTAGCAGGGGTAACCATTGTAACAGGATTCGTCTTATTTACAAGAATATCTGCATATAAATCATTTCCATTTGTATCCATACGTAAACTAAATAAACTTTTTGATCCAGTATAAGTTTTATCACCATACATCAAAAATCTTCCAATTTGAGGAGAAAAATGTGAGACATATACCCATACACCCACCGTATAATTTATACTATATGGATCATTAATAGTTGTTGGTGAAATAACAGAAACAGACTGTGTCAAATCCATTTTTTTAATAATAACAGGAATAGCCGTCATAATCGTATATATATAATATGACATTATGACAACAATGATACCTAAAATTATAATCAAGGTGTTCATATACACTACAAAAAGATTTTATACAGGCGGGTTTTTAATAATATATAAATTATAATGATAGATAATCGCCAATTTTGTTAAAGGTTTTTTATAATAATTTATATTACATATAGAACCATATAATCCATCTCTATTCGAATTCTTTCCATTTGTCCCTTTTACACCATTTTTCTCCGTTTTTATAGATGTTTCTGCTAATCCTGTATTTCCAATAAACATTTTATCCAATATTGGTGAAAATACGGGATTCATATTGTCTTCATATGTAAAAGAACGTTCTAAATATCCATTGACAAACATATCTACTGTTGTCTTTTTGACTGTATCTTTTTCTATTTTATTATTTATATTTGGTTCTGTATACCACCATTCATACCATTTCTTTTTTGGAATAGCGACTACTGTTGCTCCCGGTTTCAATTCGTCGTATGTTGTATAATTAAATACAAAATGATTCCATTTTTGTAAAGGTTGTGATATTGGAAATGCATGTTCTCCTACATACATTATAAAATCGTTATTCGATTCAATATTCGAATATGTCAATTGAATATGTTTATTTCCCGAATCGTCCACAAATGAAAAAATAGGCGATTCAACCGAATATCCCGGTTTATAAATAGAACCAGGATTTATATATACCCACATAGACAATCCAAAATTATTTGATATATCTCTAGGAACCTCAATTGGATGTTCTGTATTCAACATTACCGGATCATTCAGTAAATTTTCGTTTTCCGGGAATATCTGGTAATTAACAAATGGCATCAAAAAGAAATATGTCATTAATAATACGATTTCTACCACAAATAATACAATCAACGTAACAGAAAACGTATTGTATTCTTGAATAACACCCTGTATCATATCACGTATAAGACATGGAATATAAAACATAAGATTTATGAAAAAACCAGTCCATCCCGTCAATTTCTTTAATGTTCCTGAAAATAATGTAACAATTATAGATAACCCTATTATCATAATAGCACCAATAACAATATATAACAAATATTTGTTGAAAATATATTTCGATATACTGGTTTGAAGGAAATAACCAATTGCTCCAAATATAACAGCTAGAAATAGAGAACCAAACATCAAATAGACCGCTGTCGTTGGTTCAAATGTAAGTACAGACATTAACCCAAAAATAAGAATGACAGGAACAACAATCATAAACACATTTGTAAATAAATTCTTGGTAAATGCTCTTTCGTCGTTTGATGCTAAAATAAGTTCATAATAAATATAATATAGTAATCCAACAATGCTCAAATATGCTAAAACTAAAAATATAATCGATGTCATTATATTTATAATGACATTTATTTTATAGGTTCTCAATTGTCGTTTTTTTACCATGACAATCTCTACAAAGAGCCACTAGATTATCTACATGATTGCTTCCACCATGTTCTAATCTTATTTTATGATCCACTTCAAACCATGCATTTAATTGTAATTGACAATCACCACATTTCCAACCCTGTCTAGCTGCTACAAATTTCTTTTTTGTTTCACTTACAGAACGTTTGATTCTTTGTCCTTGTCCTTGTCCTTGCCCTCCCGATGACATGATTCTTTGTTCTTGTTTATAATTGATTATAGGTGTCGAACCGCCATATATAGATTGATCTCTTTGAAAACTCTGTTTACTTGTAAAGTCTAAAATAGGACTCAACATACTCGTTGTACTCTTATCAATCGGCATATATTTCAAATAATCGTTTGTAGTTGCTAACATTGGACCCCAACTTAATGGATTCTTTTTTATCATAAAGTATAATACAAAGCCAACTACGAGAACACAAGCCATTTGATAATATTTTTTGTATTGATACACATTTTTAAGATATTTACCATCTGTGTATATATTGAAAATAACGAGCGCTACTATACCGAAAATAAAAATCTCTATACGCATCTATATACTATAGCGAAAAAGTATGAGAACCCTATGAAAATGTGTATCCATTCATATATATCAAAAAAAAGCATATAAATATAAATACGCCAACCAAAGCATACTTTTTCCATTTTAATTGTTCAGACAAAATGATTGGTTTGGGACGATATTCTGCGAAATATGTTTCTAATGCGGCATCTAACGATATTTCTTCTTTACCTAACATGATATTCACTTTATTATGAATAAAATGAACCCATCTTATAAAAGAATCGCGATTGTCTAAATAAGGGGAAACAGGATATTTATCTAATAAATGGCTAAATCTACCCCCTATTTCAGGATTAGGAATAAAAAGTGGGAGATTCGTAATAAAATCGTAATATTTTCTCTTTGTGACAGCATTCGGGGTTTCAGGATAAGATAATGATAGAGTTGTCATAAAGAACCAATAATGTGGTCCCCATATTGAAGGGTCAAAACTTGTCATTGGCTTTGTGAAACTATATAGAAACGCTGGATTATAAATGAGTAATGGAACCTTATTGCGGTAATTGTGGTAGAAATGGACATATATTTCATCAATGTAAATTACCAATTATGAGTATGGGAATTATTGCTTTTACAAAAGACTCTATGGATACATTTCGGTTTTTAATGATTCGACGAAAAAACACTTTAGGCTTTATGGATTTTATGAGGGGGAAATATTCAATATACAACAAAGAATATTTATTGAACTTGTTGAATGAAATGTCTATTAGCGAAAAACAAGATATATTGAAAAATGATTTTCATATATTATGGAAACAATTATGGTGTAATCATTCTAGTCAATATAAAAATGAAGAAGAATCTTCACGAGATAAATTTGATGCTCTTAGATTGGGAATTATGACGCAAACTAGTAGTTATACTTTGGCCGATTTGATTGAAGAATCGACTACTCAATGGGAAGAAACTGAATGGGGATTCCCAAAAGGGCGCCGCAATATTTATGAAAAAGATATTGAATGCGCTTTGCGTGAATTTACTGAAGAAACTGGATATGTTTCAAATGAAATTGTAGAGAACATACAACCATTTGAAGAGATTTTTATGGGGTCTAATTATAAATCTTACAAACATAAATACTATTTAATGTACATGAAAAATATTGATTTTGATAAAATCAACATAGTAGATAATAGTGAAGTCAGTAAAATAGATTGGAAAACATATGACGAATGTTTATCATATATTCGTCCTTATAATTTAGAGAAAAAACGTATGTTTGAAGAAGTTTATAACTGTCTATCTTTTTGTGAACAATGAAATCGTCTCATACCCTTAGGTTATTTTGTCACTATATTCTAATCTATGGACAAAAAAGAAAAAGAGAAATGTAAAAAGGGGGAACGTAGAAACCTGAAAACTGGGCTATGTGAAAAAATGACCGACGATCTATTAAAACATAAACAGTCTCTTCGTAATAAAAAAAAAGGGGTTGTTACTGATGTTCAAGGTAATATAGTTAGACCTCCTAGATATAGTAAAAAAAATAGACCTGTATTACCTGAAGTCGGCACTGATTTACCAGAAAGTTTAATAGATGTCTCTATACAAAATCCCGAATTAGTCATTGATATGGGGATCATTACTGCAGAAGAAGCAGAAGCCGAAAAAGCAGAAGCAGCAGAAGAAGCCGAAAAAGAAGCCGAAAAAGAAGCCGAAAAAGAAATCATACAATTAGAACCTGTAAAAGAATCGTCTCCTAATAAAGAAGTCGAAATAACACTTCAAGATAAAGCAGTCGAATTATATCCTACATTAGATGACCCCGATTTCTCATATAAAATAGCACAACGTCAGGAATTTGCCGATACAAAATACGATGGAGAAATTAAAGATATTCGAGAACAAGCCAAACTTTTATGTAATACACCTTTCGAATTATTACCACATCAATTATTTGTTCGTAATTTTTTATCCTTTCAAACACCTTATAATAGTTTATTACTATATCATGGACTGGGTTCTGGTAAAACATGTAGCGCAATTGGTATCGCCGAAGAAATGCGTTCTTATATGAAACAAATGGGAATCACAAAGAGAATTATTATTGTGGCTTCCCCAAATGTTCAAGACAATTTTCGCCTTCAATTATTCGATGAACGTAAATTAGAACAATTACCAGATGGTACTTGGAATCTAAACACATGTATCGGTAACGCCCTTTTACAAGAAATCAATCCTACAAATTTACAGGGACTCACAAAAGAACGTATCATTAGCCAAATCCGTTCACTTATCAACCAATTCTATGTCTTTATGGGTAATAAAGGTGAATTTGCCAATTATATCACAAAGGCAGTCTCTATTCCTGCCGATTCAGGATATTCTGGAAAGGAATTGGCTGCTATCCGTGAAAAAAAAATAAAGGCGCATTTCAATAACCGTCTTGTCATTTTAGATGAAATTCATAACATTCGTATTAGTGACGCAAATAAAACGAAACTTACATCTATATTATTAAATGAAATCGCAACTAAAAGTGATAATATGCGCTTGTTATTATTATCGGCCACTCCTATGTATAATTCGTTTAATGAAATCATCTGGTTGGCAAATCTATTAAACGCAAATGATAATAGGGGGGCTATTAAAATAGAAGATGTTTTTAACACTGATGGGAGTTTTATAGAAAACGGAAGAGAATTATTAATACGAAAACTCACAGGATATATTTCGTATGTACGTGGTGAGAACCCATATGTTTTTCCCTATAGGATTTACCCCAACACATTCGCACCCGATCATTTGATAGGAGAATACCCCACTAAACAAATGAATCAAATGGAGATTCAAGAACCCATACAATATATTCCCATATACAAAAATGGTATCGGTTCCTATCAATCAAAAGGATACGAATTTATCCTACAGGACTTGGGTTTAAAATCCACTATAATTACCGATAAAAATGGGAAAGAGAGAGCTATGCCTTCTTTTGAGAACATGGAACATTTTGGTTACACTTTATTATTAGTGCCTTTGGAATCACTTATTATGGTATATCCAAATGCTAAATTAGACAAGATCCTAGAATCAAAGAAATCTTATACGGACAAAGAGGCAAAAGATGTCATTGCATCTATGATTGGAAAACAGGGGCTCTCAAATATTATGAAATATACACGTGTCGAAAAACCTATACCAAAAAGGTTTAATTATGAATATAGGAAAAGTAGTTATGGCCATATTTTTGCACCAGACGAAATAGGAAAATATAGTTCGAAAATATCTAATATTTGTGACATTTTGAGAAAACCTTCCAAAGGAATTGTTCTCATCTATTCACAATATATTGATGGAGGATTAATACCTATGGCTCTCGCTTTAGAATCTATGGGGTTCTCACGTTATGCTTCTACTGATGAACATTCTAAAAACCTATTAAAATCTGGATTAGGTGGAGAACCTATTGATGCTGATACTATGACAAAACGTTTAGAAAAGGGTAATCTAGCACGTTATGTCTTGATTACTGGTGATAAAGATTTTTCACAAAATAATAACAATGATTTGAAATATATTACAAGTAAAGAAAATTCTCAAGGTTCTCAAGTAAAAGTTATTTTAATCTCTATGGCGGCATCTGAAGGACTTGATTTTAAAAATATTCGGCAAATACATATATTGGAACCATGGTATAATATGAATCGTATTGAACAGATTATTGGAAGAGGTGTTCGTAATTTCAGTCATTGTGATGTAGAATTCGAAGACCGTAATGTGGAAATATATCTACATGGCACTTTGTTAGACAAAGACGAAGGAGCAGAAGCAGCAGAAGCAGCCGATTTATATGTCTATAGAAGTGCTGAGAAAAAGGCTGTTCAAATCGGTCGCGTTACACGTGTCTTAAAGGAAATTGCGGTCGATTGCCTTTTGAACGTGGGACAGACCAATTTTACCGAGACGAAATTATTAGAAGAAGTCGCGAATCGCGATATTCGTATTCGATTGTCTTCTAGGGGCGATGAATTGTTCCCTTTTAAAATAGGCGATAAACCGAGAACCGAAGCGTGTGATTATATGGATAGTTGCGAATATTCTTGTGCTGTTCGTCCTGGATTACCTGAGATTACAGATCCTATTAAAGATACATATGACGAGAACTTTGTAAAGGCTAATTCTATTGTTATTATGAAGAAGATTCGCGATTTATATCGTGAAAAAATTATATATAGTAGAGAACATTTGATAGGCGCGATTAACCAAGTGAAAAAGTATCCTATAGAACATATTTATTATGCTTTGACGCGATTCATCCAAAATAAAAATGAAGGACTCATTGATAAATATGGACGTGCTGGATATTTAATATCAAGGGGCAATATGTATGCCTTTCAACCAAATGAGATTATGGACGAATCAATCTCTGTCTTTGAACGATCTACACCTGTCGATTATAAACCTGTATCTCTTATTATGGAATTACCGAAAGAAATAAAAGAATGGAATCCTATAGTAATTGAAACAACGGGAACAATCGATACAAACGATACAACGGGAACAAACGAAACAATAAATCGAGAACAAATAGAACAAACGAAATCTTATGATGATTTGGTTGGTCAAATAGGTGAGATTATGAAAATATTAGAGAACAAAGATCTCGTAGTAAAGGCAATAAATAAAGATTGGTATAAACATGCTAGTAAAATAGTCGGGGAATTATTACTGGTTCATGAAATGAAAATGGGCGTCATACAGAAATATGTCATCTTTCATTTCTTGGATAAATTGTATGTGAAAAATAAATTGGTTCTCGCAAAACATATATATGAGAACCTTCAATATAATGGATTCGAAAATGTTTTGAAAGAGTATTTTGATCGCCTATTAATAAACATGGAAGAAGACGGTGACATGAAAGAGGCGATTGTATTAGCAGATGGAGGTGTGAATAAAATGTTTGTTAAGGAAAATGGCGAATGGATACCAGGTAGACCTACCGATGTGAAATTGTTCTCGATTGTCAAAAAGGAAAGGTTTACGATTCCTTATGAAAAAATAAATAGGACGGATATTGGGTTCATGCATCCATTTAAAGAAAAGGAAGTCGTCTTTAAAATGAAAGATTTGACTCAAAAACGGAATAATACGGGGGCTAAATGCGTGGATGCTTCTAAACCGAGTATCGCCTCGAAAATTGGGGCTGTATTACAAAATCCATCCATATATACCGCGACACAAATAGAGAAACCCGAATTGTGTATTTTACTTGAAATTATAATGCGGTGGAAAACAGAGGCTCGTGGTATTTATTACTTTTTTGGACCTGAACATGTTAATGAAATGAAGATTTCAACTCTTCACTGGTAAGATATATAAAGATTATTTGATACTTTTATATAATGAGTCTAAATATAAAAGTATATGATTCAAATGAAAATGTGGAATTGGCAAAAGATCTCATAGATAAGATCATTCAATATGATTGTTCCGACTTGGATATAGGGGATAGAGGGGGTCATACAGGATATATTGACTTTATTTTAGAAGAATATCTAGAGGGATATGATTGTATGAAAGGTATTGATATGTATCAACGCTCGTTTATTACTATCAAATCACATTTCCTTTATGACGATGGTACTACTGAAAATAATTGTACTACTTTCTTTCAAAGGTATGCTAATGATTCATTATTATGGATGGCTGCTGGTTCGTCGCCAATTATGTATACTGATGGTGGTATGAATATGCTTCAACTTCAACTCGTAAAACATCTCCTTTATGACAAAGAAATCGTTGGTTGTGAGAATATAGTATCTAGAAAAGGGGTTGTTACAATCCGGTTAGGATATTCATTATCAAAGGGCTGAATATATTTTCTTCTTTTTTCTATTTTTAGTTGTTTTCGTTTTCGTTTTCGTTTTCGTTTTCGTTTTCGTTTTCGTTTTCGTTTTCGTTTTTGTTTTCGTTTTTGTTTTT
>Ga0209355_1002540_pt1 | contig 10153 bp, 9 predicted proteins | sample LauGreSBDMM110SN_3_FD_187563 | JGI IMG/M metagenome (GOLD analysis project Ga0209355, IMG submission 187563) | Freshwater lake microbial communities from Lake Michigan, USA - Sp13.BD.MM110.SN (SPAdes) (version 2) | ecosystem: Environmental > Aquatic > Freshwater > Lake | place: Lake Michigan, USA...
TTTCTCTTTCTATTTCTTCGGTTCAAAAATAAAAGGTAGGAGACCGAAATCTCCTACCTAATTATAGGTTTATTTTACTGCTGTACAGATTAACTCTCCACAAGACATTGGGTTTTTAACCATAACACCACACTCAGATAACATGTGAACTGAATAACCATCAAGGTTAGACGAACGCATTGTTCCGATTGATTTTGCAGGATTTCCGTATGGATCGATTGAACCAGCTTCATGCCACATAATCATATCTGAATCTTTTTTGTACACTTTTTGGATGTTTGATTCGCCACCTTGAGTACCGAAATCAAGTACAGTAAATCTGTAAGATTCGATTGGACGACCAGTTTTCCAGTGTAACTGACGGTTACGAATTGCATTGTCATACAATGGTAAGTGTTTTAAGGTAATTTTTGTACCATTCAAACCTTCGTATGTTTTGAATTGACCACCTAATGTTAACTCTTGTCCTTTACCAGATACAAAAGTAGAATCTACTAATGTGTATTGGTTAACAGAAAGTCTCATTGCTTTGTCAAATTCAGCAAAACCGTACTCACCTGTGAAAGCCACAAAATGACGATCAGACTCTGGAGTTACGTTGTAAGACAAGTCAATTAAGAAATCACGGATGATGTTCTCAGTTAACTCAGTATAATAACGTTTGTTTGCTGGAGCGATTTGCTCACGGATACCTGCACCTTCATAAACTGGTAAACCGTTGTCACCAATCATGTCAGTTGTTCCTGTAGCAGTCGTTGAGAATTGAGAATACCACATAGAAGCCTCAACTTCACGGTACCATTGTGCCATTGCTTCCCACTCAGCAAATTTAGTCCACAATTGAGAAGTTTTCTTCGGATCGTTAGGATCAGCTAAAGAAATTACCAATACGTCAGTTGCAGCAGAACGCGTTACTGTGTATGATTTTCTCAAAGTAGTTAAGTGATTACGCATTTTGAAAGGCGTAGAGAATGTAGTGTTTCCACCAGTTGAGAACTCAGGAACTGTTGCATATTCTTTTGAAAGTTGCATACCTGGTTGTAATTGTAATGGATCAACAAATGCAGACTCATCAGCACCAGTTAATTTTAAACGGTAAACCCATCCTTTTCCATTAAAATATGGATCTTCCATTACACGTGCACGATAGTTTCTATCGTCAAATGCAACTACATCTTGGTTAGCAAACCATTTCTCTTCCAATAAAACAAGGAAAGATTGACGGAATTTTCCAGGAGTTGTAGATGTTTCTAAGTTTTCGATGATTTGAATTGCTTTTTCATCGTCTCCTTGAAGCATCCAATCGTATTCACGATTTCCTAATTCAGTAGAACGACCCATTCCTGAAGTCAAATACTGAAGTGGGTTTTGTCCCTGCATACCGAATATACGGTGAACGATTGTAGAAATCGTTTGAGGTTCAGTCAAAAACGCTCTTGACAAGTGGTTTTGTTGTGTTAAACCAGAGTGCCATTTCGTTTTGTAAAGTTGTAAGCCATTAACTGCCATTACGTTTGGTTTTAAGAATTAATAATTTTACTACAAGATTTTTTTCCAACTGGACATGTCTAAATCTGAAGTATCTTTTGCAACCCTTGTTCTTTTTGCCTGACCTTTCATTTTTAATGAAGAATCCAAGTTAGACAAACTATCACGCAGTTTACTCGATACATTAGTTTTGACTTTTTTCTCAATTTTTGAAAAATCAAATTTGTTATACATTAACCAGGCCATTTTAAGTTGTGCTTTTGGATCAGCTTCAATGTCCGCAAGTAACTTAGTTTTTCCTTCTTTATTTACTGTTGTGATGTATTTGAAAAACTCTTCCTTTTTACGAGTTGGTAAATCAAATCCAGCAATTTCATCTGCTTCGTCAATTGTTTTTTTGATGTCAGCAATATAATCTTCGTGAGCTTTTATTTGTTCTTCACGTGCTCGTTGTTGTTCTTGTAAAATACTTCCTTCATAATTGTCTTGTTTTTTAACAAGTTTAGGATGTATTCGTTTTGCTTGTTTTTCTAATAATCCAGACTCTTCAAAGTCTTCAATCATTTCGTCAATTTCTTCATCCGTGTAACCTTCAGAAGCAAGCCAATCACCAATTAAGGCTTTTTGTACAGATTCTTTTCCAAGTGCATCTTCCGAAAGTGCTTTGTAGTTTGGTAAAGCAGTGCTTTTTTCTACATAACTTTTTGGATCTCCTCCTGCTTCTAAATATTCTAAAAATTCTTTAGCTGCTTTTGGAACACTTTCTTTGTACTTCTCAATGGATTTTTTGACAGTTGTATCCATCATTTTTAAAAGTCCATCTTCAGAATCTTCAAATTCTTTTGAATCATAATCTGCAATCCCTTTTTCGTGCAAGAAAGAAGCAAATGTTCTAAAGGGAGAATCAGAATCTTCGTCATCTTCTTCTTCTTCCTCTTCGTCCTCTTCCTCTTCTTCTTTTTTAGAAGATTTTTTATCAGATGGTTTACGTTTTTTATCGTCTTCCTCCTCTTCTAAATCCTCTTCATCTTCCTCTTCTTCATCTTCTTCGTCGTCGTCAAAAAGTGAGTCTCTCTGTTGTATTTTTACAGAAGGTTCTTTTTTAGTACGCTTATCCTTGATGTTCGAATCTGTATCTGAAGCATCGTCTTCCTCTGTTGGAGGTGTGTCAAAGAGCGTTGGAGCACTTGTTTTAATTGCTCCGTTGTCTGGGATATTTACTTCCCCTGCTAACAAATTAAATGCGGATAAATCCATATCTTCATTTGTGTCTTGGTTTTCTTTCTTCATAATCTTCTATTTTCTCTAAAACAAATTTATTGTTATAATTAAAATAATTATACATTCAAAAAAGAGTTTTATGCATTACATAGCAATAAGTGCTATTTGCCTGTATTTCGTTTATTTAACGCCTCTCTTTTTAATTCTAAATCACGTTCTTTAAGTGCTAACTCTCTTTGTTTTGCTTCACGTGTATCTGCTAATTTTTGAGTTGCTAAATCTGCTTGTCTCATAAATTTTTCACGATCATACTCATCTTTAACACCATTGTTATTTAAGTCCGTGTCCATTAATTTTGCATTTGCAGTAATATGTGCAACTTCAATTTTTGTATCGTTATTTGCTTGAACACGAGCATCTTCACGAGTCTGGATTTCCAACTGCATTTGTTGTTGCATTTGTTGTAACTCTTTTTGATTTTCTTGTTCTTGTTGCATTTGTGCTTGTTGTTGTTTTTCTGCTTTATCTTGTGAGAACTCTAAAGTACGAGTAATCTCAGCAACTGAATCAGAAGAAAGCAACTTAGAAAACTCATTAATATGTAAATTACCAGATTGCATTGATTGTTGTGCTGCCATACGTAATGTTTCAAGTGTTTTAATATCTTTTGAACCATTCGTAATAAAGATTCCATATTCTGTATCAGGGAATGGGTTGTCTTCTAAATCAATAAATACACGAGACATATCTCCAAGTACGTATTGCATTTTTTTACCACCTTTCCAAGCAATCTTAGCAACATCTAATAACGCTTCGTACACGCGACGTTTTACCTCATCATGATGTGCAAACCAGTATTCAGTAATATGACTTGATTGTGATACTGCACGTTCTGTATTTCCAACTAACTCAGAAGAAGAGATTTGCCCCATACGTTGACGTGATACACCTGTTAATTCTTCTAATTCTGATTTGATTTGATTTAACATTGAAATATTTTGGTTGATGTAATCTCCCATTGTTAAATCTATTGATGTAAATTGATTGAAGTTATTTGTTTGTCCTTGCTTACCTTCTTCATGCGAATTAATAAACATGATACCCATTGCTTCTAAATAATACATCCAGGAATCAATATCCCATCCTTCAGAACGAGGAATCTGAGCAATGTCCATAATTGCTGCCTTTCCTTTTGATTTAGCAAACGCTAATTCTGTACGATACATTAAGATGTTGTACAAATATTGGAATGGTTTCATTCGATCAATCATAGAAACACTTTCTGCATTTCTTGCATTGTATAAATAACCCACATATCCACATTTGCAAATAGCTGGATTATCGAGGCTTCTACGCTGATTAGGTTTTGCTTTGATATTTACATAAATATCTTCGCCTATTTTTGTTCCTTCCCAGTACTCATTTACCCAATCCCATTTTAAACGCATTGCTGCATCTGTTAAAGCATCAGTCCAATTATAGAATCCTTCTTTATCTTTAGTTGCACCACTTGGAATTTTGTATCCTTCATCTACTAAATCTTCGTCCCACTCTTCTTCTCCTGCTTCCAATGTTTGAAGGAATCCTATTTTTTTCATAGATTTCCATTCAATTCGAACTATGCGAATATTTCCTTGACCATCTACATACGTTCTTTGACCGTGTGTTCTTTTGTACGCCTCATCTCCTTGTATACGAATTTGAGAAGCATGGTACATAAAATCTTTTTGTTGTCCGTTTCCAGAACCAAATCCTCCAAGTTGTTCTAACTGATCTATTTCTTGAGGAGTTAAATCAGAATAAAATTCATCGATTACTGTTCCAATATTTACAAAACGTTCTTCAATTACTGCTTGAGCATCTTCAATGTAAGCACTATCAGGATCGTTGATTACTGTAATATCACATGGATTTGCAACACGTACAACCGGCTGACCATTTACAACACCTACCCAATAAATTTCTTCTCCTCCAATTAGAGCATCTTTAAAACCATCGTTGAATTTAAAAAGAAGTCTCTCTTTTTCTTCCAAATATTTTAAAATATCATGGGCTGTTTTTTCTCTAATATCTTGATACTCAAACTTTAAGAATTTTTCTAATTCTTCTGGTGGTTGTGGTGGACCTTGTTCACCAGGAACGCCTCCTTGCATTACTTGCTCAAATAATTTTTGCAACTCTGCATCAATCATTGCTTTTTTCTCTTCTTCTATTTCTGTAATCGCATCGGAATTAGTAGTAACAGCTCTAAAATTTAACGGACGTTTTATTTCTTCCCCAATTAACAAATTTAATTTTGGAGACATAATATCGTAGTGCTGAAGGCTTGCAGGAAACTCATTCTTTTTTACACCATACGGATTTGTTACGTATTCAAAATCAGCTGAATCTAACTTACCATTATATAGTTCGTAATTAATTTGCTTACGCATACCGGAAGTACGTCCACTTTGATTATCACTATACATATATCCCTCAAGGGAATCGATAACCTGTTGTCCCCATTCTTTTGTCTTTTTACTTTTTTCAAGTTTTTGACGAGGGATATAATTATTACTTAAACCGTCCATATAAATTTTTTATTACTTTCCAAGCGATTGAAATACAAATATAAGTAATTTGTAATTATCTATTGGGTTTTCTAAATAACTGCCTGTTAAAAAAATTACTTCCTGATAAAAGTTTATTTGCACCACTTTCTTGCACTGTTACTCTGTGGTTTTCTTGCGAATGAAACATACACAACATGAATGCAATAGCCCTATCAAAGTTTCCTTTTTTATTGTAGGAAATTAATTCCTGCAACAAAGGAATTGAGTAAATGTAATTTAAGTTTTTTAAAACCTCTCCTGAAGCGTTGTCGCCTCTCTCTTCTAATAACCAATCTCGTAAATAAATTTCTCCTTGTACTTTAATTGGATCACTCATGTGGATTCCATATCCTCGTTGAGTTTTAGAATTAGGAACAATATCTTTTAAAATAGTTGGCTGTTGTTTTAGCAAATGCAGGCATTTTTTTTGCTCAAAATATATTTTTAAACCTCGAAGGTTATTTTCATAAAGTGTTTGAGCACTATAATAAACCAAAAGTTGCCTAATTGTCTCATAATATTCCTTAGCAGTTTCAGGACGACCTGTGTATTCGGCTACAATGATATTATAAGTATTATCAAAAGTTTGAAAAGTTTTGTAGATAAACGTTGATCCTAAGGAAGTTGTAGTTGAAGTATCTTGGTCATAGGGGTCAGTTCCTGCAACATACAAACCGTATGGAGTGTTTCCTTGCGCATCTCGATATGGATGTTCCCAAATGATGACACAACCTTCCTTAGCATCTGTATCTTTAATTGGAAATTTTGTAATTGGACGTAAAGACGGATCGATCATCCATTTTACTTTGTCATTTTCCCAATAAAAAGTTCCAGTTTGTCCAAGTGGTACATTTCTATTTTTTGTTTCTACCATTGCAAGTTGGTTTTGCAATTCTATAGTTGGAAATATATTTCCTGCTACTTGCAAGAATGCTTCTTCTGGTGACTTTGGAAACTGAGTGATATATTTTTCCCAGGTAGTACGCGAGTCACTGGTTTTCATCATTTCACGTTCTCGATTTAACCAAACTTCAGAAGCCTCTCGATTTGAATTTCCATTTTTATCCACCATATCAAAGGTGTCTTCATCTAATCCTGTTTTTAGAAAGTGATTTGTAAGTTTTGGAAATTTAGTTTGAGCACTTACTTCTTCTTTTTTAATATGAACTTTACCTGGCTTATACCACATATCGTCAATAAATAACCCACATGCTGTATTTTCTGCTCCTTGATCCCACTCATTAACATAAGATCTTATCCAATATTTTTCAGGATTATAAAAGATTTCTGCAAAATCATTAGAACCTCCATCCATATCTCCCCCAGTCCCAAATATAATTGGCATACCAATCATCTCTGTTCCATCTCGAAAACATGGTGCTGTAATCATGTACGATTGTACAAGATTTGGCCACTTACCTGCTTCTTCAAATAAGAATAGTTCTGCTTTTTTACCAATCGCTGCGGAGAAGTTATCTTTAAACGTCAACGTAAAAACTTCTGAGTTGTATCCTGACCAAACTTCTGCTCCTTCAATATACTCTTTAAATCTTGCTTTTACGTGATCCATCTTATCAGGATTTCTACGTTTAGCCCAGGCTGTATGTTTATTGATAAAATTCAGTACATCTAACGCCATATTCATTGTTGCTTGGGAATATTCATCCAAGTAAGCACCAATGATACTGGTAGAGTCTCTGTGGAACACAAAGTTATAAGCACAGAGTCCTGCATTTTTATACGAGAAGCCTTTACGACGTGATTTGGCAACAATTAATCCTTGGTTTGATTTTCTGGCGATTTCTTTTTCTTGAAAAAAGTGGTAGTCCATGTCCAAAAACCTGGGAAATGTTAATCGAGTTCTTCGAATCCCACTAACATCTACTGTTGCTTTTATCTGTGAAAAGTTTAAATAGAAATAATGTTCACCTGTAACCCATACACCTCCAACTGTATACCCATTTTTACAACGTAGCGTCTGCTCGTCCCAATACTGACGATACGCAAAGGTTCCCTTGGGTGCTGTCGTATAACTACCAGTTTTAAGAAACTTTCTGGCTTCCTCTTCGAATAAATGTGTATTAACAAAATGTAAGTTTGATTCAAATTTGTTCATGACTATCTTTCGTATTCTCCAATTTCTCCTCCTCCTCTAACTTTTACAGAAGTAGTAACTTCTTTTTTTACTTGTTCGGTAGTTTTATTTAAAGATTCAATAATTCCACCTACTGCTTTTAAATTAGCTGCTACGTCTTTTGCTAAATAAACAGGTCTTCCTGTATCATCCAGTTCTTTAAAATCTAAAGTTTCAAAATAATCTGCTAATTTATCGCAGGCAATCTGTGCAGATTCTAATAATCGCATCGATGGCGTATCATTAAATGACTTATATTTTCTAAGTGCGTTGTCGACTACGCTGTTTGAGATCAGTTTTTCATTTCCTTTTAGAAAATCTGTTAACAACATTGCTTTTCGCTGGTGTAGTGGATAAATTGCATATGGTGATGCAAAATCACAATAAAAATAAATATAAGATAGTATTTTATGTGCATCTGTTTTTCCTGTACTTTTATCTGATTTCCAGATTTGTAAAAATTCTGGTATAACCAAGGTGTTTGGATCAATAATTACTTTGTCTTCTTTTAAACTAAATAGTCCCATTGTATCTTTTTTTACGCTTTTCCATGTGTTTGGAAACCACAACTCCATCTTTGTTACGATATGGTTCTGTGCTTTTTGTTAGTTTTTCTTCTCTTCCTGGTTTTACTCCAAAGACTCCAAATAAAGGCAAGCGAACACTTTCTTTTGTTGTAGCCATTATTTTAGGAATAATTTTAAATTGACTTTTTACAATCAATTCTACTTCATGCATCGATACTCCAGTTTCAAATGCAATTTCTTGCAGTATTTTTTTGGTTACTTTACTTTTCATCTCGACTAATATTTATTGCTACAATGACATTGTGGTCATGTTCTGGAATTAACACGGAAGCAAGTCCAGATGATGTAACCCCATTGTCAGTAGTAACAATAAAGATAGCACGTTTTGCTTTTAATGATGCAATATAATTGTTCAAACTCTGCGTAGTCATGTTCAATCGTTTTTTAACAACTGTTCTATTTTTAGTTTGAAAAAGATCTGTGTCTTTTGTTTCAATGTATAATGCTAAAAAATCAGATAGAACATCCAGTTCTTTTATAGTCAATGGAAGAAACCCACTGAGAGCACTAAGCCACTTGTGGGCGTAGTCTTTTACATTCAATGTCTTTATTGGAAAATTATGCATAATTTCTTTTCTTATATAATATTTATTCTGTTGTACAAATATATAAAAAAATTACTTATAACAAAAAACCCCAAGATTACTCCTGGGGTTTTAAGTTCCGAATGAAAAACAGAATAGATTAGAGAAAAGAAAGGAAGAAATAAATTTTCGGATTTTGCCTTGGCAGTTAAATCAAAATTTAATCAGATTGCTCTGGAATTCCAGTATTCTCATTTCCGCTTCGTTCAATCGGTTTTCAAATATACACATTATTTTGACATTAGTACATAATCGTCAAAAATAAAATTACTTTCGAAGGACATGTCTTTGCATTGGATGATTTTATAATCTGGATTGTCTTCAAAAAACCATACTATGTACAGAGAACCAATTTTAATTCCTGTGTTTCGTTCAATGAGTTGTTTATAGATGGAAAGTTGCAGCGAGTACGTATTATATTCGCATTCATCCAAGTGTGCCAGGCCATTACACATTTTCTTTTTGAATGGACTGTACATATTTAGTTTTTTATTGGTCTTCCAGTCCCAGATTTGGAACTCTTGTGCTTTTTCATTCCAGAAAATTTGGTCAATCATCCCACAAATACCAAGTGCAGCCTCACCAACTACTAACTCGGATTTAATTGGAAGTAATTTACCACGAATATCATTAACAAACTTATCGGCAAGTACTGCGGTCTTTCTTACTTTTTCCTGAACCAACAATTTATGATCTTTTCCGACTGTTTCAATAACAAGACTGCTTGGGTATGGGAAGATTTTTCTTGCAAGAAGGTTTTCAATGTAATTGTGGATAATCGAACCTTTAGTTGTTGCGACTTTATTGATAATTTCCCATTCCGCCAGTACCTCTACTTTAGATATACCCCTTTCTGCGGCTTTTTTACCAGCCCAAAAGTCTGCATCAAATTTGGATTTATACTTTCCGATGAGAGTGGTGACAGATGTCTGCTTAACGCCATCAATAGTATAAATATGAGGTTCGTCATAGTAGATAATGTTGTTAAATTTCTCTAATTCTTGTAAAATTTCCATGCTCTTTAAAATAAATATACCCCAAAGATAAAAATCCTTGGGGTATAATAAAATAAATGTATAATTTTTTTGATTATATATTCGTTTTAAGGTATTGATTCCATATAAAAGCACATGTGATCATTACCACACCTGCAAGACCGTGTTTAAACTCTTCTATATAGTGTCCTTGAGAAATAAGTACTCCTCCAATAGCACACATTGCAAGTCGAATTGGTTCAAGTGTCGTATGTAAGTTTTTATTTGGCATTAGTTACTGGTTTTTTCAGAGCAACTTTTGGTTTTGGCGTAGTCGCTGCAACCTCTTTAAACTCTTTCCAGTTTTCAGGTAACTCTGTTACTTGAAAATGGGGTAATTCTTTAAAATTGTTCCAATCACCAGCCCATTCAATTTTTAATTTGAATATTTCTAATGCTATTTTTTGAATGTGTCTTGCAACTGCTGTTAGTTTTGCTTTGTCCCACTCTGCTTCTTTAGTTTCTCCATTGAAAATATAAATATCAATAGCATGGCCAAAACCAGTGTGCTTTT
>Ga0209355_1002543_pt1 | contig 10143 bp, 11 predicted proteins | sample LauGreSBDMM110SN_3_FD_187563 | JGI IMG/M metagenome (GOLD analysis project Ga0209355, IMG submission 187563) | Freshwater lake microbial communities from Lake Michigan, USA - Sp13.BD.MM110.SN (SPAdes) (version 2) | ecosystem: Environmental > Aquatic > Freshwater > Lake | place: Lake Michigan...
CAGTTGTAAGCGAACGCGCATTAAAACATATTAACGAATTAGCAGAAATTACTTATTCAAAAATTATTAGACCTATTATTTGTTTTGTTGTTCAACGAACAGATATTACTAGTTTTCAAACTTCACTATTAGACCCAATTTATAAAGAAGCATTTAATGAAGCAATTAAAAAAGGTGTAGAAGTTATTGTGCTGGTTGTTTCATGGAATGCTCAAGGAGAGGCTACTTTTATAACTTGTGATTTGCCTATTAATTATTGATGTTTATTAGTTTTTAATTATAAATATTAATAATTAAAAATATTTTATAAAATTGATATAAAATTTTTTTATTATAAAAATAACTATTTATAATTAATAATATGGAGTATAATTCTCTATCAAAAGAACTAACAAGCAAATTATCCAAAACTATAAAAAAAAATGGTGGCATATACTTTACACCACCTTCTGTTATAACAGAGAACATTAAACTACTTGAACCATATATGAATATTATTTCAAATGTTTTAGAACCATCATGTGGTTCTTGTGAATATATTAATGCGTTATTAAATAATTATAAGGATTTAAAAATTACAGGTATTGAATTAAATAGCACGATTTACGAATCTATTAAAGAGTTAGGTTCTGCTAATGTAAAATTATATAATAGTGATTATTTAAAATATGATAGTAGTGAAACTTACGATTTAATTATTGGCAATCCACCATATTTTGTAATGAAAAAAGAAGATGTTGCTAAAAGTTATCACAAGTATTTTGAAGGGCGACCAAATATTTTTATATTATTTATTATTAAATCTATAACATTAATAAACGAAAATGGAATAATTAGTTTTGTATTGCCAAAAAACTTTTTAAATTGTTTATATTATGATAAAACAAGAAAATATATTAATGCGCACTTTCAAATTTTAAATATTGTTGAATGTGTAAATTCAAAATATATTGAAACTCAACAAGCAACAATATTATTGATTATAAAAAAAACGAGTTTAAATGTTATTAATAATGAAGAGTTTATTTTAGAACGTTCTAATTATACTATATTTGCCACTAAAATTAATTGTGCTAAATTGAAAACTTTGCTTTTAAATTCAACATCATTAGAATGTTTGGGGTTTAAAGTTGGTATTGGTTCTGTTGTATGGAATCAATGTAAAGATTTATTAACTAATGATGTTTCAAAAACACGATTAATATATAGTTCATCTATAGAAAATAATGGTCTAAGTCTTCAAAGTTCTAATAATACTGAAAAAAAAAACTATATAACTAAGAAAGGCATTATTGGTCCAATGATTGTTGTAAATAGAGGTTATGGTGTGGGCAGTTATAAATTTAACTATTGTTTAATTAATGAAAATCATGAATACTTAGTAGAAAATCATTTAATAACTATTGAATATATTAAAGATTTGCCTCGGGAAGAGTTATTAAATTTATATAAAAAAATAATTACTTCTTTAGAGGATAGTAACACATTAGAGTTTGTAGCAATTTATTTTGGAAATAATGCTATTAATAGCACAGAATTAAGCAAAATACTTCCTATTTATCAAGATTAAGATATTTGAAATGCTGGAAATGCTATACCATTTCCGTTCTTCCATCGTAATAATACATTAATTTTTTTTCCACTTTTGCTAATACATTCATATTTGAATTTATTTGGTTGCTTGATTATGTCAATTAGCGTATAATCATCGCTATTAATAACTTGCTTAATAAATGAATTATTTGTATAAAGCATATAAATTTTGTTTGCTTGTGAAGTTAGTAAATAATTTGTAAGCATAGTACTATTTAATTCGGTGTTATTAATAAATTCGGTTATGCTTATATTAGACAATTCTTTAGCATAATTATAAAAACTAATATGTTGCTGCTCACCTGTAAATTTACTGCTTTTACTACAACCTTTATAATATAGTTCTTGATATTGTTTCATACATTTTGGTTTATTGCTATGTATTTGTTTTAAGTATTCTTCCTTTGAAGGCATAGTTAAATTTGCTGATTTTGCTAATTTAGTAAGATAGTTAGTATAATAAAATTCTTCATAACTATTACTTAAATATTGACTAGGTTTCATAGGTGAAACAAATTGTGGTGCTTCAGCTAGTGATGAAACATTAAATTTAAATTCTACTTTATATTCTTGCCAAGTGTCTTGAGTATAATATAGTTTAATTAATAAATCATAATTATTTCCGCGCCCGGCCTTGTTAATACATTCAACTTTATTATAAGGTTTATTACTTAAACTATTAATATATGCAAAAACATTATTTCTTATTGTTAGCCATTTTCCCAAAATAAAATATTTTTCTGGAACTTTATTATTTATTAATGCGCCAATAATATGCTCGCGTGTTTTATTACTTTTATCATTATTACACCTTGAAGATATATTGAAAGCATTAATGCTTTTAACACTAATAATTTCTTTATTATAAGTGAAACATCTAAATGACTTACAACTAAACAATATTTTCAGATTCATTTTTAAAGAAGTAATGGTATATTTATTATAAATGTAATTAATATTATAAAATAATAATTCAATTTTTTTTATACTATCTAGAATGTAAATAGAGAGATTTATAAATTAATCAAATTTAATAACCTTTTAATAAATATTAAAAATATTTAAATACAAATTTGCTAACATAATAATATTACTAATTTTATTATGTATAACATCTTATTATTAGCATTAAGTTATAGTTTACCTCCATTAAATAATATTTATAGTGGGTCAATTAGTTTTCCACTATTAGGTAAGCAAATTATAGAATTTGAACGGTTAAAGAAAAATACTTCACAAGTTAGATTGTATGGTCTAATAAATTGTAATGGTTATATTTATAATGATGAAAATGATGATAATGATGATAATGATAAAAATGATAAAAATAAAAGCAATATATGTTTAAGCATGAACTATGAGTTAGATGAGTATCTTTTAAATATTATTCGCAAATATAGATGTTCTATTGAAGCACCATATTATGATGTGAGAAATGATACAATTTTATTTATATTGAAAATAAACATGCTTGGAGTAACAAAAAGTATTAAATTGCTTAATACTAAAAACTTAAAACTAAAGAACTAGGTTAAATTAAGTTATAATATCTGTGAACTATTATGTGAGCAATTATTGGAGCAACATACCATAATTCACCTAAGTTATTATTTAATTGGCTATCCAAATTAGCATTTAAAAATGGAATTGCCAATAAACTTGTTCCAAAACCTATAAATAATTGTTGCGTGACTCTATATTTTCTTTTATAAATATTAAAATAATGCCTAGGAGTATGGACTAGCGTCAAATAACATTTGCTAATAAGTGGTTGTTTTAGCCATGCTAAGTGAAATAGCGAACTAAAAGAATATTTATAAAAGTTATTTTTTATATTGAAGTCATCGGCAATATGATAAATAGAAAAAATAATTAATAACATTTTTCGTTGAATATATGAGCAATAATATATACATAATCCACTAAAAAGATTGCTAGTTAATGTTGCATAAGGACTAACTATTAAACTAGTTGAACCATGTCCAAATGTCGGAATTAATAAAGGATATTTTATTAACATTAGTATTAGTATTATTATTAGTTATATAATTAATAATAATGTTAAACATAATTTATAGTTTATAGTTTATAATTTATAGATTATCTAGTAATTCAGAGTTTTCTTTAATAAAACCATTTACTAGTTCGATTGGTAATTCTGTAAAATCTACTAATTTTTTATTTAATTCATATTTTTCATAAGCATTTTCCTTTTTTAATGCTTCTAAAAACAATTCGTTATTTTCGTAATATTTCTCACACGTTTTGGGCCCACATTTCTTAAAAATAGGCATAATATTATCTGATTTATCTCCTAGCACAATTTTATAAAATAAATTTTTTTGCGGTTCGCTAAACACTTTCTTAGCTTCTTTTAAAAATTTGTTTTGAAAATTTACAATTTCAGTATGTTCATCTAAAAGTTGTAAATAATCGTGATCATTGGCAATAATATATATTTTAGCATCTGTATATTTATTGCGAATATGATTTTTAGTAATAGCAATAATATCATCTGCTTCTAAATTAGGAAATTGTAATACACTATTTGCACCGGCCTCATATAAAAGTTTGTTGCTATCTTGATAAATGTGTTTGAAAAATGGTCCTCCGTTAAATTCTTCGCCTTTGTCTCGTGTTCCTTTATATTCTGAAAATAAAGCATTTCTCCAAATAGATTTGCGAGGACAATCACGCACCGCTATAATTGTAGATTTTTTCTTATGTATTTTTTGCTTCTTTTTAAAAGTAGTTAGCGATTCACTAAATGTTTTCATAAATTTTTCTACAAACTCTTCATTTTCGTATGGATTAGTTAAAGGTGATTCGGGATTTGAATGACCCCACCATTGAACAATAGCAAAATATCTATAAAATATCCAGTAACTTGTATCTACTAATACGAATATTTTTGGTTCTTGTGCTTGTATTTGCGTTTGAGCCATTTATATAGTATTAGTGCTAAGTATTTATATTATTGATGTATATTATCAATTTTTTTTAATATATATATAACTTATTTAAAGTTATTTTTAAATTTTAATTAGATGATTAATGAATAATAATACATATAAAAGCGGAATTCTTATTGCTTGTAACGTTATTAATGTTATTTATCATGTACCTCAAATAATAAAAACTTATCGCACAAAATCAGTTAAAGATTTTGATTCGTATTATTTATTTTTGGGTAATCTTCATAGTTTTTGTTGGGTATTATATAGTATTGAAGATCGCAATGGTTTAATGATGTTTAATAGTTGTGTTACAATGTTTTCTATTTCTTTTGTAAGTTATTATAAAATTCATTCATATATTATTGAGCGTTATAAAAGTAAAAATATATGCACTAGTACTATTAACAAAAATAAAGAAATTAAAATAGTAGCTGTTACTTGTGATTAATCTTCTTTTATATAACTATTATTGCATAATTTTTTTATTATTTTTTCTTCGTTATGTTCTTTGTTATTTGCTATTGCTACTAATGTATGTGTATAATAATTTTGTTTAGATTCATTATTTTGAAAATCTGGATTTTCTTTAGTCCATTTGCTTAATGCACAAAATTGTTTTGTTGATACATCTTTTATTGCCTTTCTAATCTTCTCTTTATTTACATCTTTTTCCCAATTATCATCATCTTTAATATATAATGATTCGCGTTTTATATCTGTGCAGTGAATAGGACGTTGATATAAACCTAATTTATTCATATTTTCAATTATTACATTACTTAGTCCATTAACTATTCCATTTTGCTTTGTATAATCCAATTGTTGTAAACTAACTTGTATTGATTTAATAAAATCGCTCATGTTTATAGCATCTTTGCAACGTTCATTTAAAAATACTTGAATATTAAATTTATTATTATTGTTATTGTTTGTTATAAAATTATTGCCTATTTTGGGTAATAATTCGCTTATTTGATCTTGTTGCTTAATTATAATTTCTCTCATTTCTTTATTATCATTAAGTAGTTTAATAATTAAATCATTTGTCAAAGTTAGTTGATTATTGGAATTATTTGCACTATTTGCACTATTTGAATTATTTGAATTATCAATTATTTTTCCATTTTCCATATAAGCACATTTTTTCTTATGAGCATATAACCCTTGTCTGCTCTTATATTTTTTTCCGCAACTACATAATATTTCATTTAGATTTGCGGATTTTTCTTCTATATTTGTCAACACTATGTCAACATTTATATTGTTTTTATGTTTTGCTGTATTAATATGTTTCGTGTAATCTTTCTTATCGCACGTATTATAGTCACAACATATACATATAAATTCTTTGCGGATTTTTGCGGATTTTTTTGTAAACATTAGTACTATTAATATTTAAATAGATATTGTATTTAAATATTTTACTTTAAATATTCGGATTTTTGCGGATTTTTAGTAAATAAATGTCAAATACTTTAAAATATATCGTATTTTAAAGTATTTATTGGTATTTGTCTCATCATATATCATAAGACAATATTGTAAGTATTTTTTGCGGATTATTGCGGATAAATATTGTCAACAAATGTCAACAAAAATTTAGCCAGAATTTGCGAAAAATTTGTGAAAAAATTTATGGTAAGGTGTTTTTGATTGTTAAATACTTACTATTCAACTCTTTATGATTTGAACTATAAAATTATTTGCAAATTTATCATTTTTTTATAAAAGCTTTAACTATCTAAAAATAGGACATTTATAAATGTCCATTTTCCAAAAAAATTGCGAAATTTATTTTCTCAAAATTTACACATTAGTAGTTTATAGAAATATATATTAATATTTTAAATTAATAAAAAATATTAATAGTATTAGCATAAGAGAGATTGACAAGGAAAATATGCTTATTAATGCGCCCTAGTCCCCCCATAATACATAATGCCAAAATTCTATATCTCTAGTAACTCGCTTAATTTATTCAAATTAGTTATTACTCTTGAACGAGTTACGTATAAATTTTTAGATAATTGTTTTGCAAAAGTATTAGCTGTAGGTACGCTTATAATAAATTTATTAAATTCTTCTGTTAAATTCAAATTATATTTATAAAATACTTTACTTAAATCTGTTATTAATTTGATAGATATTTCAGTTGTAGTATTTATTTTAAAATATTTAATATTTTCATTTATAAATTCCTGTTTTTTACTAGCATTTAAATTACGCATTGCTTCTTTATTGTCTGTAATAGCATATAGTAACTTTTCTACATTAGTATAATTTTGATGCTGAAGTATATCATTTAAAAAAATATAATAAGCATTTTGATTTTCTTTATTAGGAAAACAACATATACCAAAATCTATTATACCTAATTTATATTTTGGGACGTCATTATTTGTTGAACTAGGTTCATCGTTTATATAAAAGAACACATTCCCACTATGCAAGTCACAATGAACAACTGAATGATATAAAATTCCTAACATACCAAATTTGTTAATTAAATATGCAAATTCTTCTTTAATAGTTTCACTCATGTTTTCTATGTCTTGAAATTTAAGTCCACTAATATTTTCCATTACTAATAGGTTGTTGTATTTTTCAGTTATATGTCTATAAACTTTTGGAAACACGTATTCTTTATTATTTTTATATTTTTTAGTAAAGATTTCGATTGCTTCAACTTCTCTTATAAAATCCATTTGATTTAATAAAATTTGTTCATTATCTAAAAGAATTTTGGTTATTTTGAGAGATTTTATATATGGAATATATTGACATACATATGAAATATATAATAACTCATTAAATACGTTTGTAAATTTCTTTAAAATATTTTTTTTCAACATTTTAATAATTACTTTATTATTAGACGAATCACTACCTTCAAAAACTACTCCTACCATACCACAATTTATTGGAATTTTACTTTTTAAAGTTATTGAAAATTCAGTTTCTAATTTATCTAATAACTCATAATCTATTTCAATAGATTTATAAGGAACATTATCAGTATATTTAAGTAAAAAATCTTGCTCATCACTATTTACTAAATCTTTATCTAAACATAATGCTTGAAATATTTTCACATATACAATATTTTCTTTTTCTAATTTTTTAGATATATTTTTTATTAAATCTAATCTTTGTGTTGGATTATTAAATAAATAATTTATACATTTTTTATTATTAAATTTTATAAATTCATAGAAAATTATTGTTATCAGTTTAGCAATTCGGAAATATATATAAATAGTGTCATATACCATTTGTTTAATAATTTAATAAATGTTAAGTTATTAAGTTATTTTAAATAATAATATATTTATGAATTTAAATTAGCAATAAACAATTTTACATTATAAAACATTTTTTTAAATATTAATCCAATCATATTATTCATATAAATAGGTAAGTCATCTTCTATTGTTAACTGAAAATCCATTGAAAATTTAACACTAATTAATTTATCAACATTATCTAGCATTGGTTCATCTATTAAAGTTATATGGGTTTTTCCAAAATTAAATATCATTGCTTCATATTTTTCTGTATCTAAATTGATAGATTTTAAATAAGTAGTTATTAAATCTTTGTGGTCATATATTAAATCTTTATTGTAAAAGGTTACGTTATTATTTAAATTATTTAAATATTTTGTAGTTCTAAATAAAACATATTTTTGTTTAATTCCTACTTCTTTGGCAATTTGTTTTAATAAAATACATACATCTGTTTCATAATCATTTATTGTATCTAAAATAAATATTTTTTCAATTAATTCAACATTTACTTTTTCAATTAAATCATAAATTGCTGTGCTTAAAAGTGTATCTATATTTACTTTGCTTGTATTTAAATTATTAAACTCAAATTGTAAATTATATACTTTGTTATTACTTGAAGGTATGTTTATTTCACTTAATAATATATTTCCTTTATTACATATTAATCTAGGTTGAAACTGGTTTTCCTCATAATAAGCCATTATGATTTAATTATAATTATAATTATAATTTTATATTTAAATATAATTTTATCATTTTTAAATATATAATTTTAATATTATTTTTATATTATTTTTGTAACATTTTTCTTAATATTACAAATGTAAAAAAATAATCTAATAAATCATTTGCATTGAATTCTTTATCAAAGAAAGGTTCTTTTAATATTTTAAATTCTAAAAAATGCTGATACTTTTTCTCTCCACGTAGCGGAATAATATTTGTATATTTATTTAATACTTCGCAAAATTTAGATTTTAATAATAAACTATAATATTTATAATTTAGTTTGCTTGTAACTTGTATTCTATTTAGACTATCTTTTTCATTTGTATAAAATAAATTTTCCTTTGTTCTATATTTATTATATTTAATAAAATTATGTTGAATAAAATCTAAATGACCATATATTTTAGAAGTCAATGTTTTATTAATACCATTATATGATATTAAATATGCTGCTGTGCTTCCACAAGCAATATGTGTGTTATATGTGTCTTTTGTTGCTATAAAACCATCACTATGTAATTGAATAATATCCCAATTGCTATCTAGTACTTGAATTTCATATATAGATTTATTGAGGCGTTCATAAAATTCTTCTTTATCATATAATGGAAAAGCATCATCTTCCATTATAAGATAAAAAAGTTTATGATCATTTATTTTTTCGCTATAATTAGACTTTATGTGTTTACAACATAATATATGACTTAAAGCACAACCGATAACAGATTTAGGAGCAAAATTTTTAGCATAAGTAGAAATGTATTGTTGATATTCTGGTTCTAAGTGCTCATTTTTTATTGCATTGATTCCGCTGAATCTCTCTACGTTTAAACCAATATTTAATAATAGTGGTAATTGTTTAGTGTAATTAGTTTTATAATCATCCAAATTTACTATATACGTTTTTAAATTACTATAATCTGAGTTTATAGGATAATTTTTTATCATTATTACTATTAATAATAATTAAAATTTATATATTATTAACTAAATATTATAAATTTTAAATAATTTTAAATATATATTATAATTATTTAAAAATTGATATTTAATTATTATATAATTAAATATTATTAAATATATAATGGTGCTTATGTATACTGTCGCTGTAACAAAAGATAAAACAACTATTTATATGAAAGTTCCTTATGATTGCTTATCATATAAACAAAAAATGCACAGAGGAATTGTTAAATTAAATATTAAAAAACCTAGTGTTAGTGTAAATAATGATGAATTAAAATATAATGATTCAAAAAATGAGGAGTTAGAAATTGAATAAATATTTACATTTGTAATTGTGTTAGTAAATCTGTTAATGATTTAGGTTTTGAAAGCAATTTAGTTTTAGTTTTTGCCTTATTTTTTTCAACTCTTAATTTATGTATTAACCAAGTATGTGGATTATTCATATTTGGGTCAATTTGTAAATTTAATCGAATAACTTGTGAACGACAATGATTACTACAACACATACAATCAAATCCAAAATATAAAGTACAACATTCTGAAATTATTTTATTACAAAAATCACAAGTAAATTCCATACTATTTACAATGTATAATATTTTTAT
>Ga0209355_1002548_pt1 | contig 10132 bp, 9 predicted proteins | sample LauGreSBDMM110SN_3_FD_187563 | JGI IMG/M metagenome (GOLD analysis project Ga0209355, IMG submission 187563) | Freshwater lake microbial communities from Lake Michigan, USA - Sp13.BD.MM110.SN (SPAdes) (version 2) | ecosystem: Environmental > Aquatic > Freshwater > Lake | place: Lake Michigan, USA...
AATTCCGGGTGGTGGCGGAACCAAAGAATTGACCTTACGTGCTTCTGATTTGTACCGAAAAAACGACGTCGAATTGAACACCTTACAAGATTATTTTCTGACGATTGCCATGGCCAAAGTAGCCACCTCGGCCTACGAAGCCTTTGACACCGGCATATTGCAAAAAGGAAAAGACATCGTGGTGGTCAATAAACAATTGCAATTGGCAGAAGCCAAAAAACAAGCCCTGCTTTTGGCCGAACGCGGCTATACACAACCGATTCAACGGAACGATATAAAAGTATTGGGTAAACAAGCCTTGGGGATGTTTTATGTGGGGACCGACCAAATGAAACAAGGAAATTACATCTCGGAACACGACAAGAAAATGGCCAATAAATTGGCCTATGTAATGGCCGGTGGAGATTTGTCAGAACCTACTTTGGTGAGCGAACGTTACCTTCTCGATTTAGAACGCGAAGCCTTTTTGAGTTTGTGTACCGAGCGCAAAACTTTAGAACGGATTCAGCATATGTTGACAACGGGGAAACCCCTAAGAAATTGACGATTGTTGATTTTTGATTTTTGATTTTTTAATTATAAAATAGATTAGTACTAAATCCATAATAGTAGACACTATGAAAACAGCCTACATAGTAAAAGCGTACCGAACGGCAGTGGGAAAAGCGCCCAAAGGGGTGTTTCGATTCAAGCGACCCGATGAGTTGGCCGCCGAAACCATTGAAGCCTTGTTGCGCGAATTGCCAGATTTTGACAAAACCCGTATTGACGACGTGATGGTAGGAAATGCCATGCCCGAAGCCGAACAAGGCCTAAACATGGCCCGACTAATTTCGCTCATGGGACTCAAAATTGATGACGTGCCAGGCGTGACAGTCAACCGGTATTGTGCCTCCGGACTAGAAACCATTGGAATGGCTACGGCCAAAATTCAAGCGGGCATGGCGCAGTGCATCATTGCCGGTGGTGCCGAAAGCATGAGTTTTATACCGATGGGGGGCTACAAACCCACTCCCGATTACGAGCTGGTTTCGCAAGGACACGAAAGTTACTATTGGGGCATGGGACTCACCGCCGAAGCAGTAGCCAATGAATACCACATTAGCCGCGAAGACCAAGACCAATTTGCATTTGATTCGCACCGCAAAGCCTTGAAGGCACAAGAAGAAGGAAAATTTACCAACCAACTAGTGCCTATTTCAATTACCCAAACTTATTTGGACGAAAACGGCAAAAAAGCCACCAAAACCTATACCGTTTCTGCCGACGAAGGCCCAAGAGCCGATACCAGTTTGGAAGCATTGGGCAAATTAAAACCGGTTTTTGCCGAAAACGGATCAGTTACCGCAGGGAATTCATCGCAAATGAGTGATGGCGCTGCTTTTGTGTTGGTGATGAGCGAAGAACTAGTGAAAGAACTCCATTTGCAACCCATTGCCCGTTTGGTGAATATTGCTTCTGCCGGTGTAGCACCTCGCGTCATGGGCATTGGTCCAATTAAAGCGATTCCCAAAGTACTCCAGCAAGCAGGTTTGCGCTTGCAAGACATCGACTTGATAGAACTCAACGAAGCTTTTGCCTCGCAATCGCTGGCTGTGATTCGCAGTTTGGGCTTGAATCCAGACATTGTAAACGTGAACGGCGGTGCCATTGCCTTGGGCCATCCGTTGGGTTGTACCGGCGCTAAACTGTCTGTGCAATTGTTTGACGAAATGAAACGCCGCGGCAATAAATACGGCCTAGTGAGTATGTGCGTGGGAACTGGACAAGGAAGCGCAGGGGTGTTTGAGGTGTTTTGATTTGTTTCAAGTTTATTCCGCTTCGCTCCATCAGTTGGCTGTCGCCGTTTCAAGTTTCAGGTTTCAGTTAATATAGTTTACTGAACAATAACAATTTACACAAAAAAGATTTTAAACTAAAGTTTGTTTTTTTGTAACATGAAACCTGAAACCTGAAACTAAAAACTCAGTACTTAATAAAACACAAGTTCTATATTAATCTACATACCTAAGAAAAAATGGACATTACCCGCGGGGGGCAGTTTTTAGTAAAAGAAACAGAAAGCAGTAGTGTTTTCACGCCCGAAGATTTTACAGCCGAGCAAAAATTAATGCGCGATACCGTAACCGAATTTGTCGACAAAGAAATTTGGCCCCACAAATTGCGCTTTGAACAACGCGATTTTGCACTTACCGAATCCTGCATGCGCAAAGCTGCCGAACTGGGTTTTTTGAGCATTGCTGTGCCCGAAGCTTATGGTGGATTGGGCATGGGCTTTGTGGACACCTGTTTGGTCTGCGATTACATTTCGGGAGCAACGGGCTCGTTTTCGACGGCCTTTGGTGCCCATACCGGCATTGGCACGATGCCTATTTTGTTGTACGGCACCGAAGAACAAAAACAAAAATACGTACCTAAACTCGCTTCGGGCGAATGGTTTGGCGCCTATTGCCTCACCGAACCCGATGCCGGTAGCGATGCCAACTCGGGTAAAACCAAAGCTGTTTTGAATGCCGAGGGCACGCATTACCTGATTACCGGTCAAAAAATGTGGATTTCGAATGCGGGATTTTGTTCGTTGTTCATCGTCTTTGCACGCATCGAAAACGACAAAAACATCACCGGTTTTATTGTAGAAAACGATCCGTCCAATGGCATTTCGATGAACGAAGAAGAACACAAACTGGGCATTCGCTCCTCTTCTACCCGTCAGGTGTTTTTTAGCGAAACCAAAGTGTCAGTAGAAAATATGTTATCGGAGCGTGGCAGCGGATTTAAAATCGCGATGAATGCACTCAATGTGGGACGCATCAAACTAGCTGCGGCCTGCCTCGATGCCCAACGCCGACTAAGCAGCAAATCCATTCAATATGCCAACGAACGCATCCAATTTGGTACTGCGATTGCGCAATTTGGCGCCATTCGTTACAAATTGGCCGAAATGGCGACCAATTGTTATATAGGCGAAAGTGCGGTGTATCGCACGGCCAAAAGCATCGAAGACCGAATTGCCTTGCGCATGGAAGCAGGAGAATCTCACCAAGTGGCTGAACTGAAAGGAGTAGAAGAATTTGCGATTGAATGTTCGATCTTGAAAGTAGCTGTATCCGAGCACGTACAACAATGCGCTGACGAGGGTATACAAGTATTGGGTGGCATGGGATTCTCAGAAGATGCACCTATGGAAAGTGCCTGGCGCGATGCCCGAATTGCCCGCATTTACGAAGGTACCAACGAGATCAACCGAATGCTCAGTGTGGGCATGCTCATTAAAAAAGCAATGAAAGGCCAAATTGATTTGTTGGGACCAGCCATGCAGGTGCGCGACGAATTGCTTGGCATTCCCTCGTTTGACGTGCCCGATTACAGTGCGTTATTTGCCGAAGAAAAAGTATTGATGCAAAACCTTAAAAAGGCCTTCCTTTTGGTTGCTGGAGGCGCAGTACAAAAATTTGGTCCCGAGCTCGAAACCCAACAACAATTGGTCTTGGCCGCCGCTGATATTTTGATTGAAATTTATATGGCCGAATCGGGGCTGTTGCGTACCGAAAAATTGGTCAACACGTTGGGTGCCGACAATTGCCAAGCACAAATTGCCATGACGCAACTGTATATTTACCAAGCAGTTGATAAGATTTACGCCAAAGGAAAAGAAGGCATCGTCTCGTTTGAAACCGGCGACGAACAACGCATGATGCTCATGGGCTTGCGCCGTTTTACCAAATATACCAACCCGCCCAATGTTGTGGGCTTGCGCGAAATCATTGCCACCCAATTGGTGGAAGAAAATGGGTATTGTTTTTAATTGATTATCCCGTTTTATAAATCCATTTTATCCCTACTTTAGTACCACAAAATTCAATTCCTATGAAAAAGATTAGTCTACTTGTTTTGATTGTGTTTGGTGTTTTTTTGGCTTGTAAAGGCACCAAAAACTCGAGTGAATCGAAAAGTTTATCGGTGGTTTTTGAGCCCAAAAGCAACAGTGCCGTGAGCGGTACAGCAACTTTCACCGAGAAAAAAGGAGTAGTTACGATGGTGGCCAAAATGGCGGGACTCAAACCGGGAGTACACGCCATTCACATCCACGAAAAATCAGATTGTTCGGCTGCCGATGGAAGTTCGGCGGGAGGGCATTGGAACCCTACTTTTAAAAAACACGGCAAATGGGGAATCGAGGAATACCACAAAGGCGATATTGGCAACTTTACCGCCGATGAAGCTGGAAATGCGACGGTCACTTTTGCTACCAACGAATGGTGTATGGGCTGTGAAGACACCGCCAAGGACATTTTAGGAAAAGGGTTGATTGTGCACCAAGGTTCGGATGATTTTACTACCCAACCCACTGGAAATGCTGGAGGTAGAATTGCTTGTTCGGGTTTGATTAAATAGGGAATCAGATGATAAATCCGTCAGCACCCGGTTGGATTGATAAGTATTTTTTGGACGAAAAATCGGCTCAAAAACTAGCCGTAAATGCTCCTGAATTTTATATCGCCCTGCGCCATTCAGGTTTTATCTATGGGCATATTGTATCCATATCAACCGCTGAACAACTTCCGTTAAAAAACTGGCTGACCGACGAAATTTCAAAATTAGCGTTACTTCATGCCTTGTATGGTGTATATCAATTGAGTTTTCCTGAGAACCATTCATCCCAATTTATCGCGAAAGCAGTTGCCTATTATGACCAGATGCATCCGCAGGGTTTTAGTTGGCTACAAAAAGTAATTCCCACTAGTTCAACCAGCAGTCACCTGGAAAAAATAATAGATGAACGGGTGCAAACCAACGAAAATGTGATCAGTAAAAACTTTTCACACATTGTAACCAATGCCTTGTTATTTGTAGATGTTTTGGCGTTTCGTCACTATTTGACCGCAGGCGAGATTCCCGAAAAATACGTGAAGAAAATGGAGGAAACACTGGTGAGTCTCATGAGTTTGGCGCTGAAAACCAAATCTAATAAATCACCACACGATGATCTACTCATCAAACTATTTGAGGCTTCGGTGCGCTATACCAAACTCGATAAACATGCCTCCTCTAGCTTAGACGCCTTGGCATTTGACTATTTTACCGATCCGTTGGCGAAATATTATTTACTGGATATGGCCGGTTTGGCTTTGTGGAGTGACAGCCAACTGGACAACGAAGAACGGTTTTTCTTGTTTCAAGTGGCGCAGCAATTGCAAATTCCAGATGGTTTTGTAGAAAACTGCATGCTCGATACCACTCAATTTATAGCGCGCTACAAAAACGAAATTCCCTACTTTAATTATGCCAATCCGGTGAAGCATTTTTATGATCACTCCACCCAATTGGTGACTACGCTCATACAGCGCAACAAAAAACGCTTGGCCAAAGAAATCTCCGAAAGCAAAGAATTGATGGTGTTATTGGCGCATTCCACGCAACGAGACTTAGACAAAGACGAAAAAAAGAAGGTCAAGAAACAACTGCTTGACATTTGTAAAACAGTTCCTTCTTTGACCATCTTTATGATACCGGGCGGCAGTTTATTGTTGCCGCTTTTGGTGAAATTTATTCCACAATTGCTGCCTTCGTCGTTTAATGAAAACTTAGAAGACGTTTAGAATTTTAATTGGTATACTTCGTCCAAATCTACATCCGAACTGAAAGTTACGTTCAAATCAGTAACATAACCCGAGTTTAATCCGTAGGCCCAACCGTGTAAATACAACTCTTGTTTGTTGCGCCAAGCCGATTGCACAATGGAGGTTTTGGCCAAATCAAACACCTGTTCTTTCACGTTTATTTCTACAAAAGCATTGAAGCGATCTTCCTCGTTTTCAATCGCATCCAAAAAAGTGTTATGCAAGCGATAAATATCTTTGATGTGACGAATCCAATTGTCAATAATACCAATCGAATCATTGCCCATCGCTGCTTTAATTCCTCCGCAGCCATAATGTCCGCAAACTATCACGTGCTTTACTTTGAGCACATTTACCGCATAATCTAAGACACTTAGCATGTTCATGTCCGAATGAATCACCATGTTGGCGATATTGCGATGTACAAATACTTCACCCGGTTTGGCGCCAATAATTTCGTTGGCCGGAACCCGACTGTCCGAACAACCTATCCAAAGCAAGGGCGGATTTTGCCCTTTTGATAAATCACTAAAATAATCCGGATTTAAAGCCAATTGGGATTCAACCCAGGTTTTATTGTTCTCGAGTATTTTCTTGTAAAAATCGGTCATGTGCTGGTTTTGTTTAACTGCCATAAAACTACTGATTTTATTTGTATGAATTAAAATGCCCGTGAACTTAAAAAGGAATTTAAAATTCTAGTTATTGCGCAAAAAAAGTAACTTCTCCGTTTGACAAATTATGCATCCCGCCTAAAATTCCAACCTCTCCCGACGCAATTAACTCGTCTAATATGGGACTGCGTTCTCGAATGGAAGCTACTGTATGTGCTACATTGAGTTCGGCTACTTTTTCTACAAATGCTGCATTCGATGAACTGCGGTTGTCAATTTCTGTCCGTTCGTTTTGAATTGCCGGTTGGATTTTGTGTAATAAGCCGGTTAAATTTCCCAGTTCTACCTGATCGCAGGCACCTTTTATGGCGCCACATTTGCTGTGGCCTAAAACCACAATTATTTTTGATCCGGCTACTTTGCAGGCAAATTCCATACTGCCCAATATATCTTCGTTGATAATATTTCCGGCAATTCGAATGCTAAAAATATCGCCCAAGCCTTGATCAAAAATCAGTTCGGCCGAAGTTCGGGAATCAATACAACTCAAGATTACGGCAAAGGGATGTTGGCCATCAGAGGTTTCATTGGCCTGTTCCAATAGGTTGCGATTTGCTTTCAAGTTATTCATGAAGCGTTTGTTTCCCTCTTTCAAAATATCGATTGCCATAGATGGGGTTATGGCTGATTGCATTGCTTTATTTAATGTTTTCATTTGTGTATAGTTTTTTAGGTGTTAGATTGAACAAATACATGTTTGTCTTCTTCGCCGGTTTCTACTAAACCATAGGCTTTTTTAAATCCAACTAATTTTACCTTGATGTGTTTTTCTTTCGATGTTATTTTTTTGTATTCCTTGATCAAATCCAAGACATCGTGCGCAATGTATACCGTATCGGTAGCATTGATGACCACTGAAGAATGCTCTGGAATAGACGCTAAAGTATTTTTGATGGCTGCTTTGTTTAAAAAAGAAACTTCTTGTGCCAGGTCAATGTGAATGACATCACCGTCGTGGTATTCGTCTTTTCTAAATTGGTAAGCCCGTTTTAGATTGCCTTTTAAAATAAAAACAATACTGATGAGAATCCCCAAGGCAACTCCTTTTAATAAATCAGTTAGAACCACAGCTAATAAGGTGGCTATAAAAGGAATAAACTGGTATTTGCCCTTTTTCCAAAAATGTTTGACGGTAGCAGGACTCGCCAATTTGTATCCGATTAACAACAACACAGCAGCCAAGGTAGCCAACGGTATTTTGTTTAATAATGTTGGAATAGAAATGACACTAAGGAGCAACAATAGCCCGTGAATAATCGCAGACATTTTTGATTTTGCACCTGCGGTATTATTGGCAGTGGTACGCACAACTACCGAAGTCATAGGCAAACCTCCCAATAAGGCGCTCAGCATGTTTCCGATACCTTGTGCTTTTAACTCCACATTGGTGTCGGTAAATCGTTTTTGCTTGTCCATTCTATCGGCTGCTTCAATGCAAAGCAAGGTTTCGATAGAAGCCACAACGGCAATGGTAAGGGCAATTACCCAAACTTTTGAGTTGGTAATAGCCATAAAATCGGGCAATACAAAAATGCCTTTCAATTCTTCGACTGAGGTGGGCACAGGCAGACTCACCAAATGCTCTTTAGAAATGGCTAAACTACTGCCCGAACGAATAAAAATTTCGTTGATAATCACACTGACAATTACAGCCACAAGTGCTGCGGGAACTAGTTTTATTTTTTTTAGAAAATCAATTTTAGTCCACGCTATCAATAGTGTTAGAGAAACTAGGGTAATAACTATGGCGCCAACTTGTACGTGACCAATCAGTTGAAAAAGTTCGGAGAAGGAATTTTCATAATCAGGCTGTTTAAAAGCCAAATCGCCTTCGTAATCTTTGTCATATCCGAAGGCGTGGGGAATTTGCTTTAAAAAAATTATAACCCCAATACCGGCCAACATACCCTCAATTACATTGTTTGGGATGTAATTGGACAAGGTGCCCGCCTTAATAAATCCAAAAATTAGTTGGAAAATTCCGGCCAAAAATACGGCAGTTAAAAAAATAGTAAACGTGCCCAAATCGGTAATTGATGTGAGCACAATTGCGGTTAATCCCGCAGCGGGTCCGGAGACACTTAAATGTGATTGGCTTAAAAAACCAACTACTATACCGCCTACAATACCTGAAATAATACCCGAAAACAAAGGTGCTCCCGAAGCCATTGCAATACCTAAACACAAAGGCAATGCTACCAAAAAAACCACTAAACCTGATGCGAAATCAGCTTTGAGGTTTGCAAAATAAGATGTTTTATTTGTCATACCTGTTTAAATTAATTAAATACAAAATGAGTCGCAACTGCGATCAAAAAAAATGTATTAAACTAATTTAGGTGGCGGAATGAGGATTTCTCTTGGGAAATTAGTACGTTTTGACTCGTTTGCTGCGGAAATTTTGGACGCATTACGAGCATAAAAGAAGGAAATAGCATTGGTCAATTTTGCCTGACTTATATACTCTACTCCTTTTACTTCTTTGGACTCTTTTTCGTTTTCTTCGTCTGCAAAAGCATACGAAACGTTTTTATCAGCAAATTTCTTCACGAGTACCGAATAGGTCGGATAGGCGATTAAAGCCAGAAAAAAAACTAATATGATGGAAGCCAAAAATTTCATGTGGCGAAAATAGTAAAACACACGCAGCGAAACATCAAATTAATTTTAATTTAACAACTGTAAAATTGTCTTGTTTGACTATCAGATAAATTGATTGTTTTCTACATTTGCATCAAATAAACTGATCCATGACCATTACCCAACTGCAATATGTGCTCGCCGTAGCCGAATACAAAAATTTTACACTGGCTGCCGAGAAATGCTTTGTGACGCAACCCACCTTGAGCATGCAAATCCAAAAGGTAGAAGAAGAACTGAATATCCTGATTTTTGACCGCAGCAAAAAACCCATTCAGCTCACCGAAATTGGGCAAAAAATAGTTACCCAAGCCAAGAAAATTGTCAATGAGGCCGACCGCATTCAAGACATTGTAGAACAACAAAAGGGATTTATTGGCGGCGAATTTCGATTGGGCATTATTCCTACGATTATGCCCACTTTATTGCCAATGTTCTTGACTAATTTTATCAAAAAATACCCGAAGGTCAAATTGATCATCGAAGAATTAAACACAGAAGAGCTTATAGCTAGACTCAAAAATGGCCATTTGGATGCCGCCATCGCGGCTACGCCCTTAAACGAAGAAAAGATAAAAGAAGTAGTATTATATTTTGAGCCTTTTGTGGCGTATATACCCGAGAATCATCAGCATTTTACAAAAAAAGAAATCGAGATTTCTGATTTAAATTTAGATGAAATACTGTTGTTGCAAGACGGACATTGCTTCAGAGACGGCATATTAAATTTGTGTAAGAGTGCCCATAAAAATGACGACAATCACTTTCAGCTGGAAAGCGGGAGTTTTGAAACTTTAATTAAATTGGCTGACGAAGGGTTGGGAATCACCCTCCTTCCCTACTTGCACACCTTAGATTTGAATGAAAAAAATAAGCTAAAACTCAAGCACTTTAGCGAGCCCAAGCCCGCGCGCGAAGTGAGTTTAATTTATCCCAAATCAGAACTCAAAATTCAAATTATTGATGCCTTGCGCAGCACCATTGCAGGAATTATCAAAGGCGCGATTGTATTTCAAAATGTGGCCATTGTGAGCCCAACGACCAAAAAATAAGGGAGCCTAAAACTCCCTCTTTTTTTTATGATACAATCTTTAAATATTGTTTTAATTCCGGTTTTTGATTCGTAAAATTAAACAACCACTTTTGCAGTTGTTCGATCTCATAGGGCAATAAACTTTTGCTGGCTTTGCGTAATTC
>Ga0209355_1002549_pt1 | contig 10131 bp, 12 predicted proteins | sample LauGreSBDMM110SN_3_FD_187563 | JGI IMG/M metagenome (GOLD analysis project Ga0209355, IMG submission 187563) | Freshwater lake microbial communities from Lake Michigan, USA - Sp13.BD.MM110.SN (SPAdes) (version 2) | ecosystem: Environmental > Aquatic > Freshwater > Lake | place: Lake Michigan...
CAGAGAAGATGCTGCCACCACCGCCTGAGAAGTACCAAGAGCCTCTTCGTAGGGTGAGATAAATGGGAATCATCAGAACATGGCTCAATGACCATGATTTCATTGATAGACCAGACCGAAACGAAGTGCTAGAGGAGGTCGCCAAGGAGTTCGACAAGATGAAAGCCTTTGGTGACACAGCACAGAGTTTTGCTAGTTTTGTAAGGGATATGAAAAGGTGTCCACCCTGTTTAAACACTTGTAATCAGGGTAGAGACTGCCCTTCTAGGGGACAAGTATGAACAGAGAAGACATTATTCGCATGGCACGAGAGGCTGGGCTTGCTGATTCCAACGGGGTTGTTCATGCCGTTTATCAGCTTGAACGCTTTGCTTCACTTGTCGCTAAAAACGACACATCACAAGAACGTGTCGATGAAACAAGTGAAAGCGTACAGAAGCCTGTGGCTTGTGACTGTGACAGTCCATCATGGTGCAAGCAATACAAAAAGTGCAACCGAACAATGCTTGGGTTTATGCCTTATGTACCACAATCACAGCGCACATGGGTTGAAATTGATGATGAGGAGTGGATTAAAGCACTTGAACTATGCGACTTTGACAAAGTAGCTGCCTTTGAATTCTTTGAAGCCAAACTAAAGGAAAAGAACTCTTAGGTCAGAACTTCTATCGCATGGTTAATGTGTTTAATTCTGTCCTCAAGACCAATAAAGCCGCCATTGATCTTTTTAGTCATGGTTTTATAGTCTCGGGAATCAGCATACTGGTTTAGCTTATGCGTATCCCAAAACCATCCCGCAGTTAGTGCGGCATACATAGGAGTAGCCACTAACTCGGGATTCATAATGAGATCAACTCCTAAAGCCTTCCCTGCATGGAAATAATTAGCCGATCCAGTTAACTGAATACATCCTCTTCCAATAAACCGCCAGGCATCCCCAGAAGCCTCATCCCTGTTGCCCATACGATTCGAGTAAACGACTGTGGCGATGAGCTTTGGATTACGAGCGCAAGCCTGTGCCTTGGCTGCATCGAACCTTTTAGGCCATAACTTCTGTAAAGCCTCTGCACGATAGTTCAGGTTTTCGGTAAGCATCTTAAAGTTACCGCTTTCATGCCCACATTGACCAATAAAAGCCGCTTTTCTAAGTGGATTCATAATGTCAAAACGCTCAAAAGTAGCATTTAGACCATCTAGCCATTCTTCGCCAATATGAAGTTGTCGGAGCTGTTCTTTACTGACCATTCACGATTCTCCTTACTTCTTCGTAGGCTGCGGCACAGGCGTTGAGCTTGGTGATGGCTTTGTCTCCTTCGGCTGCGATGTCGATAAGAGCTGCAATAACTTCTCGCTCAGATTCGGTTTGAGGGGGATCGCTGGGTTGTGGATTTCCAACGGGAGTGGAGGCACTTGGACTGGCTTGTGGACAACTTGGGGCGGGGAGCCGCAACCGACCAGTCCTAGCAAGCTCGTGCATAGCAGACTGCTTTTTCTTAATATCATCTTGTGCCTTTCGTAATTGACTTTCCTGATCCTGTAACTTAGAGCCTAGTTCCTGTTCTTTAGCCCTAGCCTCTTCATTCTTTTTAGCAATAGCTATTTTCATGTCGCCATCACGTTCTAGCCACCCATAGTGGTGTCCCACCCTGTAAGACCCAAATAAAGACACTAGAACACCCACAATAAGCCACGGGAGAGGGATTGGTAACATTATTCAGCCTCTTTTCTTGCTTGAGCCAGTTCTTCACGCTCTTGGTCATCTTCTAGGTGGTCAGGAGGGGTAGTCGGAGGAGGGCCAGGTGTCCAAGATTCATCCAATTCAGGATTAGTCCAAACAGGCATAGCACCGAATGGTTGACTAGGCAAACCATAAGCCGACTGTGGAGGGGCATAGGAAGACCCATAGGAAGGGTTAAAACCGCCCATAGAGCCTTGATAACCCATTGGTTGACACATTGGTTGCATCGGAGGTTGAGGCGCTCCAAAAGCCTTAGAAACTGCTCCAGCGGCTCTTTTAGTCATCACACCACCGATACCGCCAACAATCAAAAGAACAATGTCGTTCAACATCTTGGTATAGGCTTGGTCAATCGGGGCCATACTTTTGATAGGCTGAGTCACAAAGGTGACAGAATAGAGCAAAGCAATGACGATGATGCACAGAATAAGTGTGACTACAACCACGACAAAGCCCCAAATTCTGACCTCGAAAGCCTCTGTACTCAACGGCTCATTTTTCTGGTTGGACATCATTAACTTTTTTCTCCAAAATTGGGGCTACTAAGTATTCAGGACACATCTGGGTAAACAAGCATTTGGGTTTCTGGCAATCGGGTGCATGGAAATTATCTGGGTTCTGGCAGGGATATCGGTAAACGTCTTTGCATCCTGTTAACAAAAGTAGTAAGATTAGATATCTCATACCTTAACATCCACTTTAGCCCATTGAGTCCTAATCTCTTGGGCTTTCTGTTGTTGTTGAGCTTGTCTGGTTAACTCTGCCAAACGCTTCATATTCTGTTGGTGGATCACTCGGTGAGCCTCTGACAACATTTGAGCATTCTGTTGGTAAGTGGTGATTCTCATTTTCCCAATCCAACCTTTCCAAGTAAAAGATTAACAATTCTGTCTGACAGATCATCAGGTAAGAACTTCAGAAAACCCAAGAAATAAAGTGCCACTACCCCGTAAACGAAGATTTTTAAGCACAAGTCAAAGGTCTTCTGGTACTCATTCATTTCCCAGCCTTGGATAAACAACTATCCAAAAAAAATAGTTTAAAGGCACAGCAGACCAAAGCACTATATCAAGCCAAGTCATCTACCACACCTTCTGGTTGTTTGACAGAATTCCATCAATTCATAAATGCCAACAAATACCAAGAACAACACAAACGCACAACCGCCAATAATCATAGCCAACTCGTTCATCTCTTGCTCTTTTTCTTTGGCTGCTTTCTCTGCCCTCTTTAGCGCACTTATCTCTTTGGCATCTGCCAAGTCCATCTCTGCTTGACGGGCTTTAATTTTGTTCCAGACATCAATCTTGCCTGTCTGCATAAACAGCATCTTTAACTCTTCCTCAAACGCCCTAGCCTGTTCCAAAGCCATCTCAATCTGTAGAGCAGTCCCCATGTTCGAACCTTTAGACTGTTTAGCCTGAAGCATGGCTTTGGTAGCTACAGACTTAGCGTCAAATAGCTTGGCAATCATGGGCGCAAGTGATCCTAAGTCTTGGGCAACACCCGCTGCCTTCTTGACCATCGAAATAGCTGACTGTATGCCAGCTAGAGCCGTGATGGGATCGATGGGAATCATGCAACCTCTTCTGGCAAGTTGTAATACTGTTTTTCGCCAGCTTTTCGAGCCGCTACTGCATCATCTAAATTTTTGTAGTAACCAAGCCATTTATTCTTTTTGTTTACTTTGACATATACAGTCCAACAATTATGACTTTTAATCCACGACACACCTATGTAACCACTTTTGTTATGGTTTGGCAATGAAATGTTTTGTGCGTTATCTGTAGTATTTACATCACGCAAATTACAAAGTCTGTTGTCATTTCTAATTCTATTTTTGTGGTCTATGTATTTATTTGGAAAACTTCCATGCACATAAAGCCATGCAAGTCGATGAGCTAAATAAGACTTCCCATGTATTTTGGCGGTGTAATAACCATTACCATTTTTAGCTTTAACTTCTTGCCAAGGCTTAACATTGCGCCCATTGCCAAAACGCCAAATAAGCATCCCGCTTTCAGCATCATAGTGGAACAACTTTTTAACTGTTTCTTGATCGATCACTTCTTTCTCTCCCACTTGAGACAGACTACTCTGCGATTGTAAACATCGCCAGTCCAAGTCCATTTAATACATCGGTACTCTATGGTTGCCGCCAAGAGAAAGGCGATCATGGAAATGCCCAAACAATAATATAACTACAATAAATGACAAAACAACTGATACAGACTGCCGCAACAATTGTTTCAATCCACTCAGACATTGCTACCTAGACAATAAGCCTTCTTTTTTGGTAGGAGGAGGCGCTATTGGGCCACCCAACATACCAGATGATTTAGGTATTTGATCAACTGCACTTATAAACGCAAAGTTTGTGCCTCGACTAGTTAAGGAACTGGAATACCCAGTTACACCTTGAAGAATTATTCTTCGCATCAGACCTAACTTTTCTGCTTCAGAGCCAGATTTAGCTCCTATTTTTACTAATTCGGAGGCAATTCGATCTGCTTCCTCCTTACTTAGCATCCCAAATCTCTCCAAAGCGGGACGCATCTGTTCGTTAAATTTTTGAATTACCGCTTTATTGGTTGCTATTTCAGATGTAACTTGCCGAACAGCGTTATAAATTGCTGTTTTAGCTTCTGGTGAGCGTTCTATCACTGGCGCAATAGCAGCCCATCTAGTTAAATCACCACCTTCAATGGCTTCACGTGCATTTTTCAACTCCCCTGACCGACCATTCCATAGTTTGTCAGCTAACGCTGCACTTTCGCTACTTACAGTAGTTGCTTCTTTTGTAAGTGCTTGAGAAGTTGCCCTACCTTCGGTAAGCATTTGCCTTGCAGAAGCGGTTGCTGATGACGCAGTTGCCTTTGATTCCGCACCTAACTTTTGAATTTTTGATCCAATATTGGCTATTTCTCTCTCGCTGTTTTGCAAAGAATTTTGATATGCAATTACAGATGCTTTTATTTCTGGTACTGTGCTTAAAAACTCTCTGTTTTTTGTCATCCAAGCACCAACTTCACGGGATGTTTTTCTAAGCGTTAATTCATTAGCCGTATATTGTTGTGCCGCTTGCGTTGCCAATGCTTTATCACCAACCAACTCTACCAAAGATGCAAACATTTTTGGGCTAGAAAAGAACACTTTAGGTATATTTGCTGGATCACTAGCAAATTGCGATAGCGCACCTTTATCAAGACCAGTTAATTTAGTGCCAGCTTTAGAACCAAATATCTCTAGTCCAGGTCGTGAATCAGCATATTGCGTTAACAATTTAGCTTGTGGTGCTCCAGCAAAATCTTTTTGAACTTGTGACACCAACCCATAAAATTCTTTTTGCGCTATATTTCCAATTGCTTTATAGCCTTCGTCTGCCTCGCCCCTAAACGCTTCACCCAACAAACGTCTAGCATCGTCAATGGCTTGAAAAGAAGGCAGTGCTGGTGGTTCTACAGGCGCACCTTCAACGGGAAGTTCTGCAAGCGTTGTAGGCGCAACTTGAGGCTTCTTTTTAACAGTTATTTGGTCAAGTATTTTTTGATAACCTCTAGCCACATCTGGTGAGTGAACGCCTGGTTTTAATTCCCGTTTTAAACGATCTACTAATGTTTTGTAAGAAGATAAATCTGTAACTGAATTTCCAGAACTTTCTAACTTAGAAACAATATCACTTACTTCGCTTTGTGTTTTTCTATATGCTTCGGATGCGGCTGTTCTTAATTCAGTTTGACGTTGGGCAGCGGCTTGTTGCAATTCTGAACCTATAACTGATAAAGGTTTAGCTTCGCCAATTGCGGCAACTGTGCTTTCACCCGCAGTTCTTGTTTGCGCTTGTAGTTGTTTTAAGTATTCTTGTTGTGATTGGATATCGGCTTGTCTTCCAGGCACTCTTGCTAATTCTGCATCAGCGGCTAAACGAGCATTACGTGCCACTTGAGCTGCATTTGCGTGTAAATTAGATGCTTGGAGTGCAGCGGTAGACTTTATGTTTAAAGCCGCCTTCTCCATTTCATCGCCAATAAGTTTTAATGCTTTGTTAGGCTCTTGTTCGCCCATAATTCTGGACTGTATTTCAAGAAGTTGCTTTTGTTCTGTAGGGGATAACTGTCCTTCTTTAAGTTTATTAAGGACTGACTTTGCAAAACTTATTGCGGCTTGTTGTGGCCCACCAGAAACTGTAAATCTTGCTAATTGCAAAGCTAAAGGCCCAAGTTCAGGCGTAACAGCACCGCCAACAAGTCGAGCCGCTTCAGCTACTGGTGCGCTTGCACCCATTCCCTCAGCTACTTGCCCCGCAGTTTCGCTAGATAAACCACTAACACCACCAGCTAAAGCACTAACTCCTCGACCCGCCTGTCTTGTAGCCGCAGCCATGATACTAAGACCAGAACTTAAAGGAGCTAAAGCAGGGACACCCCTAGTTGCTGTTGATGCCCCTTGCAAAAGTTCAGGTGCAACTGCACCCATAAACGTTCCAACTGCGCCCGATCCTCCTATTGCCATTAAAGGGTCTATGCCACTAGTATCTTTTGGGCCACCATATTTTCTTGCTGCCAATGGATTACCTATTGCCGCACCTTCAGGTGTAGATTCAAAAGTAGGTACGCCAAACTTATTTCTAATAGCCGCTTGTGTTTCAGGATTTGCGTTTACAAAATTTGGGTCTTGAGCAGAAAACTTCTCAAAGATAGCCTTTTTAGTGGCTTCATTTGCATTAACGTAGTTTGGATCAGAAAGAATTGATGTTAAATCAGCCATTTTATTAGTTCCTTAATAGCGGATTGTTAGGGTCTACGCCACTTGCAGATGGCGCAACATTTGCTCTTCTATATTCGTAAGTCAAATCGTAAGCGTCTTTTACCCTTGCTGAACTACCCTGTAGTTCTATAATCAAATTATCAAGAGCCGCCCTAACATCGTCTGCGTTTTGTTTTCTATCTATAGCAGCAAAAGCCGCTTTAAGCTGTGTATTTTCTCTGTCGGATATGTTACCTAACGCACCTCCAGTTTTAGACATATCACGCATATCTTGCAATACTTGGAAACCGCCTTTAGCAATTACTTTATCGTAGAGAGCCACTGCTGCCCGACCAGGGCCTGAAAGACCTGGTGCTCTTCCTGCCACAAGTCCAGTAATAGATTCTAGACCTGGACTATCTCGCAGAGCCTCAACGTCTTTAATAAACGATGCTGATTTAGATTGATACGATCTTAACGAGGCTGTTGCTTGTGGGTAACTCTTCTCTAAATTTTGTTTCATTTGCGGTGTTAAGCCTTCGATTGCTTTAGCAGGAGTTAACCTTTTTGCTACAGCTTCTGCTTTACTAACAATAATTGTTTTTGTTGGATTCTCTGGATCAACAACTTCAACTGCTCCAGTTCCTGCAGCTCCACCCGCACCTCCGCCTTCTCCTTCAACTTTTTGCACCAAAGACCCAGTAAATGGAACTCGTACTTGTTTTCCAGTTGCATCTTTATCATAGATAAATTGCAAATCATTATTAACATCTAAGTAAACAGGTTTTGCAGTTCCAGCCGCAACTCCAATTTTATTGATGTTTGCACGAATGTCAGACTTACCTGTTAAACGAAGCATCTCTGCATTAAATCTTTCGATGTATGGAGCAGAACCTTCTGGGCCAGCAGTCAAAGCTAGAGCTTTAGCATTTTTCTGCTCAGTTGATGTTAAATCAGGCTTTTCTTTGTTAATTAAATCTTGCAAAGTCCTTTGAAAAACAGAATTAAACTGTGGAGTGCCTGGTTCAGCAACAGTTGCGGCATAAGCCATTGCATTCTGTTGTTGGGGGGTCATTCGCTCACGAGTAGCCTGAGCTTCAGAAGCTCTAGCTGCCGCCAAACGTTGTTGTGTTTGAGCCACATCACCTTGTGCTTGACGAGCATATTGAGCCAAAGCCATAGCGCCTTGTTGGTCGCCAGCTTGAGCAAGCATCTGAGCGCCTTTTAAGATTGATTCAGGATTAGATTGGTCTATCTGTTGAGCAATAGAGTTTCTAGCACTGATTAGCTTCAACTGAGGGTCTTCTACACCCATAGCACCCGCAATAGCACCACCAAGCCCTCTAGCGCCACCATAGGTCAATGCCGCACCACGAGAAGCAGGGTCTAGATTAGCAAGGGCAATGCCTTCGTTTAAAGCACTTACACGCTGTTGCTCACCATACATTTGTGGGTTTAGTCCAAAAAGACTACCTACGATATTGTCTGCCATGATGAATCCTTAAGAAAATAAACTGCTAAATAGACCGCCAGCAGCCGTACCAAATACATTTGAAGCACCCAAACCACTTAATGCTGTTGAATAAGGGTTGGTTGTTGCCGCAGGACTTGTAGCCAAAGCAGTACTTAATTTAGCACCAGTTAAACCTAATTGACCAACATTAGAACCCGCTTGAGCCGCTTGTTGACCAAGAGCCGCACCCATTGTGAATGGTTGTTGTCCTAATTGTTCTAAGCCCTGAATCTGACCTAAAGCAGTTGTATATGGGGCATAGGAGGCTTGCTGACCACCATAGTATTGACCCATAGCTTGAGAGCCTTGACCCAATAGACTTGACCCAAACAAAACATCCCTCTGACCTAATTGTTGAGCATTAGCCGCCAACTCAGCCTCTTGTCTAGCACGAGCGTTATACAAAGCCTGTAGTTCAGGAGTAGTAGCACCCATAGTGCCACCTTGAGCCACAGACAGACCGCCACGGCCTTGTTGTTGTAGTCTGTTTTGCAGATTAGCTAACTCTAACTCTCTGCCTGGTTGCAATAACGCCATTTGAGAAGCAAGATAGTTCTTAGCAACATCTTCAGGTTTCTCAGCAAGATAACCTGCACCAAGTTTAAACAAGCTCTGAGCGCCTGTTTGGAGTGGTTCAAAGGCTTCCTGAGCGCCTTCAGCTTGAGTTAAACCTTGACCCGCTAAAGTAATAAATCGGTCTTGAGCGTTCTTGGCTTCAGGACTCAGTGTGTACCCTGCGCTTGTCAATTGACCTGTTACTGGATCAATTGCAAACTGTGAAGTACCAAACCTAGTGGTCATACCAATAGGTCTAAAAGCCGCTGCTTGTTTAGCAGAAGCAGTCTCAGCCTCAATCATTGCTCTTGCTTTATCAGCCGCTTCTTTGGAAGTCTGCTGTTGTAGAAGACCCGCACCAGTAGTTAAACCAGTAGAGATTAGATTGCCTAAAGCAGTATTGGTCAACCCTGTGCCAATGCTAGTCAAGCCTGTGCCAAGACCTGTACCTAAACCAGTACCTAATCCTGTCAAACCTGTACTTAAACCCTCTAAACCAGTAGTTAAAGCACCTGCACCAAGGTTTGCAACAGTATTACCCAGCCCACCAACAGTAGCGGCTGTTCCTGTTCCTGTTCCAAGCAAAGATGTACCAAGACCTGAACCAGTCAAAACACCAGTTCCAGTTAAAGCACCTGTTCCTGTAGTGCCAAGAAGACTTGTTCCTAAACCTGATCCTGACAAAATGCCAGTACCAGTTAAACCCGCCAAACCTGCGCCTGTACCCAATAAGGCAGTGCCAAGACCAGAACCAGCTAAAACACCAGTTCCTAAACCTGTTCCCGCAGTAATTCCAGCACCAGTGCCTAAAGCACCAAGACCTGCTCCAGTAGTAGATAAGCCAAGACCACTAGCACCCGCTGTCAAACCTGTACCTAATGATGTGCCTAAACCTGTTCCTGCCGTAGTACCTGCAGCAGTTCCCGCAGTTCCTGCTACACCCGCACCACCTAACAATCCACCTGCTGCCGCACCGCCTAGAGCCGCTAAAACTACAGGATCTTTGAGCATATCTACGATGCCACCAACAAATGAAAGTTCTTTTTTAGTCTTTAGTGTTTGTTGAAATCCACCATCAGCACCATATTGCTTCATTTCTGTGCCAACAGGAGCTTTGTAATTAGGATCTCCATTGGTTTTAGATGTGAAGAAAGTCTCAAGCTCACCAATTTGCTGATCTTCCCCAGAACCAATTATTCGATATTGGGGAACAATAACCATGTCGCCAAGAGTTAATGATGAACCATTGGGAATAGTTGCAGCAACTCTAGAAAGAATAGCACCCTCAGACAACCCAACAGCACTTGCCAATTGAGCAGGTGTAATCGAGAACTGCTTCATAGCGTCCACAATTTGAGGATCTGTTAACTTAGGATTAGCTAACAAATAATCAATAATCTGTTGATTTGTAAAGGCCATGATTTTTATTCCTCTTCTTTAGGCAATTGAGCCTCTGCTTGCTCTTTAATCTTTACGATAAGAGGCCACACACCACTAGACGATGGGAGGTTTCCCAAAGTCTGTAAAACAAAGTTAATCTCGTTAACGTCTAGTTCTAACTTCATGCTTGACTCCAAGG
>Ga0209355_1002550_pt1 | contig 10126 bp, 13 predicted proteins | sample LauGreSBDMM110SN_3_FD_187563 | JGI IMG/M metagenome (GOLD analysis project Ga0209355, IMG submission 187563) | Freshwater lake microbial communities from Lake Michigan, USA - Sp13.BD.MM110.SN (SPAdes) (version 2) | ecosystem: Environmental > Aquatic > Freshwater > Lake | place: Lake Michigan...
TCGTGCTCATACTTCTTCGTCAGTGTTCGGTCAACTGGTCGAAGGAACTTAGATGTATTTTCAGTCATGGAAGTCTTTACTCCTCTTTCTTTATACTAACTTAGATCAGGAAAGTCCAGCAGCAGCAGCGCTCTTGCCGTTAATCAAGGTCACCGTAGCGATGTCCGAGGCGTTTGGCTTGAGAACCGTGCACTCAACATCCTGCGTAATGAAGTCGCCAGCTGAGATCGGCACACCGACTCGGCGATACTTCACACGTGGGAGGTCGATAGTAAGCTTGTTGTAGATTCCGCCGCCAATAAGCGAGCCGCGAAGCTCGATCGAAACAGCAAACTCAGTCTCGTCCAGAAGGCGCTGATAGTCAGTCGTGTTCTGGAAGTCCATCGCCATGGAAAGGGTCAGCTCACGAGCGCCAGAAGCAACTCGGCTGTAGTTTCGGGTCTGGCGAAGGGTACCAATGTGCTCCACATTGTTGTTGATTGAGAAGGTAAGATCCTTAACGATTGCGCTCTCAGAACCAGCGATTGAGACCTTAGCACCATTGAAGTGGAAAGGCTGAAGCGAGGTTGCTGCGTAGCTAGGCGTGAGTGGATCAAGTGCGCTGCTCACAAGTGGCTTGGTCTGGCGGGTTGAGCCGTCAAGACCAAACGATGCGGTGACGATTTCACCGAAGGCTGCGCGAAGCTCGAGAGTGTTCACACGAACACCACCGTACTGGCGAATCAAACCGTCAGTCGTAAGACCGTCGCTGCCGCCAGTGTATGCTTCAAACGTAAACGTTGGCGATACAGAAGCAGGCGTGTACACGTGCGAGTAGCTGCTCGAAGCACCAGCCGTTGTTACGGATGAAGCCGAGAAAGCAGACTTGAGCAAAAGCTCAATGTCCTCTGGAACAAACGGCATCTCCAAGGTCCCCGTTACGTTGAACGGAGCAGGCATGGCGAGCGTCATATCCTTTGAGCCACGGATCGTCATTGGGCTCAGGTATTCATTGGTGTCGTCGAAGTTGAAGCTGTTGGCAGCGAGGAACTTATTCGCTGTGATAAAGGTGCCCTCAGTGGACTCCTTACCGTAGGCGATATACCCTAGAGCGCCAACGCTAATGTTGTTAGCCATGTATTTTCTCCTTAACGGGTAAACGCCTTCATAATCTGAAGGTTGACCCTTGCTGTTTTGACAATCGCATTTCCGCGATCTTGGATATCATAGGTGGTATCATTCACCATGATGTCGTTAACTAATCCGCCAAGTTGTCGTTTCTCTTTAGTCCTAAAGAACCTAGACACAAGTGCGGCGGACTGCACAAGCTTCCGATCCCCCATTGCCTCCTCAGCATCAACTTCAAAATATTCCCGAGCGTCAATCATCACAAGGATGTTGACCTCAAGGAACCTTTTGTCGTAAGAGGTAGTCTCTCCATTCGGCGACTCAGCAATTGGCTCTACCATAATGCAGGGCATCAAGCTCTGCGGTATAACGCCAGGGTCACCAAAATAGACTGTCTTTACCTCTAATGTATCTGAGAGACCACCGTCAGCGTGAGTCATGCTCATCAAGTTTTTGATCTCTTCAATAAGACGGTCAATAATTTCTTCCACGGGTATCTCCTATTACTTATACTTGTCTACATACCCGTAGCTCTTAACAATAGCAGTTGACCCTGTACCTGTTGCATTGATAGCTCGTACAAAGTCTGCATTCATTCTCTTTTTCCAAGTCTGGAAGTAACTGTTCGTGAATTTAGGAACAAATGGTCGTGCTGGAACTTTAGCTTCGTATTTCTTTTTCTTTCCAGCTCTTGGACCTTTAAGCACAACATTAGTGAATACTTCATTGTACCCATACAAATGCCTAGCTTTTGGACCGCTAAGTTGCCAGTAAAAAGAACCAGCAACCTGAGTTTCTCCAAGCCTGTAATTCACACGCTGCTGTAATCGAATACCATCTTTTGATACAGATCCACTTGAAGCATTACCTGAAGTGTTTTTAAGTCTTGACCCAGCAGCAACATTATACAGTTTTCCAGTCTCAATCAGTGGTTTACTAACCCCTTCAATCGACTTTCCTCGCATAATTCTTGCGTATACAGTTTTTCTTGCAAGTGGTTTAAACTTAGATCCAGTTGTAGGATCTCTTCCCTTATCAAGGGCTTGAGCAACTTTGTGAGAAGTATACAGAGACAAATCTTTAAATGCATTAGCAGTCCAGATTCTCAAGTGTTCTTGAAAATCCTTCATCGGCTTGCCTTTGTTGTATTTGATTGCTTCACGTTCAATGGTTGTACCAAAGAACGATGTCATTCTAGAACTAACAAATGTTGGCTTTAAAGCAATACCAAAGGCTGGAACATCTTGACCTTTAGTATAAGCCATTAGACACCAATCCTTCGGCGACGGTAGATGCTGAGCAAGTCCGCAATCTGCTGGCTGCTCATAGGAATAATTTCTGGAGTAGTGTCTTGCGCTCCACCGTAGTCAGGCTTTACTAGCTCGCTGACAAACAGCGCAGTAGCGTGCTTGACCGCTGGTGGTAGCGTGGCGTAGCCAGCACTATAAACAATAGTGTACTTGGAATCTGGTGCAAACGTATCAATCTCGCTAGATGGACCCAGCAAGACTTTCCCAAACTTATCTGTCTCAGTTGTACGAACTAGCGTACTCTGCGTAACAGATGTCGTTACTGGAGTAGTTGCAATTGTTACTTGCGTAATAGACGTAACAGAAATCAAGGGATATTGAAGCGTCAGGTACGTTGTCGACCCATCGCCAACAAAGGTCTCTGTGTAAGTGGTCTGTTGAAAGACTCGCTCACAGAAACTCTCAACTTGCTCAGTAGCAATCTCAATAAGAGACTCTAGCTGGTCGGTAGAATACTGACGCAAAGCAATGCCCAGGGGCTTATCCTTAAACTCCGTAGCAGTAATATACTGTCGCGCCATGATTCCTCCTTAGACTTTCTTCTTTTTCTTTCCAGAGAACGGTGCAGTAATAAACTTTATTGCAGCAAGTCGTGCCCGAGTAATCAGGCGCAACCTACGTCGCTTAAAACGAAGCCGTCCACGAAGAGATAGGTCTTGACGCTTGTTTACCGCAAACTTGCGGACAAGCGACTTGGTATTAGTTTTATTCGTAAACGGTCGAGCTTTCGCCATTGAATGCCCTCCATAACGCTGTTCGGTAGCCATCCCATGAGAAGTGCTTTGCACGGCTCAGTCCCTTCTCTCGCATCTGCTCTCGCAGAGACGGGCTAAGGAACATCTTCTCAATCTCTGCCGCAATGGACTCTGGGCTGAGATTTGCGTATCGGCTATGGCTCTTGTTCACCACCCAGTCGTGAGGCTCAATGAGTGCTCCGCCATCTCCCACAACTTCAGCGCCTGCGCCGTAGTTTGTGTGAGCGACTGGAAGACCGCAAGCCATTGCCTCAACAAGTGGGAGACCAAATCCTTCTACCTGCGAAGGTAGAACAAAGCAGTCAGCCATGTTATAAAGGTCAACAAGACCAGGATAGTTTTCAGAGGTTAAAGCAACTGAGTCATTGTGCCTAGCGTGTCTTCCTGAGAAAAGCACGTTATGTACGATGTCAAGTTGGTGAGCAAGCTGAGGGAGATCGTGTCCACCAAGATGGTAGTTATCAAACGGCACGGTGTGCGCGTAGAGCACCACTTGCGGGTGCTTGTAAGCTACAATCTTGATCGCCTCGAATAGCCGAGGCCACTGCTTACGCTCAACGTTCTGAGCCACATTCATGACAACAAACTTGTCATCCCATCCAACGGACTCCCGAAGGAACCGTCGATGCTCTGGCTCATACTGGTAGAAGTCATCAGATACTCCGTGATACGCCATTGTTGACTCAAGCCCATTTCGCTTAAGTTCTTCAACTCCGTACTGCGAGCATGTAATGATTTTTAGGTTAGGTGTTTGATGTAGAATCTGAACCCAGTTATAGTTCATCGGAGCACCCTCAATCGGCATATATACCGTAATAGGGAACTTGATCAGATCTCGGCGAAGTAACCACGTACATACAGTTGCTGGATCTGCAATAATGTGTACGGCATCAATCTTGTGTTTCTTTAAGGTGATTGAAACGTTCTTCCAACCAAGAGAATCTTTTTGCATAGACTCAATAGGATAGTAGTGATGCCCCTTGCCAAGATCACGCTTCTGCGTGTCTTGACCTCCAATGACCACCAGCTGGTGACCGCTAGACTTCAGATGCTCTACAGCAACTGAGTTGACGATTCCAAAACCAGTTTTAACAAACGGTGAATCACCGAGCATGAGGATCTTCATGCTACTTCATACCCATTCATTCGCATCCGATTAACCCAGTGGGTGTTTTCGGCTGGAATGTAGGCAACTCCTTCTACTACTTCTACCTGTCCATCATAGAAAGTTTCAAGGCAGTTTACTTTTGCCCAGTTCTCTGGAGCGAGCATCTTAACAAAACCTTCTCGGTCCTGTGTTGCACTCTTGTCGAGATCTTCTGTAATGAACTCCATAGTAGCTTTCTTAGCCTTTGGCATCATGTGCCTCCTTCTATAGGGTGTGGTAGGGGGATGGATTTCTCCACCCCCCTAGCAGCACCTAGTTCACGCTAAAAAATTAGATCGTGAAGTTCTTGAGGCGCACAGGGCGACCCTCAAGAGCGAAGCCGAAGTACCCCTTAATGTAGAAGTCTTCAGCATCCTTCGTCTTAGCAAGCATCTCCATCGTGAAGTCTTGGTTCACGATAAGCTTCGCGTCAGCACGTCGGAAGACGAGAATCTCGTTCTCCTCGTAGTGGTCATCCGTAACGATCGGCAAGCCGTCATACGAAAGAACGCGGAAGCCAGCGCCAACCTCAACTCGGTCGAGGAAGCGCTGCTGACCCTGCAGAAGAGCACTGATCTTGCGTCGAACTGCGCGGCTCGTCATGATAACGTCAGCCTCGCCCTTCGTGTCGTCAAGAGCCTTGTCCAACATGGCAAGGGTGAGAGCGGCAGCCGAAGCGTCCGTCGTACCACCCTCATTGCCAACAGCAGAGGTAAGGATCTGGTGCTTGATACCGACGATGCCAGCGCTGGAATCTTCGGTGCCGTCGCCTACGCAAATCGCCGTGGCGAGTCGCTCAGCAATCACGCTCGAATGAACGCGAATCTCTTCCTGCAACGCGTTGACAACGCCACCAGCAGCCGCAATAAGCGGACCAGTGACTTCTCCACGGGTGTACAGGTACTTGACGGTCTTTGAAACCTTGGCGTACGTCGAATCCGACGCAGCTGGAAGCGAACCACCATCAGTACTGAAGGCGGCGGTTGGGAGCGCGGTGCGCTTGCGGATCCAGTAGGTCTGGGTCGGCCAGTTTACGCGGGTCACAACGCTAAGAACAGGTGTAGCCTTAGTAACGTAATCGCGGATTACTGGATCCACAACCTCTGGTAGGAGGTATGCGCCAGTAGTCCCGACGGACGTGCTAAGAGCTCGCTCAATGTCAGCCATTGAAAGTCTCCTTAATTATTATTACTTGTAGATATTACCGAGAGCGTACTTCAACTTATCCTCATTGCTCATTGAGCCGAGGTCTGGAAGTCCAGTCTCAAACTTTTCGCGGACAACGGCAGCAGGCAACTTGCCAGCAGGAAGCTCTTCGAGCTTCTTGATGTATTCAGCCTGCTTCTCGACTGTCTCGCGGAGGACTGCCGTGCTCTCGTCAACCTTAGAGGTGACAAAGGCGGTAATAGCCTCAACGAGGTCGCGGCGAACCGAAACTCCATTAAAGTCCACATTCTCATCTGCAGCAGCATCTTCAGTCTTAGCGACTGGTGCCTCTTCTGCAGTCTGCGGTGCGTCGGGCTCAAATACCCCGAGCGTCTCGAGATGCCCCTTTAGCGCATTGAACGCATCGACGAGCTTTTGCGCATCGCGCTTGGCGATACGTGCACGCTCGACTTCACCGTTCTCCTCATCGGGAGCAGCAGCCTCAACAGGCGCAGCCTCCACAGCGGGAGCCACTTCAGCTGCAGGTGCAGCGTCAGCAACAGGTACGTCAACGACGGGGGTTTCGGTCTGCTCGGTCACCTGAGCGGCAACGGGTTCCGCAGACTCATTTGCTACGACGTTATCAACCACTTCGGTTGCGTCGCTCTTAACGAGCTCTTCTGCCATATTTTCTCCAATCTCCTCGCCCTCAATAGAGCGAGCGAGTACAGTGCCGAACGACGGTACCCACGAGGGGCGCGTCGTGTTACTAATTTCCTTCAACTTAATCTTGAGGAATCGGATAACCTTTTCTCCAGAGGAGGGGTCATCAATCATGCGGTACTGGACACCATCTCCAGCGATCGACATCCCATACTTCTTACCTTGCTTAATTCGGCTATGTAGATACGCCGCTGCAGGGTTATCTGGGTGTAGGCGAACTTTAATGTTCAACCTATAGTCGCTAGAAACAGAGCCATCCACAACTTCTCCAAGTTCGCGGAGGACACCATCTTTCATGTGATGGTCTAAGTAAGGTAGTGGATCACTATCAGATACGCGAGATACAATCTGATCCGCGAAGTCCTGAATCGCAGTGGGGTCCATCTCAGTCCCATGAGAATCTCGCTCGGGACCTGATGCCTGTCCATAGAGGAACAGCCCGCCATCCTGCTCTTCGGCACGATCGACTGGGATAGTGATCTTCCAGCTGTTAGTTGTCATTATTGGCTCCTCAGATCGTTGCCTAGGTGTGTAGAGCGGCGAGATCTTTGTGACTTCGGAAAGTTTCTTTCCGATCATTGCTTCAGTCTCAACCCAGCCTCCACCAGCTGGTACATAAATTCTTATGCCCAATGCTGGATCTTCTGGGGTAGCCTGAAGTGCAAAGTTAGAATCTGGCAAACCGTAAACGCCGTTAGGCATTACGTGCTCTACGCGACCGTTTGCAACACCAGTAGGTGAATTCCAGCTGACAAAACTGCCCTCTGTTACTTCACCAAGAATTGCGCGCTCTTCATTGTCTTCAGATTTCTCTGTAGCAATACTATTTGCCCAAGACTTTCCAGGATCTCCACCCCAAGCATCCCAAGCCACTCGACCTGGTGAGGGATAACCCTCTTCACCTGAGCTGAAACCAGTAGCCTTCTTGTCAACTTCATGACGAGCAAAGAACGATTTCATTCGGTTGATCGTCTCAAGTGACATTGAAGCCCCTCGAGCAAGATCAGCTGCGCGCTTTCGACCTACGTCAGTAAAGCCGTCTCCAGCCTTACCTTCTTCAATCCACTTCAATGCACGCCTTGCAGCTGCACGAACGCCCTCTGGAGGACTGTAGGAATCTGCTCGCTGGAGGTCAGGCTGGTTCTCCATCTGTGCCTCCAATTACAGGGGTCGGATTGTTTGTATCAAGTGGAGCTGATATTTCTCCAGGCTGTTCTGTTACCTGAGGTGTGGTTGCTCGTGGAGCAAGCGCCTCAGAAACTGGAACCAAGCCAGTTGAAGTCTGGAAGAACGAAACATCTCCACCCTCAGTTGGCGCAACGCCAATAAGATTTCGGATGTAGTTGAGATCGTAGATCCCGTGTGTCATTCCATCAATATACAACTTCATCTGCGTCTCTTCGTCTCGAGTATCAACTTCCTTGTGCTCAAAAAGCACGTCGTCAATACCAAAAGTTGTGAGTAGCAGGTTTTCGTTAATGATCTCTTCAACAATTGATTGCAACGGTTGAATTGTCTCAGTACGATACGTCTTATCGTTTTCAGAGCTCTGGGATCGGTTAGCGCTTTCAGAGCTTCCGCCGAGCTTGGTATACGGCAGATCGAAGACCGCAAGGATCTCCATAGTCAACTGTCGTCGTCCTTCAATAAACTGCATCTCTGCAGGAGAAGAAACGGACTTGCTGACTTCTACGTCGCCTTCAAGCAAGAGCGGCTTATGTGCATTTGCAGCAGACGTGTATTCCTTCTTAAGGAACTCTCGGTTGCGCTCAACTTCTTCCTTCGAGGCATTCTTCATATTGAAGACAATGCCTGTCTGGGCTGAGTTGGCAAAGAACGCTTCGTTGTAGGTTTGCGCAAATAGATCCTGCGCAACCGTTGAACCAAGAGACTCAAGTGGGCTTAGCCCATAAAAGTCGTTGTCAGGGTCGGCGATCTTAAAGTGCAAGAACTCGTCTGGATTGTACTGAACTTCGCGTCCATTCTTTGGATCACGAGTAATGTAGCTTGTTACTTCACGAGTTTCAGTATCAATAACCAAGTTAACTTGCTGTGGCGCAATTCGATAGAATCGAAAAGGAACGCCATCACGCGCTGGGAGGATATACCAGAACGCATCACCATAGATCAAAAGATCTTGGTAGGTCTGGCGAAGCAGAGAAATAATTTTTGACCGACGGAAAGTCAGATCAATTTTCTTTGCATTAGCATCATTAAGATCTTCAGCTGAATCAACTGAAACAAGTTGATAGCCAGTTGCTACTGCAGTACGCGAAATCTTGTCAATAACAGCACGGACAATTGGGTGCTGCTTGTACATTCGCGTGTACGTTGAGTGAGACTTAAATGGTGTCTCACGGCTTTGGCTCCCCTCAATGCGAGGTGGAGTTGTTGAACGAGTTACGGGGATTCGCTCGATGTTAGCCACGGCTTTCCTCCTTCGTCTTCTTTGCAATGAGGATTACATCTTCATTGGGCCATACAACAGTCATTGCGCACTTGCGACATGGACCGCTGACTCGACCTTCAATCTCTCGATAGAGATCCTTAAACTTGATACGCAGTACTCCGTCCTCACCTTCGATACCGAAGAGTGAGCCGCAGTGCGCGCACTTCACCGAATTCGGCATCTTGCACCTTCTGTTCTATTAGGGATGAGGACGGGGGGAGCCACGCGCTCGACCGTTACCCTGCATCTTTGCAATGCTTAGTAGCAGCCCGTCATGGGATGTTATTCCTATGACTAATACTTCTTCTTTGCGGTCTTAGCAGACTGCTTAAAGTCTTTTGCGGTAGGAGCATCTTTGCTGCCTACCTTGTTCATCTTCTCGCCAGAGCCAGCGGCAATGCGCTTCTTCTTGGCGTTGATGTTAGCGTAGAGTCCTGGCTTTGGTGGCATTATTTGCTCCCTGTCTTTTTTGGCTTAGTGTGACTAAGATTCTTACTTGATTCAGAATGCTTAGCGCCAGTCATAACTTGTCCGTTATTAGTATGAACTGGTCCCTTGTGTTCTTTACCATTAGGAAGATAGTGCTTAGATGATGCAGCCATTGTACTCCTTACCATGCAAAGTTGATAGCAGGAGCCTTGCGACCCATGCCGTAGATTGCGAGCATCGCCGACCAGAAATAGTCGTCGTGCGCATCAGAGCGTGCCTTAAACTGGTAGTTCCCAGCCTCAGTCTTCTTGCGCTCAATCGCGTGGATCTCTGCAAGAAGTTCTCGCTTGCGTGGGAAACGAATCTTTCCCATCTGCATGTCACCTTTGAACGTGGTTGCCCAGCGTTCTTTGTTGGAGTTCGTAAAGGTCACAGCCTCAATGATCCCACCATGCTTTTGGACTAGCTGTTCCGCAATAACACCGCCAACGCCAGTAGCATCAACGGTAACTCGGTTAGGCTTAATGTCTGCAATAAGCTTGTTAAAAAATTCAACTTGTTTGCTATAATCATCCTGTGTCTCAAATGTCTTGTGGATTGTAATGTTGCCAGTATCTTCATCGACAGTTGCAACCGTTACTACGGTCTTGTCAATCTTCTTAGCAATGTCAATGCCTATGACGTAGTTGAGGGCAGGATCGTAATCCTTCTGATTTAGTTCGTCGTCTACACAGTTAACAATCAAACCCCATGGGTAAAAGTTGACCGACTCATCCGCGAAGGAGCACTCGTACTCCTGCTGGAACGCGTCGAGACCCATGTTATTGTAAATTGACTTAATCGATTCCGTGCCCCAACGCTTCACGCGCTGGTCGGTATCGAAGTCTGGCGCAAGCGCCGTGCTCTCGGACGGATCGATGGACATAATAGAGCATTCCCACCAGGGCACAATGTGCACTGAGTATTCTGGGTAGCGAGACCGATCGTTCGCCATCTCAAAGAAGAGACCGCTTTGTCCGAGAGGTGTAGATACAACGGTCAGTCGCCCATTGCCTCGTGT
>Ga0209355_1002559_pt1 | contig 10098 bp, 9 predicted proteins | sample LauGreSBDMM110SN_3_FD_187563 | JGI IMG/M metagenome (GOLD analysis project Ga0209355, IMG submission 187563) | Freshwater lake microbial communities from Lake Michigan, USA - Sp13.BD.MM110.SN (SPAdes) (version 2) | ecosystem: Environmental > Aquatic > Freshwater > Lake | place: Lake Michigan, USA...
GCTGCAGTTGGTCGCGCCGGAAGCCAAGATGCGCCTGATCCGATCGGCAGGCTTGCCGAGCTGCTCGCAGTCCTTACAGATGACGCGGTGGTGGAGAAGGTCCTGACCGCATGGCGGAGGCCGCGCACCACGCTGCATGCCGTTGCCGCGCTCCGTGCAGTTGATCGCAGCGCCGCAGCTGCCGAGCACGGCGAGATTGATGCCGCGTCGTATCGCATCGCCACTGCGGCGCAGAGTGGTGACCCGCGTGATGCCGCTCGCCAACTACGTCGCCGCATTGCGTCAGGTCGCGCCACTCCAGCCGCCGCAACACTCCTTGCGCTCTGTGACCGTGCCGATGAGCAGCAGATCCCCGCTCTCGTGGGCGACCTCGCCGCTGACGGAGCGGAGATCATCGCAGCGATCAACGAGCAGCCGGGCGCCTGGGTGAAGCCGCTCCTTGAGGAGCTGCTGCAGCAAGTTGCGCACGGAGATATGGAGAACCGCCGTGACGCACTCGTCGCTGCGGCGAAGCAGTTGCACGAGAAGAAGCGATAGCACCTCAGCGCAGCGCTAGAATCCACGCATGACAGAGCCTGGCGCAACAATCTTGCTCACCGGAGGTGCCGGCTATGTTGGCGCTGCAACCGCGGACGCGCTGCTTGCCGCCGGCTATCAGGTTGTGGTGCTAGATGACTTGTCGAGTGGACATGTTGAGTCCATCCCAAATGCCGCCTCATCCCAAACAGGAAGCTACGGTGACCGTAACCGTGTAGAGCAGCTCCTCCACACCGCTCGCATTGATGCGGTGGTTCACTGTGGCGCAAAGAGCATCGTCTCGGAGAGTTCCGAGCAACCAGGGCTCTACTTCAGCGTCAATGTCCAGGCGAGTCTCATCCTTCTTGAAGCTGTGCGCAACGCAGGAATCAACGCCTTTGTCTTCTCTTCGAGCGCCGCGATCTACGGCGCGCAGCCGGCCCTCTATCTCGGTGAAGATCTACCCCCTGATCCGATCAACCCATATGGTGCAACGAAGGTCGCCTTCGAACTCGCGCTGCGCTCATTTGCCGAGGCGGGTGAGCTGCGCGCCGTTGCCCTGCGCTACTTTAATGTTGCGGGGAGCACTGAGCGAATCAGCGAGCGCCACACCCCTGAGACGCATCTCGTCCCGCGACTTCTGCAGGCCGCACAGAGCGGCGAGCCGTTTGAGCTTTACGGCAACGACTACGCCACCCCAGATGGCAGCGCACTCCGCGACTACGTGCACCTCTCTGATGTTGCCGCCGCCAACGTGGCCGCAGTGAAGTACGTACTGAAGGATTCAACGAAGCCCGGCTACGCCGCCATCAACATCGGAAGCGGAGTCGGCACGAGCGTCAAGGAGGCGATCAGCGCCGTTGAGCGCTCAACAAAGCGCACGATCAACGTCCAGATCAAACCACGCCGCGCTGGCGACCCGCCACGCCTCGTCGCAGATATCTCTCGCGCCGCATCACTCCTCGGCTGGAAGCCGCGTCAGAGCGAGATCACTCGCATCGTCCGCAGCATCCTGGCCTAAGCGGCGCGCCAGCTCCGCGCGTTAGCAGAGGCTTAGCCCTCGCGCTTCTCCGGTACGCCCTGAAGGAGATACCAGCCGAACAACATCGTTGCGAGCAGCGTTAGCAGGCCAACGGTGTATGCGCCGTTCCCAATGATTGGCTGCAAGAAGAAGATCGTGCCGCCGTAAAGCAGGCCGCCAATCACTTGCGATCCCTTGCCAACTAGGCCGTAGAGACCGTAGAACTCGCCGAGCTGCTTCGGTGGGGAGAGTCGATACATCAGGATGCGATCCGCACCCGAGAGGCCGCCGAAGCCGAAACCGAGAATGACGCCAGCAACGATGAATGGAATCGGCGAGACGAAGAGTGAGCCGATCACGAGTGCCACCGCCCAGAGGGCGAGGACGCGATTCAGCGTTGCCTTTGGTCCACGGCTGTCGGTGAGGCGCCCCCAGACAAGTCCGCCGATCACCGCCGTTGTTGCCAAGGCAACCAGGACGTAGTTCGCCTCACCCTGCGTGAAGCCAACCGCCTGGACGGCAAAGATCGCCATGATCGAGATCACGGTGTTCTGCGCATCGGTGTAGAAGAAGCGCGCGGTAAGGAAGCGCTTCAGACCTGGGTACTTCTTCAGCTCGCGAATGGTGTCGAGAGTGGCCGTCAGAGAGCTTCCGGTAGCAGCCTTCCCTGACGGCTCAGGGATTTCCTTGATGAAGATAAAGATCGGGATTGCCAAGACGCCGAAGAGAATCGGTGCCAAGACGAAGACCTGTTCAACGCTCAGACCACCAAAGAGGATGATCACGCCGATAAGAATCGTGCCGAGATAGCCAAGGCCGTTACCGAGCCCAGAAACCCATCCGCGGTTTGCTGGTGTGCTCACGATCTTGATCGTGGCGTCGTAGTAGACGAGTGCCGACTGATAGCCGAAGTTCGCGATGCAGAAGAGCACCACACCGATGCCAACTGGCACCGACGGGATGAAGATCGCTGGGATGATCGCGAGAAGGGTGAAGAAGAGCAGATACGGCAGGCGTCGCCCGGCGCGGTCGGAGATTGCTCCGATCGCTGGCGAGATCAACGCATTGATGCCAACGGAGAGCGCAATCGAGATCTGCAGCCACAGGTTCCCCTGTGATTCACCAAGACCCTGCTCGCTCGTCAGATAGAGACCGATCGCGTAGGAGAAGATCCCGTACGACCAGATCGTGTTGGCGAGGTCGTAGAGCGTCCATGATGCGATCCAGGTTGCTGGGACGGTGATACGTACGCCGCCCGTTGAACGTGATGCCATCTCGTTGTCCTCCCTCCCTAGGCGGGCTGCGATGGGCTCGCAGCGGCCGACCAGGCTGCTACGAGGATGGCGGCTCCCCTCCCGCTACGCGAGTGACGGCGCGCATGGCGCACCCGCACGAGGTGAGCGTGGCACTCGCAGACTGAGCATGCGCGCCGCTACGATCAGGCCATGGCACGACGAATCGCTGACCCAGCGCGCACCTGGGCGACTCAGCTCGAAAAGCGGCGCCCTGGGCTAGTAGCGGAGGTACTGGATGGGCTCGCCGAGCTCTACGGGAGACCGCGCTGGAAGCCGCGGCTCGACCCGATCAGCGAACTGGTCACCACCATCCTCAGCCAGAACACGAGCGACACCAACGCGGCGCGTGCATTCACTGCACTACGCGAACGATACGCAGACTGGGCGGCGGTTGAGCGCGCACCGGTACGCCAACTCGCAAGCGTGATCAAGAGCGGTGGTCTTGCAGCGCAGAAGGCGCCACGCATTAAGGCGGCGTTGAAGGCGACGCGGCTACAGAGCGGCGACTACGACCTGAGTTTCCTCAAAGAGATGGAGCCGCTCGCTGCGCGCGACTGGCTCACGGCGATTCCTGGCATTGGGCCGAAGACGGCATCGATCGTGATGCTCTTCTGTTTCGGCGTGCCGCTGATGCCAGTTGATACGCATGTGGAGCGCGTCAGTAAACGCATCGGCTTAATCCCAGAAAAGGCGAGCTTGAAGTTTGCACACGACGCCTGGCTCCACCTCGTTCCACCCGAGCGCATGTATGAGGCGCACGTGGCGCTGATCCGACACGGGCGTGGTCACTGCGACGCGCTCCGACCAGACTGTGGCGGCTGCCCTGTTCGCGCACGATGCCGGCACGTCAACCGCCGCGCACCATAGGGGCGACTAACGCGCCGACCAGTCCAGTCGCTCAAAGCGCACCGCGTCAGGGAGACCAAGCACTTCCACCGCCTCACGAGTTTGTAGCGCGAGCTGCTCACCCCCACCCGCAACATCCGGATCACGCAGTGCGGCGATGCGTACATCATCTGGACCATCCGCATGCGCCAGGATGCTCCACGCGCCGAGCGCTGCGAGGCCGGCGACGGTGCGAATTGCGTGACCACCGCAGGTACATGATGCTGCGCGCCGACCGAGCGCCATCGCTGACGCAGAATCGGCGATCACTGTCAGACCCGGCTCAGCGATCCAGCGACGAAGCAGAGCGGCGCGTGCCCTATCTGAGGCGAGCAGTGTGGCGTCACCGCCGCAGAGAAAGATCGTGCCGCTAGTTAAATCGCTACCCCCAGATAAGAAGATCTGCGCGTCACAGCCACGATCGGCCAGGAGTCTCACGAGCGTGTGCGCCTGGTGTTCATCATGTGAGGCGAGCGAGGCGATGCTGATCGGCGCAGGAGAGGCGGCGAGCCAATCGAGCGCCTCAGGCCACGCGCTCACGCGAACGCCAAAACCGCCACCAGAGAGGATGAGTCGTCCCACCTCAACATCCTAGCGGTGCCGATTGCGCCATACTCCCTAGATGAGAAGTGACGGCGCAATAGGGCGAATTGTCTTGATCGGCTCAGGAGAGATCGGTCCATCGATGGCGCCAACCCATCGCGCGCTCGTCGCCTCCCTGCCGCCTCGCAGCGCAGCGCCCTCACTTGTGGCACTTGATGGTTCGTACGACTTCCAGACGAATCGTGCCGAGATGGGCGAAAAGATCGCCGTCTTCTTCCGCTCCAAGGTTGGTGTCGCCACCACGGTGGTTGGGCTTCCGGAGACGGAGCGCCCTGGCGCCGATCTGCCCACCAGCGCATTCACTCCAACACTCGCTGCACTCGACGCGGCGAATCTCCTCTTCCTCGGGCCGGGTTCACCATCGCGCGCCATCTTCCGCTGGGCCGGGACGCCGGTCGTTGATCGTCTCGTTGCGCGCATCCGTGCAGGCGCAACGCTGATCACCTCGTCTGCAGCAGCTGCGGCGAGTGGCGAGTCAACGATCCCCGTCTACGAGATCTACAAGGCTGGGCTCCCAGCGCACTGGCTCAGCGGGATGAATCTCCTCGGCACGATGCTCGGGCTTCGCGTTGCGATTGTGCCGCACTGGAATAACGCCGAAGGGGCAACGCACGACACCTCACGCTGCTTTATCGGCGATGTTAAGTTGCGCGAACTTGAGCGCTCGCTCCCCGCAGGCGTTGCCGTGCTCGGCATTGACGAACATACGGCACTCTCCATTGACTTCGCTACCGAGAACGTCGCGGTCCACGGGAAGGGTGCGGTCACCATTCGCATCCCTGGCTCCGGCGAGACGGCGCTGCATAGCGGCGCATCCGAGTCGATCACGAGCTTCTTGGCGCGTTTCCCTGACGCCAGCGCGCCGCGCGCCGCCGCTGCGCTACCGAGCCCTGAGGCCGTTCTCGAAACAACTCCAGCGGCCCCTTCAGCACGTGATCTAATTGCACCCGCTGTTGATCGCCTGATCACCCTACGCGCCACCGCACGCGCAGAGAAGCGCTATGCGGATGCGGATGCGATTCGCGATGCAATTGAAGCGCTCGGTGTAGAACTTGTTGATCAGGCTGATGGAATCAGCTGGAGCGTCCGCTCTTAAGCATCAGGGTGATCTGGTCGTAGCGCGATCCATCAAAAGAAGTTGGTAGGGGGACCTGGACTCGAACCAGGGACCGCCGAGATATAAGCTCGGAGCTCTAACCACCTGAGCTATCCCCCCACGGCGTACCGCGCGCCTTAGCCTACCCCCTCAACGGTGGCGAGTGCGACAGAAAGTGCGGCCACGGCGAGTCCGAGCGCGCTCAACTCCCAGCCGCGCTGGCGCGCCCATCGTGTTGAGGCGCCACTACAGGCGAGGCCGGTCGCCATCATCAGGCTTGCCGCAACCAGCGATGCGGGTGCGACCCGTGCTGGTGCAACGGTGACGACAGCCCCGATCGCCGCGCCGTGTGCGAGCAGTGCAAGGAGAAGGGCGCGGCGCTCACCGAGTCGCACCACAACACCGCGCAGTCCGGCGCGCGCGTCCAGCACACGATCCGCGAGACCGTTCTGCAGCGCGAGACCCGCACCACCCGGAATCGCAGCGAGTGAGAGGCCAAGGATCGGCGCTGGAGCGCTGAGACCAGCAGCCGACCATGCGAAGAGCGGGATGATGCTTACGCCGAGCGCAAACGGGAGCCAGGAGAGCGGCGTGTTCTTCACGCCAGCGTTGTATGAAAGACCGAGCGCAGCACCAGCGGCGGCAAGAGCAAGCGCGAGCGAACCGAGCTGTGCCGCGGCGAAGAGGCCACAGCTCACCCCAACCGCGGCAATAACGAGCGCGGCGCGCGCTGGCACGGTGCCGCTCGCCAGCGGCTTCTCCGCGCGGCCAGCATCACGGTGACGATCAAAATAATCATTCAGCGAGCCGATGCAGGCGTGGACTCCCAGCATGGTTACCGCAGCGAGTGCGGCTTGATCTGCTCGCGCCCCCGCAACGGTGGAGAGGGCGGCGGCCACGGCGGCGTTTAGCAGTGTTGGGAGGGGGTGCGCCAAGCGCACGAGCGCCGTGACCTTCGTGACTCCACTGCTCATAAGGAGAGCCTAGCCTCCTGCTATCCTCTGCGCGATGACACTCCAAACCCCCGCACCAACGAGCAGCATCCTCGCCCCAGCGATTAGCGTCCACGACTTAGTGAAACGCTATAAGGGCTCGGATCGCAACGCCGTAGATGGCGTCTCGTTTGATGTTGCGCAGGGCTCGCTCTTCGCCCTCCTTGGTCCGAACGGCGCGGGGAAGACGACCACGATCAGCATTCTCACCACTACCCTCGCGGCCACGTCTGGAAGCGTCCAGATCGCAGGTGCTGATCTTGCGCACGACCAGGCGGAGGTGCGCCGCCGCGTTGGCATCATCTTCCAGAAGCCGTCGCTCGATCGTGCACTAACCGGCGAAGAGAACTGCCGCTTCCACGCCGCACTCTACGGCGCATATGCGTATCGTCCCGCCTTCTCGCTGATGCCGCAGGAGTACCGCGACCGCATCGTCGAGCTCGGTGCGCTCGTCGGCCTGGAGCGCGAAGATCTCTTCAAGAAGATCTCAAGTTACTCAGGCGGCATGCGCCGCAAGTTGGAGATTGCGCGATCGCTCCTCCACCGACCACAAGTGCTCTTCCTTGACGAGCCGACAGTTGGCCTTGACCCTGAGTCGCGCCGCTCAGTTGCTGGATATCTTGATGCGATCCGGCGCAGCGAGAAGACGACGATGGTTCTCACCACGCACTACCTCGACGAAGTTGAAATCGCTGATCGCGTCTGCATTATTGACCGCGGCAAGATTGTGGCGAACGGAACGCCAGCCGAACTTCGCACTGGCACTGGCGTGACGCGCGTTGAGCTTGAGGCGGCGGATCGCGCCGCACTCGGCGCTGAAGTGCAGCGACTCGGCCACACGCCGCAGCCGATCTCGGCAGGGTTCGCCGTTGAGGTAAGCGGCGCGGAGACGGCGCACGGCCTGCTTCGCGACCTAAAGACGCCACTCACGCGATTTGAGGTTCGCAGCCCGAGCCTTGAGGATGCCTACCTGAAGATCGTTGCGGCAACCGCAGATGATCGCGAAGAGTCGCCGCTTGATGACGCACCACGCAGGGGCTTCCGCCGATGAGCGGCGTCTCGAGCGGATTCAGCTTCCGTCGTGAAGCGGCGGCGGCCGGCGCCATTGCCGCACGCGACGTCACGAAGCTTCTTCGTGATCCGATCCGCCTGGTCGGCGGACTCATCTTCCCCGCGCTCTTCATCGGCGTCCTGGGCGGCGCCTTCGCCTCAAACTTTGAGTCGCCAGGGATCGACCTGCTCCCCTTCATCTTTGCTGGGCAGCTGGCGCAAGGCGTCTGGCAGTCCGCCGCACTCGGCCTGATCTCCATCCTGGAAGACCGTGAGAACGATTTCAGCCAGGAGATCTTCGTCGCCCCAATCGGGCGGCGCACCATCTTGGCCGGGAAGATCCTCGGCGAATCACTCGTCGCCTTCCCGCAGGCATTCACCGTGATGCTCTTCGGCATCGTCCTGGGCATCCCACTCAGCCTTGCGCAGGTGTTCGCGCTGATCCCCGCACTGGTCCTGGTCGCCATCTTCGGCGCCTCGTTCGGTGCGCTGATCGTCAGCCTCCTGCCGAATCAGCGCTCAGCAAACCTGCTCTTCCCGTTCATCTTCCTGCCGCAGTTCTTCCTTGCTGGCGCCTTCAACCCCATTCGTGACCTGCCTTGGTACCTGGACATCGTTAGCCACGTTGCACCACTCAGGTACGCGGTGGACCTGATTCGTGGCGCCTACTACGGCTATCCGAATGTGGCGGTCCTCTCTGACCCAATCTGGAACGTGGGCCTCATTGCCATCCTGACGCTGGTGATGCTGAGCATTGGCACGCTCCTCTTCGTGAGAAGTGAGCGCAACCGCTAACCGCAACCGCTCATCACGCCAGCGGTGATCAGACCGCGTCCGGCCCCCGTCGCAGGCACGAGACCCGTCGGTTCCCAGCAGGGTCGAGGTTAATCAGTGAGGGCGTTGTCGCTGAACAGGCGGCGGCGCTCTCTCTGCATCTTGGATGGAATGAGCAGCCGCTTGGCGGATTCAGCGGTGACGGTACGTCGCCCTCCAGGATGATGCGATCACGACGTTCGCGACGGTCTGGCTCAGGCACGGCGGAGAGAAGCGCGCGCGTATACGGGTGTGACGGCTCCTTGAAGAGCTCCACCGCTGGCGCCGTCTCCACGATCTTGCCGAGGTACATCACGGCGATGCGATCACAGAGGTGCTCCACCACGCCAAGGTTGTGCGCAATGAAGAGGTACGAGAGGCCGAGCTCCTTCTGGAGTTCGGCGAGTAGGTTCAGCACCTGCGCCTGAATGGAGACGTCGAGCGCTGAGACTGGCTCATCCAAGACGATCAGTGAAGGATCAAGAATGAGCGCGCGAGCGATCCCCACGCGTTGGCGCTGGCCACCGGAGAACTCGTGCGGATAGCGACGCGCACTCTCTGGCCGCAGGCCGACCATATCAAGCGTCTTCGCCACCTTCGCCTCGCGCTCCTTTGTTGAACCGATGCCGTGGATGCGCAGTCCCTCGCCGACCGCCTCGCCGATCGGTGTGCGTGGGTCGAGGCTGGCGAACGGATCCTGGAAGACGATCTGCGCCTTGCGGCGATATGACTTGAGCTGTGATCCGCTCAGCTTGGTAATGTCCACACCTTCAAAGAGGACCGAGCCTCTCGTTGGCTCAATCAGTCGCAAGATGAGTCGCCCAACGGTGGTCTTGCCGCAGCCAGACTCACCAACAAGTCCAAGCGTCTCACCAGCACGCACCTCAAAGTCAACGCCATCAACGGCGCGCACCTGGCCAACCACACGCTGCAGCGCACCGGCGCGCACCGGGAAGGTCTTCGCAAGTCCGCGGACTTCTAGAAGTGGTGCACCACTTGGAACGGGGTTGCTGCTGCCGCGCGCCTTATCACTCATCACTTCGCCCCCTTCAGGGCGAGCGCGCCATGCGCAGGATCGTAGAGGTGGCAGCGCACGCAGCTTCCGCTCGCACCGTTATGCGCAAGGAGATCAGGGTGCTGCGAGGTGCAGGCGGCGAGGCCCGTCGCTTCGCGCTGCCCACAGCGATCGCCGAAACGGCAGCCAGCAATTGGCTCAGTGAGTGCTGGCACCTGGCCAGGGATCACGCGCAGCTGCCCACGCCCAGTGCCCGCGCGCGGGATTGCGCCGAGGAGCCCCTGTGTGTACGGGTGACGCGGATTGTCAAAGATGGCGTCGCGACCCTGCTCCTCCACCACCTCACCGGCGTACATCACCGCCACGCGGTCACAGAACTCAGAGACCACACCAAGGTCATGCGTGATCAACACGATGGCAGTTCCGAGTCGCTCACGAAGATCGCGCAGCAGCTCAAGGATCTGCGCCTGAATCGTCACGTCAAGTGCGGTCGTTGGCTCGTCAGCAATGAGCAGCTCTGGCTCACAGGCGAGCGCCATGGCGATCATGACGCGCTGCGCCATGCCGCCAGAAATCTCATGTGGGTAGGCATCGGCACGACGGCCAGGATCTGGAATGCCGACGAGTTCCAGCAGCTCAATGCCGCGCATGCGGGCCGCCTTCTCGTCGAGCCCCTTATGAATGCGCAGCACCTCGCCGATCTGGTCGGCGAGTTTCTGCACCGGATTCAGTGAGGAGTTCGGTTGCTGGAAGATCATCGCGATGCGATTCCCGCGAATCTTCTGCATCTCCAACTCTGTAGCGGTGAGAAG
>Ga0209355_1002574_pt1 | contig 10071 bp, 7 predicted proteins | sample LauGreSBDMM110SN_3_FD_187563 | JGI IMG/M metagenome (GOLD analysis project Ga0209355, IMG submission 187563) | Freshwater lake microbial communities from Lake Michigan, USA - Sp13.BD.MM110.SN (SPAdes) (version 2) | ecosystem: Environmental > Aquatic > Freshwater > Lake | place: Lake Michigan, USA...
ATTTCCGCATTAATCTCTATGATAATGTAGTGCTAAAAAAATTACTTTGCAATACGAATAAGATGCTAAAAAATATCTGCCATTCTATCACAAAACCCTTTGAATTAGACTACATAACAAATGTATCACGAGATATGATACATATCAATTGGTTAATTAAAAATGTTAATATTGGCGGTGGTGGTGGCGGTAGCGGCGGAAGCAGCGGCGATAATAATAAGCAGATTATTTCTATAAATCAAGCTTCGGGATTCCAGCAGTTCGTGATATCTCTTGCATTACGGTTGTGTTTGTTTGGAAATAACAAGGCGATATGTAAGCAGTTATATATTGATGAGGGATTTGTAAGTTTTGACAAATATAATTTATCTATCGTTCCTAATTTCCTAAAATCACTCTTAGCATATTTTGATACGATTGTTATTGTATCGCACATAGATTTAATTCAGGACAGCATAGACGATAGCGAATGCATAGCTGAAATAAATTATAACAACAAGACCTCGGTCTCAACACTTACTTATAAGACTCCTGTAGATATAGAATGTACCGGTGCAGGAAAAAAGAAGACCGCGATTAAACGAAAATAAAGGCATCAATTCCTCTTTCATAATTAGCTGCTTTTTTGATTAGCTGCTTTTTGATTAGCTTGATTATCTTGAAGTTTTCTATACAATTCTTCTATAAGTTTATTTTGTTATGGTGTTTGTTTTTCTCGCTATCCGCAATCACATCATCGCTATCTATTGCTCTTTTTAGGTTTTTTCCCAAATACCTGTCGTTCTATAACTATATCTAGGATCCATTTCTTCCGGTAAGGCTTTTTTGCGCTCTTCTGCTTCTCTCTCTCTCTCTCTCTCTTATCTTTTCTTGCTCAATTCTATTATCATTTTCACGCGTTGCATCTAACCTTTTAGCCATCTTTTTATCTTCATCTCTCTCGCGCGCTTTCTTTTTTGCGCTCTCTTCTCTCATTTTATTTTCTTCTAATATTTTTTTTTTCCTTGTTCTCCTACTCTTAATAATTTATCAACTTCTTCTTGAGTTTCTTTTTTTTTGTAGTTCAAGTTCTTCTTTTTCTTTTTTTGCTACTTCATTATATATTACTTTATATCTATTTTTTTTTATAGCAGCTAAAAGATTATCTATTATAACTATATTGTCTGGCTTAGGAAATTCAGCATTGAACCATATTTCAGCATATTCTTTTGAAGTTTTGTCTAAAAATAAATCTATAAAATCTCCTTTTGTTATAGGTTTTTTATCTGGAGGAAATTCTAACAGATTGCTAAATTTTTGTTCCGATGTCCCTTTGTAGTTTTTAAATAGATATTTTATTAATTTTTTGGTAGCTTTATTATAAATATGAGGAACGAAATTATAATCATCTTCTTCTTTTTCATTATCAACTATATCTTCAAGTTTATAATTATTTTCTTCTGCTTCTGCTTTCTTTTTTGCTTCTGCTTTCTTTATTTTTGCTTCTTTTTCTGCTTCTGTTTTCTTTTTTGCTTCTGCTTTCTTTATTTTTGCTTCTTTTTCTGCTTCTGCTTCTACTTTCTTTCTGCTTCTTTTTCTGCTTCTGCTTCTGCTTCTTCTTTATCTGGTTCTTTTATTACATATTCTACTTCTTTTCCATTACTATCTTTTCTTATTCCTGTTATTGAAGTATCATTATTATTTTTTATTTGGCGATTTAACGGGAGGTTGCGATTTAACGGGAGTTTTTTGTTGCGATTCAGGTTGCGGTTCAACGGGAGTTTTTTGTTGCGGTTCAACGGGAGTTTTTTGTTGCGGTTCAACGGGAGTTTTTTGTTGCGGTTCAACGGGAGGTGGCGGAAGAGTTGTAGGCGTTGTTATACCACCTGTCGTAATTCCTAAGAATTTCTTATTTAATTGTGAAAAAAAACGTACATTAAAACTATGAAAGCTTATATAATATAACAATAAAAACAATGATTTATCAAGTTTATTTAGATCATATGAAGTGGCGGGCGTGGCGGGCGAAACATCTTTTTTAACAATATCAAATCTATCAATCGTAACAAATTTATCACTATCTATTGTAATACTAAATATTTCATTACCATCCATCTTTGCAACATTCTTTATAATAAATACTTTAAATAATACATCATTATCGGATTTTTTCTCATCATATTTCATCTTTGATAATTTACCGACACCATAATTATTATCAGGCATATATATATAATATTCTTTATCCTTATTTTTTTCTTTATCTGTATCTATTTCATTATATATAACTTGACATATTGTATCAAGGCCATACTTATATTCTTCTTCACCACCTAATATATTTTTATTAAATTGGCATATTATAGCAATATCAATAGTATCATCGCTATTTTGTTCTAATATAACCATAGTATAACTATATATATCATTATCATTATCATTACCATTATTTTGCTCATACCTAGTATCACTGGATCCAATCTTATTTATATTGAATCTTGAACCAACAATTTTAAATATATCTTCGGGATTAGAAAATATTTCTTTTACACTATCTATATAAGGTTTATCTAGTGTGATTGTTAAGGGAGACTGCATAATATTATGTAATTTATTATTCTATATTATATATTTATATAAAATATATGTGCTTTTATTATGTAATGTTAGGAAAAACAAACAATACTTTTATGCATCTATGTCTCCCTCATACACACCGAAAAACTCCTCTATATTTATAATATTTACAATATATATAGATAAATTATGAATAAATCTATTATATATAATAATAAGAATCATAAGATTCTTACTGTAAATGGCGGTGCTTTGATATATGAAACTTATCCAAATAGTGATGCTAAGAAAAAAAAAATAGAAGGTGATATAGGATTTCAATATTTTAGCGCTTTATGGAAGTATTTTATAAAAATATATAATAAACAACACGGCAAATATAATGAGATTATTAATAAACTTTCAATTGATACAATAGATATCTTGAATTGCTTTGATTCTTCTAATAATATGCTAAAATTAGATTTTGAATATTTAGGCAATTCAATAACATTACAAGTTATTAATAATAGCAATAAAAAATTACTAAAATATTATATATTTATTCTTTTTAAAGACCTGTATTTACATCTTACAATTCATTTTAACAGAAAATACGATAATGTTAGACATTCAAAAGCATCTGTAATATTCCAAGAACAAGCCAAGGGCTCCGTCAAGGGCTCCGCCAAGGGCTCCGCCAAGGGCTCCGTAATGACAGGTATAAGTGATATATCTAAGACTTCATCGCACACAGAAATGAGGTTTTCAGATGATAAATCTATATTAACGCCTATACATTTAACAAGCGATACAAAATACCGATCATATTATATGTCAATAGAAAGAATTGATTATTTAATTAAATCTTTGATAGAATTAAAGCCAGAAGAATATGACAGATCTCTCTATTTAAACACTATAATACCAGGTGTTTTTATAGGGAGCTTTTGTTCTGAATTAGTATATTTATTTACATCATCTTTTATTATAAACAGAATAGTAAAAAAAATAGATGATAAATTACGTATGATAGATAATAGCGGACAGAAAATAGATATAACAAATATAATTGAAGTTGTAAAAAGAGATATAGATGAAGAAAAATTTAAAATAAAGGACACAAATGTCAAATTATATAATTCATTAAAAACTATTTCTGATTTAATAGATTTTATGGAAGAAACAAATATAACTGGTATAAAAAGATATATTAAAAGGCTTTTGTTTGGTATTGAAGGCTTTAAGGATATCAACACATTTCTTTATGATACTGAATTAATAAGAGGTAATGATGGTACTATTCGTACTGATACAGAGTTACAAAATTTAAGAACATTTTTTTCAAACCAACAAACATTTAAAGAATATTGTGACAAATATTACAATAATAAAAAGTCAGATTGTGATGTAGCTAATTATAAAGCAAAGGATATTATGGGTAATGTCGTAGATAGGCTGACTGAAGATAATGTAATTGCCTTAATTGGCAATCTTGCCTTAAAAGAGTTAATAGATACAATAGAAGGTTTAAATAAAATCTCTGCTAACGAATCTATCAATTTTCTATTGCGATTATCAGATGAATTATTTGTTACGATGGATATGCTAACAGAACAATATAAAGATGGAATACACTTAAAAAACACATTTGATAATCTTAAAAAAATATTAATAAAATGGAAAAAATACAAAAAAAAACATCAAATACCACTTGCTATATCTCATCGCGAGTCATCACAACAACCCTCCATATCTCAAGTATCATCGCAGTATCCTCAAGAGCAACCCGATTCGGATCATCCAGATATAACACAGCAATCTCAACATTTTCAGCATTCTCAACAATTACCTCAGCATTCTCAACAATTACCTCAGCATTCTCAACAATTACCTCAGCATTCTCAACAATTACCTCAGCATTCTCAACATTTTCAGCATTCTCAACAATTACCTCAGCATTCTCAACAATTACCTCAGCATTCTCAACAATTACCTCAGCATTCTCAACAATTACCTCAGCAATCTCAACATTTTCAGCATTCTCAACAATTACCTCAGCAGTTTCAGCAATTACCTCAGCAGTTTCAGCAATTACCTCAGCAGTTTCAGCAATTACCTCAGCAGTTTCAGCAATTACCTCAGCAGTTTCAGCAATTACATCAACAGTCTCAACATTTTCAGCATTCTCAACAATTACCTCAGCAGTTTCAGCAATTACCTCAGCAGTTTCAGCAATTACCTCAGCAGTTTCAACAGCTTAGTCAGTTTCAAAAATTACTTGAATTTAGTGAAATTAGAATGAAAATGCTACAAGATATTAAACAACAAAAGATAAACATATTAAAAACAAAAACATCAAATTCATTTGATGAGGAAATTATATATGATGACATTTTTAATATTGATAATGATATTTCTTTATTAGATAATTATATTAATAATATTAGAAAAAATATACAAGGTTTACAGCGTTATGGTGGTTCAAAAAATGTATCTAAAGTTATAAATAGATATTTGGATAAAATTAAAGAAATTAGAGGTATAATTAAAGAGCTTAATGATAATAAGAAAAAGAATAAAAGTAAAATCTTGACAAAACGAATGCAAATAAAAAATCTATTTACTAAAATAAAGATTCAAAGAGAAAAAGAGAAAGAAAAAGAGAAAGAGAAAAAGAAAAAGAAACAGCGAAATAAGGCAAAAAATACAAAGAAGGCTGGATAAGTATCTTGTAAATTTGCCTGTTTATAATTACCACGAACCTCTCATAACACGCATATATCTAACCTATTTATTTTTCGGTAATTTATTCTTGCACTTTTTCTTAACTACTTTATTGCCGCCTAATGCTTGATTATTGCCGCCTCCTGCTGGTTGCGGCAGGAGGCGGTAATCTGGAAAATCACTGTAAAATATCTCCGCTGTATAAGTTATATACAAAATAAGGGATATACAAAACATAGCGCTTTTAGATAAGATAGTCTTAGCATTAATTTTTGCAATAGCGGTACTATATTTAGTAGCAAGATCTTCAAGAAAGGAAGAGGGAAGGGAACAACCTAATATAATTTTGTCATATTTAAAAGAATTTAGTTTTATATTAACATGTGAAGTCTCATGTTTCCAGTCCATTTTATTAATTTTAATATTATAATTTATATCATTATCTACAAATAAAATAAATTTTAAAGATAGCTGATTCGGCATTATTATTCTTATATTTTCAACTTTATAAAATTGTCGAAAATCCTTATCAAACAAATATATTTCTACGCCATCTACGCCAATACTTTGTAAAAAATCATACAAAGTATTTGTAAAAGCCGTATTAACCTTATCATCATCATTATATAATCTAATAGATAATAAATATTCTTTATCGGCGCCATCATTTATGTTTGTTAATAACATATTCTCAATTGCTTCACCCGAATGGGTCAAACCTTCTAAATATATCTTATTTAACGTATTTGTTATTCCTAAAATATCAGTTATCTCATCATCAAATCCAATATAATGTCCTATTTGTTGATTATAGTAGTCACCAATTATGTCACCAATTATCTTGTTACCATCTTTATTACCTTCTTGGGCTTTAATTTCACCTTCTTTACTTCGTTTTGCATGGGCTCGTCGTTTGTGTCTGCGCTCAGGGGGGGACTGCGGTGGTTGCAGGGACGACAGAATCCGGGGGGGGGGCATTAGTTTATTGTTATCTCTTTATATTATAATAATAAAATATTTATATGAAATATGCGGTTATTGTGTTCTTTGTATGGATTTGATTTTGAAACTTAAAAGCGCAGAAGATATATTTGAAAGGGATTTGGTGTCTTGTCCGTCGGGATATATCTCATCTTTTATTTGATAATATTCATCATCTTCTATAGGTATAATAGGAACACTACCATCTTCGGTATTTGTTGTATCATCAAACAAATTACCATATATAATATTTATTTCTGAATTATCATAGATAAATATCAAGTTTATTTTATTATAATCCTTATACTGATATAAAACGCCGGGATATAATTGATTTGCATTCTTTGATATTATAATTATATATTTACATTTATTGTATATAATTGTCAATATATCTGTTAAACTATAATAATTCTTAACAGGCTTTATTATAAACTTATCATTATTTTTATATATAAAATAATTGAAACATTTATCTGTTTTAATATTAGCTATATTTACATCAGGATTATCGTCCTTAGAAGGTTTATCGTCCTTATAATATATTGCATATTCTTCATCTTTATGATCATTATATTTTTTAAATAAATAAGGTTCATCACTATTTTTTACTCCTCTTTGGGGCGTACTCTGTCCTGACTGCAGTCTTCCTGTCGGACTTCCTGAACGGCTTCCTGTCGGGCTTGATGAACGGCGTCGTCGTGGACTTGATGAACGGCTTCCTGTCGGGCTACCTACCTGACTTGATGGTTGGCTTTCTGCCGGAATTGGTGTTTGGTTTCCTAATGGATTTTGAGAAGCAAGAGACATTAATTTTTCTCGCAAAATTTTTTGCGATAATTGTTGATGCCATACATTCAATTGTGTGTTAGCTTCTGGACTTGGTGATTGGCTACTTCTTGGGCTATCTGTATGGCTACTTATTGGGCTACCTGTATGGCTACTTCCTGAACGTGGTGATTGGTTACCTTGTAGGCTTGCAGGTTCACCTATATTAAGAGACGTTAATTTTCCTTGCAAAATTTTTTGCGATAATTTCTGAACAGATCCTTCATCTTCCGAATCTGTGGCATCAAATGCAATCTCCTCTTCTTCCTCTTCATATCCCTCTTCATCTTCATCTTCATATCCATCTTTCTTAATTACGGGGTTTTTTCGCATTGATCTTTGCTCAGATTTAAGAGACATTAATTTTTCTTGCAAAAAATTTTGCGATAATTTTTGCGACCATACATTCAATTGCGTGTTAGCTTCTGATCTTGTTTGTAGTACTACCAAGCTTGCCGAGCTTGCTGGGCTTGGTGGACTTGGTGGACTTGGTGATCGGCTTGTGGATTCACCTGTATTAAGATTAAGAGACGTTAATTTTTCTTTTAACATTTGATGTGATAATGTTTGAAGTAATGTTGTTTTATCCGCATGTAAGGGTGATGCTACTTGTGATGCAGGTGAAGCTGACGAATCTGACGAATCTGACAAAGCTACTTGCGCTGGTTTTTCTTGAAAAGGAAATAGTATTTCTAAAAATTCAAATAGAGCAGATTCATCCATATTGCCTTCAAGCATTTCATAGAATTTATTTTTTTCCACCTCATCGGGTATATTTGAAATATAAAAAAGCAGAGAACCTGATATATTTTTCAATTTTTTTATCCTTTCTTTTTCATTATAAGTATCAGTATTACTTGTATGGCTATTATTTGGTTTTTTCAATAATTCTTGTAAATCCGATTTTAATTTTTCTAACAACACTAAATTATTTGTATTATCTTTACCTCCGTCTTTTATTTTATCATTCAATTTTGCTATTTTATTTTTTTTTGTTAAAATTGTATGTACAAGTTCCATTTTCTTTTTATTTTGAGCGAATATGGCACTTAATTTATGATATAATTTTGTACGTGTTTCCTCTTCCTCTTCCTTAGTTGCTGCTCCTGTTCCAAATCTATCACTACTTATTGTACGTTTTGGATCACCTTCTTTAACAAAAACAGAAGAAGTCTCGGCTTTTGAATCTTGTCCAACAACTACTATACGCGGTGATTTTTTATTGTGTTCTTGAAAAGCAGGCGCGGGTTGTGTTAATAATTGATATTCAATAAATTTGTTTTGTATAGTAATAATATAAGCAGCAATTTCATTCATATCAGGAACGTTTGTTGATTCTAAGGGTGACAGCAATTTATTTAAATTTTCTATAATATCATTTTTTTTAGCTTCATTAATATTACTGATTTTTTCTATATTGTTTAGTATTATTTGTTTAAACTGTTCGTTATTTTCTTTTGATGATATATAATATAGATTATTTAATTGAACTAGTAATTCCTTTTTATAATTATCATTTAATTTGAATTTTTGCGAGGGGGTTTGTTCAACTTGTTGTTCAACTTGTTGTTCAACTGGTTGTTCTTCCTCATGTTCATTTAATATTGATGATTTATGAACATATGTATTTGCATTCATATGATTTACTATAAACTATTATTATTTTTTTTATTCTTATTATTTAAGTAATAACTAAAACTAAGGAAATAAATTACCCAATCTTTTTATTAGAGTATCATAAAGGTCTTTAGATATAGCTTTAGAAGACTTCGTATATGTATCTGTATCTGTATTAGGGACAATTATAGCGCCTGTGTTTTTTTTATTAGAAATAGAAAAAATTACTAAAAACTCTTTATCGGACTCATCAATAGAGTTTTTAGTAATTTTATTATTCCTTATATACATAATATGATAAAAATCTTTTAAATTATCTGCAATCAATTCTTCTACGTTTTGAGATTGCGACTGGTCTTCTGGTTGTTTTCTTATATATTCGTTATAGTTATCGCCATCTACTTTAATAATTATAAAATGATTAACACCTCCTATAACAGATGTGCTGAAAATGCTATTATATGCTTTAACTATTTTATCTCTATCTATATTATTATTAAATATGAGTATATTATTATCCCTAATTATATTGGGGTTATCCGCTTTCAATAAATCTACTACGCTATCCGTTATATCAATATCGCCAGTTTGAATAATTTCAGATTTCAGTTTATCTTTATCTATAATATCTCCATTATATATGTGTGCATTTAATTTAATATTTTTTCCTGCACCACCGCGCTTTATTTTACTATCTTTTCCATTTTTAACCCTTTTTAAAACTCCCTTGTATTTTTTAACAGGATAATATATATTCTTTTCTCTAATATATTTCTTATTAGTATCATCTTCGGTGTCAATATATATATATTTATTAATACCTGATACATTTTCTATATGAGAACGAACATACATTTTGTATTATCTATTATATTATAATAATATTAAATAAAAATAAGATTTATACTATAATCCAAGCGGCCTAATCCATATGGGAACACAGATGTTGTCATTTTTGACACTATGCGAAAAGAAGCAATCGCATTTAAAATTACATTGTTTGCCTCGCATCGGTCTGATCTTCGTAATATTCTCCGTAGCCGTAGCAGCCGCAGCCGCCGTAGCAGGAGGCATAGCTGCCGCTAACAAATTCCCAGCTTCTTTTTTAAAATACGGGTTTAATTTGTCTATATATATGGTGTGAATAAATGAAATATACACTAATAGCGATATTGTTTTTAGCATATTCAACATTATATATTCAACCTTATATTTGTATATATAATATTATATTTATATATAATATATATTGATTGGAAAGAGATGAACGATGATGACACTAAGGAGCCGAAGACATATTTTATAATGACGAATGAAAAGGGTGATTACGGATGTATGACCTTTACGGATTATGATATGTATAAAAGCAGTCTTGAAACATAT
>Ga0209355_1002575_pt1 | contig 10070 bp, 10 predicted proteins | sample LauGreSBDMM110SN_3_FD_187563 | JGI IMG/M metagenome (GOLD analysis project Ga0209355, IMG submission 187563) | Freshwater lake microbial communities from Lake Michigan, USA - Sp13.BD.MM110.SN (SPAdes) (version 2) | ecosystem: Environmental > Aquatic > Freshwater > Lake | place: Lake Michigan...
GGAGTCTTTGGTGAAAGAGTTAGTCCTAGTAATAGGAACACTTGACACCAAAGGCCCCGAAGTTGCTTATGTAAGAGACAAATTAAAAGAGTTCGGTCTTAACCCTTATGTGATTGACGTAGGAATATTAGGTGAACCAGTAGGTATCACCCCAGATTTTTCTAAAGCACAACTTGCCCAATTCGGTGGCACCACAATTGAAAAAGTTCAAAACGCAGGCTCTCGGGGCGCTGCTGTTGAATTAATGCGCGAATTCGTTGTTAAAAAAGTTAAAGAAATGGTTGCCCAAAACGAAGTTATTGGGGCAATTGGTTTAGGTGGAGCTGAAGGTGGCGTGATGACCGCGGCAGCTTTAATGGAACTACCAATTGGTGCCCCCAAAATTGTTATCTCACCTATTGCTTCAGGTAAACATGAATTTGCACCACTAGTTGGCACCACAGACATGATGACCATGCATTCCATTGTTGACATCTTGGGTTTAAATGACATTTCTAAAACAATTTTTGATAACGCAGCTGCAGCTGTTTTTGGCATGATCCAAAAAGGCCACCAATTAGCAAAACCAAAACCGGGCACAAAAGCAGTTGCCGTAACGATGCTTGGTAACACCAACACTGCAATAACTGCAATGCAACCATTGATGAAAGCAGCAGGTTATGAATTAGTTGTGTTCCATGCCAATGGTGTGGGTGGACCTGCGATGGAAGAGTTAGCACAAAAAGGACAGTTTGTAGGAATTATTGATTTCACACCTAATGAAATGGCAGCAAATCTTGTTGGTGGCATACATGTTGCAAATGAGAACAGATTAAAAGTTGCCGGCCGTTTAGGTTTGCCCCAAGTTGTGGTACCAGGATGTGTTGACTTTGTAGTTTTTCATGCACACACTGTTCCAGAAAACTTAAAAGATCGACCTCTTTATAATCACAATCCAGAATTTTGGTTAGTGAGACTAAATGGTGATGAAATGGAAAAGTTAGGTAAAAAGTTTGCTGATTCTTTGAACGAATCAAAGGGTGCAGTAAAAGTAGTAATCCCTACTCAAGGAATATCGATGCCTAACAAAAAGGGTGGCGTTTTCTTTGATCCAGCCTCAGATAAAAGATTTATGGATCAGCTCCAAAACAACTTAAATGATGATATTGAAGTAACAACCTTCGATATGCACGTTAACGATGCTGAGTTTGGTAAGGCAGTCGGTAAACTTTTTATCGACATGATGAATAAGGAGAGCAAATAAATGGCAAAACATCCAATCAGAAAGTTTCAACGACTCACCACAGGTGATGACGCTTTCAGAGCAAAGTTTCGCTCTTGGGATATGACCGAGTTATCTTATGTTGATATTCGCGAATACTTAAAAGAAAAAGACACAGTGTTAGTGCCCATGGCATCCACTGAACAACATGGTCCACATTTACCGTTATATACAGACACCATCACCGCAATCGAAGTTGCGCAAAGAGTGTCCGAAGCAATTGGGGTTTTTCATACTCCCCCAATTTGGACTGGTTATTCACCACAACACATGCATTTACCAGGTGAAGGTCGTGGCACCATCACCATCAAAGCTTCAACTTTAAATGCTTTGATGTATGACGTTGCAAGATCTTTAATTCATCATGGTTTCAATCGAATTATTTTTGTTAACGGTCATGGATCAAACACAAAAGTTGTAGATCCAGTGTTAAGAAAATTGCGTTACGAAACTGGAGCACTCATTGGTTTTGTGCGTCCTTACATGGAACGCTATGTGGGAGTTCTAGAAGGATTAATGGAAAACCCACCAGAAGAAACTCCAGGTTGGCATTCATCTGAATTAGAAACTTCCCAAGACATGGCATATGACCCAGACTTAGTAAGAATGGAACGTGCCTTTCCTGAAATGGCACAAATTCCAGCATTCTTACCAAAGAGTTTTACCAAACATGATGGTATGCCTGATGTGGAATTCGAAGGTTACCAATACTTCACCTTCCCAATGGATCATCACGAATTTGTAGAATCTGGAACTATTGGAAATCCAATGAGAGCCACCATGGAAAAAGGCGAAGAAGCATTTCGACGTTTATCCGAACACACAGCTAAAGCTGTGTTGGAATTAACAAAAGTACCTGTGACAGTTAAAAACAGAGAATTTGTTGATCGCGTTTAATTATGGCAAACAATACTAAACCGTCACAGGATTCATTACTTTTTACTGGTGCCTACGACTATTTAGTTAATGCCATAACCACATTCAAGATTCCGCCAAATTCACCAATCAGTGAAAACAAATTGGCGGAAACTCTTGGAATTTCTCGAACTCCTATAAGACAAGCTTTACAAAGACTTGAAGCTGAAGGATTAATTACAAAAAGTGATTCCTCTCGTTTCACAGTTTCTTTAGTAACTCCAAAAGAAGTTGAAGAAACTTGTGATCTTTTACAAATCATTGATACTTTTCTTTTCGTTCAAGCTGCAAAGAAAATGAAAAAAGAACATCGAGAAGAATTACTCGAATGTGCACAAGAAATGATAAGTGAAGCAAAAAATGATGATCGTGATAGTTGGAGCAAAGCAGATACTAAATTTCATGATCTCATTTTTAAAGCAGCAGACACTCAACTAATGGCAAACATTGCACTGATACATAGAAGAAAAATTCAACGATTCTGGACTCGCTCAGCTCAATATGAAAGCAGATTAGAAGTTTGTTCTAAAGAGCATGAAGTTTTAGCTATAGCAATTGCAAATCAAAAATTAGAACTTATTGAGCCAGCAGTTGCAGAACACATTAACCATATGAGAACCAGCATTCTTAAAATAATTGGTTCAACGGCCTCAATGCTTGGTTAATTTATAAGCAAATTCCAGCAGTATCACGACAGCTGAAGTTAAAACTAGTTTTGCTTTCATCTAATTCAGCAATACCAATTATTTCAACATTGGGATCAGCATCAAATGATGTTTCTTCATCACGGTCAAGATAGGTAACTTCGAATTTACCGTCCACAAAATTAATGGCTTTAATGTCAATTCGATCACCTAAAAATGTGGTGTTTTCAATAATTGGAGTTGATCCGGAAGTCAGAATTCCCAAGTAGTAGAAAATTCCTGATTCACCAGAGTCGTTAAGCAACACCACAGCGGTGTCATCTGTGCCGTCACTGTTGATATCACCTGCTGCTTTGAATTCAAGAAGTTTAAAAACATTCATGGTGCTTGAATCTTCAATCTGTTGCTCTAAAGCACCATTAACTAGCGTATAAACAATTCCATCAATGTAATAACCCGCATTTGCTGGATCTGCCGGATTTTGCACAACGACTGGGACATCATTATTTTGGGCTGGGGCTGACTCTGTCGATCCACCACAAGCTGTTAAGACAATGCTCAAAACACTCAATATCGCTAATTTTGTTTTCATAACATGAATAGTATCGGTGATTCACATAGAATTCAAACATGTTCAAAAGAAAAGTCAAAGCAAAAGAATATGAATCAATAACTATTGCTGGACTACAAACTGTGACCAATTCCATGTTGATGCCTGAAGCAAAATATGAAGAATCTCTGTTACCAGAATTATGGGAAGAATTTTGGTCAATATTTCCAAAATTAGGAAGTAAATCAACTGGAACTTGTTATGGCGTGGTAATTCCCATTGATCAAGATTCGACTCCTGGAAAAATTAAATATTTAGCTGGCGTTGAATTCAAACGCGGAGTTCCTCCTGGTCTTGAATTTAAAACAATTGTTATTCCTGCCGGAAAATATGTTAAATACACTCACAAAGGCCCGATGGATAATCTTAAAGAAAGCTATATTGACGCTTACACAAACTGGTTTCCTGCCACCAAATTGAAAATGAGAAATGCCCCACACTTAGAACTTTATGATGAAAGATTTGATCCAACCAGCAATAAATGTGAAATGGATATCTTAATACCTGTTAAATAATTACTTATTTATGTTTACAGCTTCTCTTTTGTCAGCAATCCAGTCCATGGCCGCAAACAAGACACCAGAAATTACGAAAGTTAAATGAATAAATACTCTCCACTTGGTACCTTCACCAACTGCCATCTCACCTGAAAGTTCAATGAAATCTTTCAACAATTCGATTACAGAAATTGCCACCAGTGAACCAATTAGTTTAATTTTTAGACCAGAAAAATCTATTGTTCCCATCCAATGTGGGCGATCAACTGAATCATGTGCTGCATCAATTCTTGATACAAAGTTCTCATAGCCTGCAAAAATAACAATTATTATCAGATTTGCGAGCAATGTTAAATCTAAGAGAGCTAATATTTCTAGAACGAATTCTTGACCTGTCTCATCCCCAAAATGTAAAATAATATTTACGAATTCTTGAACGAATCTGATTGCTAGTAGAACTAGCACTCCAACTAAGCCGATATAAAGGGGCATTAATAAGTAGCGAGATTTGAACAACCCTGTTTCAATAGCGTGGGTAATTTTGGACATTTAAGTCTCCTCTTCTTATTAAAACTATATCCAGAAAACACGAATCCGGCTTGGTTGAAATTAATCAATCAAACCGGATTCCTTTAATTAACCTTTTTTAACTCCATCAGCAAATCCTTTAAGAACCACAGCTAATGATGTTGCGCCTGCATCTTGATGACCTTTAGCGCGATCACCTAAACGTGAAGCTCTACCTTTTAGGGCCACAAGATTTCTGGTGTCTTTCGCAGCTTTCAAAGCACGTTCAGCAGTGGAAAGAAGTGCACTTTCTAAATCGCCGCCTTTAGTTGCTAAAGCTTGAATGTGATCAACTGCTGGAAAAAATGCGTCCAACAAAGTTTTATCACCCAATTGCGCTTTACCTAAAACTTGAATTGCATTAGCCATTGAGCGATACACAATTGCCCAATCACCAATTTCGTTCAAAGTTTGTTTACCCTTAACAGATTCAGCTGCTGCTGCAAATGCTGCTTCATAAAGAGGCCCAATTGTTGCACCCACTTCATCGGCGAAAGCATCTGCTGCTGATTGAAAAGCTTCACTTGGTGTGCAATTAGCTGGCAAGTCTTTAGCGGCACGAGAAACTGCGCGCACCCCAATAGTCATTGAGACGCCGTGATCGCCATCGCCTACTTCCCCGTCAAGTTCACATAAATAATCTTTGTTTTGTTCAACTTTTTTAGCAACTAAAACTAATGATTTAGCAATTAGTGCTCCAGTTACGTTAGCCATGATTTATCTCCTCACACCTTCTTGTACATACAGGTATCAACAGTTGTGTTCTTGATCAAATCGTGCATTTCAGAATCAAGACGAAGCAAAGAAACAGAAGTTCCTTGCATTTCTAAAGCGGTTACTTGATTACCAACATGTTTAAACTTGATGTTTATTTTGTTAGCATCACAGATTTGTTTTACTTTGCGATAAACCACATAAAGTTCTTCTGCTGGTGTTCCACCTAAACCGTTAACTAGCAGTGCTACATCGGATCCTTTGTAGTCAAGATCGGCCAATATTGCGTCCATGATTTCATCAATCACAGAATCAATAGGACGAATTTTAACTCGTTTGATACCAGGTTCACCGTGAATTCCCAAACCGATTTCTATTTCATCATCAGCTAAAGAAAAAGTTGGTTTACCATTTGCTGGCACTATGCAAGAAGTTAATCCCACACCAACAGTTCTGGTATTTGCATTAGCTTTATTTGTTACAGCAACAACTTCATCCAAAGATGCCATCTGTTCTGCTTTTGCTCCAGCCACATGCCAAACTAAAAACAATCCACCAATACCGCGGCGTTTGTGTGCTTGATCTTTTGGTGCAGATAACACGTCATCGTTTAAGACAACTGTTTGAACTTTAATTCCCATTTCACGACATTTATCTTGTGCTTTATCAAAGTTGATGCAATCACCTTGATAATTTCCGTAGGTGTACATCACACCTGCGCCACCATTAACTGCCAATGTTGCTTCAATAACTGGTTTAGCGGGAGGGGATGCAAAAACGTTTCCAAACGCTGCCCCATCGGCCATACCTTTTCCTACGTAACCTGCGAATGCTGGTAAATGGCCTGAACCTCCACCAACAACAATTCCAACTTTTCCTTGAATTGGGGAATTAGCTCTAGCAATAGAGCGCTTACCCACTCTTTTAATTATGTGGTCGTTAGCTGCCACATAGCCTTCGACCATTTCTTCGACCATGTCGAAGGGATCGTTTATGAGTTTCTTCATAAGACTTTCCAGCCTCCCAGCAAAGTTATCGCCTCAGCATAGAGGCGGAGTTATTAATGGAAGCGTATTACGGTCTTGAATTAGTCGTAAAGATGCGCCTATGGTGATGCCTAAGAACTTGTATACAGGGAGGTATTCAAACCAGATGGCAAAGAAAACACTGGGTGTGGCCATGATCGGCTATGCCTTCATGGGCAAAGCCCATTCTCAAGCTTGGCGAAACGTGGGCCGGGTTTATGACCTGCCCGCCGAAATCAAAATGGTGGCAGTGTGCGGACGAAACGCAGCAAACACCCAAGAAGCAGCTGATCGACTGGGTTGGGACGGAATTGAAACCGACTGGAAAAAATTATTAACTCGTGCAGATATCGACATCATTGATATTTGTACACCTGGTGATTCACATGCAGAAATTGCTATTGCTGCGCTAAATGCAGGCAAACATGTTATTTGTGAAAAACCTTTAGCAAACACAGTTGCAGAAGCAGAACTTATGGTTGCAGCAGCTAATGCCAACAAAAATGTTAAAAACATGGTGGCATTTAATTACCGCAGAGTTCCAGCAGTATCTTTGGCAAAGAAAATGATTAGTGAAGGAAAACTGGGCAGAATATTTCATATCCGTGCTCGCTACTTACAAGACTGGATTGTTGATCCTAATTTTCCATTAGTTTGGAGATTAGAAAAAGACAAAGCAGGTTCAGGTGCATTAGGTGATATTGGTGCTCACGCAATTGACACCACCCAATTTGTGACCGGACAAAAACTTGTTGGTGTTTCAGGTTTAACTGAAACATTTATTAAAGAAAGACCATTACCGGGAGATTATTCAGGTTTGCAAGCTAGTGCTTCTGGAAACAAAATGGGCAAAGTAACTGTTGATGATGCTGCAATATTTGTGGGCAGAACAGATGGTGGCGCATTAGCAACTTATGAAGCAACACGTTTTGCAACTGGAAGTAAAAACGATATGGGATTTGAAATCTTTGGTTCCAAAGGATCATTAAAGTTTTCATTCGAAGATATGAATGAGCTTTGGTATTTCGATAACACCGAAGGTGCAGAAACTGCCGGATTCCAAAGAATCTTGGTCACAGAAAGTGTTCATCCATACATGACTGCTTGGTGGCCACCAGGACACATCATTGGTTATGAACACCCATTCACACATGAAATTAAAGATTTTGTGGAAAGCGTTGTGAACAACACAAATCCTGAACCTTCATTTGCTGATGGTTTACAAGTTCAAAAAGTTTTAGAAGCAGTAGAAAAAAGTTCCGCAAACAACGGAACTTTCCAAACAATAAAATAAAAGGAGGAAAGAAAAATATGTCAAGACCAATTACGTTATTCACCGGTCAATGGGCAGATTTGCCATTTGAAGAAATGTGCAGACTTGCATCCAGTTGGGGATATGACGGGTTAGAAATTGCTTGTTGGGGTGATCACTTAGATGTAGTGCAAGCTGCAGAAAGTGATAAATATGTCAGAAAACAAAAAGACATTTTAGAGAAACACAACCTAAAATATTGGGCAATTTCCAATCATTTAGTGGGGCAAGCAGTTTGCGATAACCCAATTGATGAAAGACATAAATCAATATTGCCTTCCCGAGTTTGGGGCAATGGAGATCCTGAAGGTGTTCGTCAACGTGCAGCTGAAGAAATGAAAACAACTGCCATAGCTGCGAAAGCTTTTGGAGTTGACACTGTGGTTGGTTTCACTGGTTCCAGCATTTGGCACTACGTGGCAATGTTTCCACCAGTTACTCCAGAAATGGTTGCAGCTGGTTACAAAGACTTTGCTGATCGCTGGAACCCAATCTTGGATGTTTTTGATAAACAAGGTGTGAAGTTTGCACACGAAGTTCATCCATCTGAAATTGCTTACGATTACTGGACCACAGTAGAAACGATGAAAGCAATTAAGCATCGTCCAGCATTTGGTTTGAATTTTGATCCAAGCCATTTTGTTTGGCAAGATCTTGATCCAGTTAATTTCCTTTTGGATTTCAAAGATCGTATCTACCATGTTGATTGCAAAGAATCACGTAAACAATTAAACGGTAGAAATGGTCGTCTAGGTTCACATCTACCTTGGGCAGATCCACGTCGCGGTTGGGATTTCGTATCCACCGGACATGGTCATGTTCCTTGGGAAGATGTTTTCCGTGGTTTAAATTCCATCGGTTACAAAGGACCAATTTCTGTTGAATGGGAAGATGCCGGAATGGATCGCCTCTTTGGTGGACCAGAAGCATTGGAATTCATTAGAAAACTGAACTTCACTCCACCAACTGCAGCATTTGATGCTGCATTTAGTTCTAAGAGTTAATTAGTTCAAAAACAAATAGGGCCTGGATCAAATTTGATCCAGGCCCTATTTAATTTAATTTCTTAATCGCCTAAGGGCAAGGTTGGATTTGTTTGAGCAAATTTCATAGTGGAATCAAAATCAATAATTCCTGCATCAGAACCAAGTCCGGTAGCAACCAATGATCCGCAAGCACTACCTAATTGAGCAGCTTCTTCAATTGTCATGCCGCGAGAAAGACCTGCAATAAATCCGCCAGTCCAGGCATCGCCACAACCAGTTGTATCAACTACCGCAACTTTGAATGCAGGAATTCTTAAACGCATACCTGCTTTGTCTTTTATTAAACTTCCTCTTGCTCCCATTTTTAACACCACATGTTTAGCCCCAGCATTTAGAAAGAAATCGCAAAGTTCATCCAAATCAGTTAAACCGGTAATCATTTGCGCTTCTTCCAAATTGGGCATGAAGTAATCCAAATAAGGCATGGTTGGCAATATTTTTTCTGCCATGTTGTCTTGCTTGATTCCTAAAATATCCATCGTGGTGATGGCTTTACCTTCGCGAGCAACTTTCAAAGTTTTAACTGTGTCTTCGCCATCAAATTTAGGCATCAAATAAAAGCCACCGATGTGGACAAAGTCTGCATTTCTAACTACATCTTGGGGAACATCTTCAAAACAAAATGTGGCATTAGTGCCCATCACATGCAGTGCTGGTCTTTCGCCATTTGGTCTAATTGGCAACATGGTGCCAGAAGTTTGAACACCTTTTTTTCTTTTCATATAACTGGTATCGATGCCGTAACGATTCATGATGCCTAATAAAACGTTGCCCATTTCGTCGTCCCCAGCTGCACCGACTGCTACTACTTTGCAACCAAGTTTGGCCATGTCAACAGCAGTTCCTGCTGCAGTTCCAGCAGCTGTAATTCTTATTTCATCAATCAGGGCAATGTTTTGGCCTGGGGGAATTTCTGAAACATGTCTACCTAATACATCTAAAATGTGCACACCCATGGAAACAATTTTTGGCATATTTGCTCCTTTATTTACAACTCTGTTGACGGTGCTGGTTCAGGTGATGCTTCATCATCTGCCAAACCTAATACTGGATCATTTTTTCTAGCACGAGCACGTCTCTTATCATTTAACCAAGCAATAAAAGTTGCAATAGAGATCAACAATAGAACTGGTACTGCCAACAAAGTCATGTTCACAGGATCTCCCGTGGGTGTAGCAACTGCTGAGAATGCAAAAACCACTAAGACCACCACGCGCCATCTAGAAGTTATCGCTTTGGCTTCCAACACATCAAAAATATTTAACATCACAATAATCAACGGGGCAAGAAAACTTATTCCAAAAACAAGCACCATTCGCAAAAAGAAATTTAAATATTTATCAACTGGAACATAGTTTCCCACACCAAGGGGGGTGAAACCGAAAAGTAATTTTAAACCAATTGGCAGAAAGATATATGCCAACACCGCTCCACTGACAAACAAAGGTGTTGCCACGCCTGCAAAAAGGTAAGCTCTTA
>Ga0209355_1002576_pt1 | contig 10064 bp, 7 predicted proteins | sample LauGreSBDMM110SN_3_FD_187563 | JGI IMG/M metagenome (GOLD analysis project Ga0209355, IMG submission 187563) | Freshwater lake microbial communities from Lake Michigan, USA - Sp13.BD.MM110.SN (SPAdes) (version 2) | ecosystem: Environmental > Aquatic > Freshwater > Lake | place: Lake Michigan, USA...
GAGCAGCAGCATGCCGATCAGAATCGAGATCCAGAAGAGCGAGCCGACGAGGACGGAAAGAGCCTGGCGGTTTTCGTGGTTCTGCACGCCGAAGAAGGCGAAGGACCAGACAACGGCCAAGGCGACGACTCCAAGGACCAGGAATTTCTTCCAGTGGGCAGTCAGGGCGTGAGGCAAAGAGGAGCTCATGGGCGAATTACTTGATTTGGGCCTTCACGGCGGCGGGGACGAGTTCGGGCGGGCAGTTCTGCGAGAGCTGCAAGGCACGCACGTAGGCCACGACGGCCCAGCGCTCCTCAGGGGAGAGCTTATCGCCGTATCCCATCATGGTGTTCTTACCGTTGGTGACGACGTCGTAGATCTGGCCGCTCGGATAGGAACGGATGAGCGCGGTCTGGAGGCTGGCAATCGTGACGATGGCGACGTCGCCTTCGATGGCGGAGCGCACCTTCATGATACCGTTGCCGTCAGCGGCGTCGCCGTGACAGACGGCGCAGTAAATCTGGTACTTCGCCTGGCCGAGAGCGAGGACCTCGGCATCGATTGCGTAAGGCTGGGGCTGGCCCTTCGTGAGCTTGAGCGACTTCTCAGGGAAGCCAGCGAGGAAGGCGGCCTTGTCATCCTTACCCGTGACGAAGGCAGGATTCAGGGATTCGGCGCGGCGGAAGTCTTCCGAGAAAACCTTGAACGGTTCGAGGCCAGTGCCACGGGCGACGGAGCCGGCGACGGGCGGGCGGGCGTCACGGCCATCGGCGAAGAGAGCGTTCTCTCCCTGAGCCTTATACTTGTTCTGGTAGTCCATGTCGTCGAAGACATAGACGGGCGTGTCCTTGGACGTCTTTCCTTGGAAGCCGAGGAAGCTGATCGTGGCGACGACAGCGAGGGCGAGGAATGCGAGATAGCGGATCATGGGTGCGGATTAGTCGCGGATGACGATGATCTCCTGGCCGCCGAGCGACTGGAGGAAGTTGCGCGACTCATCGAGATGGAAGTGCGGGTCACGGGCCTCGAGGACGATCATGAACGTGTCGTCCGAGATGCGGGCGAAGTTCGGGAGGTCGAAGAGCGGATGGTTGTGGCGCGGCAGACGGTTGAAGATGAACTGGCCGAAGAAGGTGCCGAAGGCCGCGAACAGAATCGTGCACTCATAAATCACCGGGAACGGAAAGATCACGCTCCAGTAGGGCTTGCCGCCGACGATCAGCGGGTAGTCGTATGAGTTCATAGACCAGGTGAGGAGGCAGCCCGTGATGAAACCGGTGACACCGCCCAGCAGGGTCAGGCGCGGGATGGGCGAGCGAGGTAGGCCCATGGCTTGGTCCATGCCGTGAATCGGGAAAGGCGTGTGTACATCCCAGTTCTTCCAGCCGGCATCGCGGACCTTCTCGGCGGCGTGAAACACGTCGGAAACCTTGCGGAAGGTGCAGGCCACGCCGTGGATGCGTTCGTTACGTTCGTTCATGGTCGGAGGGCGGCGGAGATCAGTGGGCGTGGGGGTCGGCCTGCGGCGAGACCATCTTCAACTCGGCCATCGGGAGTAGCGGAAGGAAGCGGATAAACAGGAGGAAGAGGACGGAGAAGAAGCCGAAGGTGCCGAAGAAGGTGAAGATATCGACAATCGTCGGGCTGTAGTAGCCCCAGCTCGAGGGCAGGTAGTCGTTGGCGAGCGAGGTACAGGTAATCACGAAGCGTTCGAACCACATGCCGACGTTGACGAAGAGGCAGATGATCCAGACGAGGGAATGGTTCTCGCGGACCTTCTTGAACCAGAAGAGCTGCGGGGTGATCACGTTACAGGACACCATGATCCAGTAGGCCCAGGCGTACTGGCCGAAGGCGCGGTTCACGAAAGCGAACTTTTCGTAGACGTTGCCGGAGTAGGCCGCGATGAAGAACTCGGTGGCGTAAGCGTAGCCGACCATCGTGCCAGTGGCCAAGATGATCTTACACATGTTATCGATGTGGTACTGATTGATCACGTCATGCAGGCGATAAATCGCGCGCAGCGGGAGCATCAAGGTCAGCACCATCGCGAAGCCGGAGAAGATGGCGCCGGCGACGAAGTACGGAGGGAAGATAGTCGTATGCCAGCCGGGGACGTTCGAGACGGCGAAGTCGAACGAGACGATGGTGTGCACGGAAAGCACGAGCGGCGTCGAGAGGCCCGCGAGGAGCAGGTAAGCCATCTCAAAGTTGGACCACTGACGGTTGCCGCCGCGCCAGCCCATGGCCAGCAGGCTGTAGAAGGCCTTGCGCCACCAGGTCGTCGCGCGATCACGAATTACGCCGAGGTCCGGGATCATGCCCATGTACCAGAAGAGCGTGGAGACGGTGAAGTAGGTTGAGACGGCGAAGACGTCCCATTCAAGCGGCGAGCGGAACTGCACCCAGATGCCGTTCTGGTTGGGCAAGGGCAGGAGCCACCAGCCGAACCACACGCGCCCGACGTGGAAAAGCGGGAAGATGCCGGCGCACATGACCGCGAAGATGGTCATGGCCTCGGCGGCACGGTTGATTGAGGTGCGCCACTTCTGGCGCAGGAGGCAGAGAATCGCCGAGATCAGAGTGCCGGCGTGGCCGATGCCGACCCAGAACACGAAGTTGACGATGGCCCAACCCCAGCCCACAGGCGAACGAAGGCCCCAGGTACCCGTACCAGTTGAGACGAGGTAGGCGAGGCCGATGAACGTAAACGACGCGACGAAGAGCGCGACGCCGAACATGATTTTCCACCAGAGCGGAGTCTCTTCTTCGACAATACCGCACACCTTGTCAGTGATCCAGTGGAAGCCGCGGTTGTTAAGAATCAGCGGGGAGCGCGGGAGCTCGGCTGGGCGAACCTTATCGAGGATCGCGGGGCGCTCGGAGGAGCTGTCGTGGGCGTGAGCCATGGGACGGGTGGTCGTTTAAGGATTATTTGGCGTGATGCTCAGCACCGTGGGCGGGCTTGGCGTGGGCGTCGCCGTGGGGCGCGGCGCCGTGCGCCGGAGCACCGTGCGAAGCGCGGCCGGCCATCTCGAGGCGGGAAAGCGGAACGAGGTTGGCGCCCGGCATACGAAGGTTGAGGTTACGCAGCTTGGCTTGGTAGGTCGTGCGCGGGCGGGTGTTCAGGTAGGTCAGCGCACCGTAGGAACGGGTCGAGGCCTTGGCCTGGGCAACGCGCGAATTCGGATCGGTAATGTCGCCGAACTCAATCGCGCCGGCTGGGCAGGCCTGCTGGCAGGCGACCTGAATAGCGCCGTCACGGACATTGATGTCGGGCGAATTATCGCGGGCGCGGACCTTGGCCTGGATTTTGGCTTCCTGGATGCGCTGGACACAGTAGGTGCACTTTTCCATGACGCCGCGCATGCGCACAGAGACGTCGGGATTCTTCTGGAGCTGCGGCAGGTCGGCCGGATCCTTGACGGTCTTCTCCGGGCCGAGCGGTCCTTCGTAGTAGTGGCCGTCGACGCGCTTATTGAAGTCGAGGAAGTTGAAGCGGCGGACCTTATACGGACAGTTGTTCGCGCAATAGCGGGTACCGATGCAACGATTGTACGCCATGGTGTTGAGACCCTGGTCGTCGTGGACGGTGGCGTTAGCGGGGCAGACGGTCTCGCACGGGGCGGTCTCGCAATGCTGACAGGCGACACCCATGAAGGTGACCTGAGGGTCTTCGGGAATCGCATTACCCGCGGCGGCGCGGCCGTCGAAGAAGTAGCGGTCGAGGCGAATCCAGTGCATGTTGCGGCCCTTGAGCACCTGCTCGCGGCCGACGACGGGGATATTGTTCTCGGACTGGCAGGCCGTCACGCAGGCGTTGCAACCCGTGCACGTGTTGAGATCGATCGACATACCCCACTGCTGGAGCGCGGGGAATTTGTCCTCGTGGCCCTTCCAGACGGCGACGTTCGGGGCGACGGTATGGTTAGGATGTTCGTAGGCAGAGTTTCCGCGCGGGGTTGTGATGGCCTTGAGAGCGGGCGGCATGGCGCCGTCCTTGCCGTAGACGGCCGGAGCGTGGCCATCGATGCCGAGCTTGGCGAAATTCTCATTCTTCTTCAGGTCCTCGACGTTCCCTTCGCGGACGACGTCGCGGCCTTCCATGGACCAATGGTCCTGCATATTGCCCACGGCAACGGTGTCGCCGGTGAGCGTGAGCTTCACGCCATTGCGGACGGCGGGCTCGGAGGCGGAGACGAAAGGATAGACGTCGAAGCCGTTACCAACAATGCGCCCGGCGAGGCGCTCAGGGACGCGGGTGGCGACGCGGCCACCGACGCGACGACCGAAGCCGAGCTGCAGGCCGACGGTGAAGTCCGCCATGCCCGGCATAATGAAAAGAGGTCCGGTGACGGTCTTGTCGCCGAGAGTCAGCGTGGCGATACGGCAGATGAGACGGCCGTCGATGAGCTGATTGATATTACGGTTCAGGGCGCCGGTGTGCAGGAAGTCGGCTTCACCACCGATCTTATTGATGAGCGCTTCGGTCGGCTCGATGGCGAGCTTGGCGGCGAACTTGGGGCTGACGAGGATGACGTTTTCCCAGACGGTCTTGGACATGGGATCCGGAGCCTCGGCGAGCCAGCCATTGTTGGCGTACTGTCCGTCGCCCGAATGGACGCTCGGCAGAAGGCGGACTTCCAGGGAGTCGAACGAAAGGGCCGGCGCGGTGAAAGCCTTGATCTGCTGAGCGCCGACGGCCGGCTTGGCGGCGGAGAACGCGGAATCGGCGAGCACGCCTTCAGCAAGCCAGGCAGCGAAGGCTTCGTCAGAGGAATTCTTCGAAAGCGAATTGAAGGTCTCGCGGACGAGCGCGTGGGCATCCTTGTCGGAACCGGCGAACGGTGCGAGGACATCGAGCTCGGTGACCGTCGCGAAAAGCGGGTCAATCATCGGCTGCACGGGGACGTAGACGCCGCTGAGCGTGCGACCGTCGGACCAGCTCTCAAGGTAATGCGAAGTGGCGAGGAACGTACCGCCCGCAGCCTTCACGGCCGCGGAGGTCTCGTCGAAGGAGGCGCTGTAGTAACCGAGGCGGACGACGTTCTTGGCGGCCTTGATGGCGGCGCCGAAGTCGACGTCAGCCGGAGCATCGTAAGCGGGGTTGCCGCCCAGGATGACGAGGGTCTCGGCCGGCTTGGCGGCGAGCGCGGCAATCGTCAGAGACGAAGGCGCCGGGGCGGCGACGTACTGGACGGCGGCACCGAGGACCTGGTTCGCAAGGAAGACGGCGCGGTGTGCGTCGGCGGACAGATGGTCGCCAGCGACGATGAGGGCTTCGCCCTTGGCCTTGACGAGGTCGGCTACGCATTCAGTCACCCACTTGGCGTCGACATTGATGCCAGAGACCTTGCCCTTGAGGGAGGCAGCGGCGGCGTTGCCGGACTGAGCGAGGACTTCGGCGGCGAAGAGAATCGCGAGACCGGAGATGTGCGAAGAAGACGCGCGGAGGCGGTGGTCGGCGGCGGCGCCGGTCAGCGTGAAGGTGGATTCGACGACGTAGAGACGCGTCATCTTGTCGGCCTGCTCGGCCGTATCGGCGCGGCGGGCGGAGGAATAGGCGCGAGTGTCTTCGACGGTGGTGTCGTGGGCGCCGAGGAAATCGCGATCAAGGCTCAGCACGCGGCGGGCCTTGGCGTAATCAGGTAGCGCGCGGGCGCCGAGGACGGTGGCGGCGCGATCTTGGCTGACCGGAGTGTATTCAACCCAGCGGGCCTTCGGGTAGGCGGCCTTGAGGCCGGCGACGAGACGAGCACGCGTCGGGGAAGTGGACGGGCGAGCGAGAAAGGCGAGGCCAGCACCGGCGTCGCCCTTGGCGGAAGTGGCGAGACCGCGCACGAACGCACGGGCAGCAGCGACGGAAAGCACGGAGCCATCGGCGGCGACGGAAGCCTGCGCGCGATCCGGATCGTACATGTCGAGCACGCTAGCCTGGGCGAACTTCGAGGAAGCGCCGCCGTTGGCGCGGTGGCTCGGGTTGCCTTCGATCTTGGTCGGGCGGTGCTGGTGCGTCTCGACGAGGATCGGCTGATTGGCGAACTCGCCGGGGAAGGAGGAAGCGTAATACGTGGCGACGCCGGGAATCGTGTTCTCCGGCTGCTTAGCGTAAGGGAGCGTATGGTTGCGAGGCTCGCGGCAACCGGCGAGACCGAGACCCGCGAGGCCAAAGGACGCACCCATGAGCATCAGGAACTCGCGACGCTCGACGGGGGTGATGGCGGCGGCGCCTTCGACGAACTCGCGTTCGGCGCGGGTACGGAACTCGGGCGACTTGTTGCGCTCATCGAGACTGCGCCAGTACGAAGGACCCGTTGGCTCGCCAGGCTGGACCGCGGGGTGTTCAAAGACTTTCTTGCTCATCGGAAAAGAAGTGGGGGATTAGCGGTGGCAACCCGAGCAGCTCTGGGGCGGATTGACCTTCCAGTCGTGGACAAACTTCGTGCCATCCGCGGTCTGCGCAGCGGGCGAAGCGGCCTTGTAGGCGAGGTCGGTGACCTTGTCGACGGGACGCAGGAACTGTTCGGGATTTCGGTGGCAATCGAGACAGAAGGACATGTTGAGCGACTTCTGCTGGCCGACGACGACTTGCTGATCGATACGACCGTGGCACTCGACGCAGCTGACGCCGCGGTTCACGTGCACAGCGTGGTTGAAGTAAACGTAGTCGGGCACCTTGTGCACCTTGACCCAGCGAATCGCCTCGCCGGTTTCCACACTCTTCTTCACGAGCGCGAGCGCGGGGCTGTCAGGCTTCACCTGGTTATGGCAGTTCCAGCAGGTGCCGGTCGTCGGGACGTTGGAGTGGGAAGACTTGTCGACGTAGTTGTGGCAGTAGCGGCAATCGAGACCGAGGACGGAATCGGGGCCAGCGTGGAAGGAGTGATCGAACGCGACGGGCTGGTCCGGCGTGTATCCGACGTTCAGATACTTGTTCGTGGCGTACTCGTTGACCGCGGCCGCGACGACCACGGCCGTGATGAGCAGGCAGACGAGGATCTGGAAAGGGGCGGCGTTGACGGCCCGGGCGAAGAAGTTGCCGCGGGGGGCCGGGCGGTTAAGGAAATCGAGGAGTTTGCGCATCGCGTTCAGACGAATGGATTGGCGGGTTTTTTTGACCGAAGAAGCACGAAAGGCGGACCCCCTTCGCAACCCAAATTTAAGCGGTTTTAGTCGCTTTTCAGGGGTAGCCTGGGAATTCATGGACGAGAAACCTGTGAATAGGGTGTAAATTAACACTATAAGTGTCTAAACACCAATTATTTACATTTTAACGACCGAATTAATCTAATTAAACCCTCCCCAGCCCGGCATTAGGCCCTTTCCAAACTATTAGACCAGCGAAGGGAAAGCCCTAGTGGGGCTAATCCAATCGCTGGTCTCAGGTCGAGCGGCTCCGGCTTAGCGGGTCAGGGACTTCGCGGCGCTCTGGACGAGGTCGACGAAGCTCTTGGCCTCAAGGGCGGCGCCACCAATCAGGCCGCCGTCGATGTCATGCTCGGCCAGGAGGGCGTCGGCGTTGTCGGGCTTCATGGACCCGCCGTAGAGGATCCGGACGCGGCCCGCGTTCTCGGCGCCAAACTGGGAGACGAGCAGAGAGCGGATAAAGGCGTGGACTTCCTGAGCCATGGCCGGGGTGGCGGTCTTGCCGGTACCGATCGCCCAGACAGGCTCGTAGGCGATGATGACCTGTTCGGCCTTGCCTGCAGGCACGCCGGCGAGACCGAGTTCGACCTGACGCTTCACCACGGCGTTCGTGGTGCCGGCTTCGCGCTCGGCGAGCAGCTCGCCGACGCAGAGGATGGGTTTGAGGGACGCGGCGAGGGCGGCGTTGACCTTCCGGTTGATGAAGGCGTCGTCTTCGCCGAAGATCGCCCGGCGCTCGCTGTGGCCGAGGATTACGTGTGTGACGTGCAGATCGCGAAGCATGGCGGCCGAGACTTCGCCGGTGAAAGCGCCGTTAGTCTTGTCATGCATGTTCTGGGCGCCCACGCCGAGGTGGGTTCCTTCGGCAGCGGCGCAGACCGCAGAGAGCGCGGTAAAGGGCGGGCAGAGGACAATCTGGACCGCCGACTCGGTGCCGACGGCGGCGGCGATGGCCTTAACGAGGTCGGTGGCTTCGGTGGCGGTCTTGTTCATCTTCCAGTTACCGGCGATGAGGGGAGTGCGTATGGACATGGGTGTGTGTTTGAGAGTCTGTGGGCGGGGGTTAGACGAGGTTCAGGCCGAAAGGGCCGCGACGCCAGGGAGGACCTTGCCTTCGAGGTATTCGAGGGAAGCGCCGCCGCCAGTCGAACAGTGGCTCACCTTAGTATCGACGCCGAATTTCTTGGCCGCCGTGGCGGTGTCGCCGCCGCCAACGATCGTGATCGCACCGCGCTCCGTGGCCTTGGCCACCGCGGCCGCCATGGCCTTGGAGCCGATGGCGAACTTATCAAATTCAAACACGCCACAGGGGCCGTTCCAGACCACGGTACCAGCGCGGCCGATAGCGGCCTCGTACAGCTTAATGGACTCGGGACCGCAATCCATGCCTTCCCAACCAGCGGGGATGCCGGACTGCATCGTAGCAGGCTGGGTATTGGAATCGGGCGAGAACTTATCGCCACAGAGGAAGTCGACCGGGAGCGTGACCTTCACGCCGCGGGCCTTGGCCTTATCGAGTAGCTCCTGGACGATCTTGGCGCCTTCAGCGTCGTAGAGAGAATTACCGATTTCCATACCGTCGCAAATCTTGCGGAAAGTGTAGGCCATGCCGCCGCCGATAATGATCTCGTCGGCTTTTTCGATGAGGTTGCGGATGAGCGGAATCTTGTCGGCGATCTTGGCGCCGCCGAGGATGGCGAGCAGCGGGCGCTGAGGATTGTTCAACACGGTGTCGAAGGCCTTGAGCTCGGCTTCGAGGAGGAAACCAGCGGCCTTGCGGCTCAGGCTGACGCCGACCATCGAGGAGTGGGCGCGGTGCGCAGTGCCGAAAGCGTCGTTCACGTAGACATCGCCCAGACGTGAGAGAGAGGCCCTGAATTCAGCTACTTTAGCCGGGTCAGCCTTTTGGCTGGTGCCGTCCTCTAGCTTCACCTTGCCCTCTTCCTCGATGGCGAAGCGGAGGTTTTCGAGGAGCAGGATTTCGCCGGGCTGGAGGGCCTTGGCGGCGGCTTCGGCCTCGGCGCCCACGCAGGCAGCGACGAACTTCACTGGCTTACCGAGAAGCTTCTCGAGCTCGACGGCGATAGGGCGAAGGGAGAACTTCTCGACGACCTTACCGTCCGGACGGCCGAGGTGGGACATGAGCACCAGGGAGGCGCCGCCTTCGAGCAGGAACTTAATCGTCGGCAGGGCCGCGGCGATCCGCTGGGTATTCGTGATGGCGCCGGTCTTCTTGTCCTGGGGGACGTTGAAGTCGACACGGACGAGTACACGCTGGCCTTTGACGGAGCCGAGTTCGCGGAGGGTAGGAGCAGGCATGGTGGTGAAAGGAGCAGAGAAAGGCGTAAGGCCAAGCGTGGGAAGAACAAACCGCCCACGGCCTCGCAAACCCTCGTAACCGCCCACCCCCGCCTCGCCGGGGGCCTAAAACAAGACAGGCGACCCGGATGGGCCGCCTGTCGCGGAGCAATCTAAGCGAGACTTAGAGCTTAGCGGTGACCTTACCCAGGAGCTCGACGACGCGGTTGGAATAACCCCACTCGTTGTCGTACCAGCTGATGAGCTTGAAGAAATTCTTGTTCAGTTCGATCGAGGAGCCGGCGTCGAAGATCGACGAGCTCTTGTCGTGGATAAAGTCAGAGGAGACCACTTCTTCGTCGGTGTAGGCCAGGATGCCCTTCATGTAGGTCTCGGAAGCCTTTTTGAGGGCGGCCTTGATTTCGGCGAGGGAGGTTTCCTTGACGGTCTTGACGGTGAGATCGACGACCGAGACGGTCGGGGTCGGCACGCGGAAGGCCATACCCGTCAGCTTACCCTTCACTTCCGGAATCACGAGGGCGACAGCGCGGGCGGCACCAGTGGCGGACGGAATGATGTTGATCGCGGCGGAACGGCCACCCTTCCAATCCTTCTTGGACGGACCGTCGACGGTCTTC
>Ga0209355_1002582_pt1 | contig 10049 bp, 7 predicted proteins | sample LauGreSBDMM110SN_3_FD_187563 | JGI IMG/M metagenome (GOLD analysis project Ga0209355, IMG submission 187563) | Freshwater lake microbial communities from Lake Michigan, USA - Sp13.BD.MM110.SN (SPAdes) (version 2) | ecosystem: Environmental > Aquatic > Freshwater > Lake | place: Lake Michigan, USA...
CGATGGCGGCCGACGCAACCCGCGACCCCGAGGCCAGCGACAACACCTCGGCCGCGTCGTCGACGAACTGCGACCAGCCGTGCAGTAAGGTGGCGCGCTCTCTCGCCGCGTTGCCCATCGCCTCGTACGCCGGGCGATCCGCAATCAGCTGCGCCAGCTCGGCGATGATGGTCGGAATATCGACATCGGGCATCACGAAGCCGGTGAGGCGCGACGCCACCATCGACGAAAACGACAGGGCCGCTGGCACCACGACGGGAATCCCGCGCTGCATGGCAGCAATCGTGGCGATCGCCCCGTCGTCGCCATCGGCGGTGATCCACACGGCGGCCGCATCGATCTCGTCCGCCAGCAACAGCGTATCGATCGGTGCGACCTGCACGAACGCGGTGAGGCCAAGCGACGCCGCGTGCACACGTGTGGACTGCAGTGCCGCGAGTTCGCCCAGCAACACGATGCGCAGTGACGGATGCCGACCCACCAGCCGTGCCGCCGCCCGCAGCGCGACGGCGGTGCGTTCATCATGGTCCGCCGCTGGCACGATCCATAAGGCCGCCGGCACGGCCTCGCCGGCGGGCAGCTCAGCGCGCACGTGGCGTGACGAGGGCCCGGGCCAGCTCACCGCGATTGGGTCGCGTCCCCACGACGTGAGGCGGGTGCAGGCGTTAGCCAACCGGGAACGCCAGGTGAGCGCCGCCGGTCGCCGCTCGGGCGCATCCTCACCAACTGACCAACGACGCACCACCCCACCGCGTCGCCCCGTGGCCATCGCCGCCAACACGCTGTCGGGCTCACTGTGCACCAACACCGCGTCGGGACGTAACGCGGCCACGATGCCACGCGCACTCCTGATGCGCGCGAACGCGCCCTGTCCGGCAATGCCGCGCACGGGCAGACGCGGGAAGGTGGCCTCGACAGATCGCTCCAGCGCGCTGCGACTGAGGCAGGCCACGGTGACGATGTCACCGCGCGCGGCGAGCTCCGCGCCGAGCGTGATCAGCACGCGAGCACCAGACGTCCACGACGCGGCCGTAGTGAGCACGAGGACGCGCACCGATCAGTCGCTGCCGCGATTGAACTGCAGGGCATGCAGGCGCGCATACGCGCCGTTGCGGACCAGCAGATCAGCGTGCGTACCCTGCTCCACGAGCTGCCCGCGCTCGAGGACGAGAATGCGATCGGCGTGCTGAATGGTGGCGAGTCGGTGCGCGATCACGAACACGGTGCGCCCTTCGAGCAACCGGTCGATCGCTTCCTGCACCAACCGTTCGCTCTCCACGTCGAGCGCCGAGGTGGCCTCGTCGAGAATGAGAATGGGCGGATCTGACAAGAGCGCCCGCGCGATCGCCAGCCGCTGACGCTGTCCACCCGACAAACGCGAACCGCGCTCGCCGAGATTGGTATCCCATCCTTCGGGGAGTTCCTGAATGAACGACATCGCATTGGCGGCGCGGGCCGCCGCGTCGAGCTGCACCTGCGTGACCTTCGTGCGACCGAAGGCGACGTTCGCCCGCACGGTATCATTGAACAGCACCGTATCCTGACTCACGATTCCCGTGAGCGAGCGCAGCGCATCGAGGGTGATGTGCCGCAGGTCGACGCCGTCGAGCGTAATCCGGCCGCTGGTGGGTTCGAGGAACCGCGGCACCAGGTCGATGAGCGTGCTCTTGCCCGCGCCACTCGCGCCAACCAGGGCGATCACCTCGCCCTTACGCGCCGAGAACGATACGTCGGACAACGCCGGCGCGTCGTCGCCATACGCGAACGTGACGTGGTCGAACGCCAGCGACGTCGTGAAGGTCGGCGCGGTGTTCGTGCCCCGATCAGCAGACGTCTCCGTGGGCGAATCGATTACGTCGAAAATGCGCTCAGCGCTGGCCAGCGACTGCTGGGCCGCCGCCGGCACCTGCGACAGCTGCTTGAGCGGCTGCAGCAGGCGCATCACCCAGATCAGGAAGGTGACCAGCAGCGCGCCATCGAGCGACTTCTCGACGAGCACCAGGCGCGCGCCGAACCAGAGAATCGCGACGGCCATGACGGCGCCAAGCGTCTCCGTGACCGGACCCGACATCAGCGCCAAGCGCCCGATGCGCACGTAGCCCTGCGCGAAGGCGGCATTGCGCGTCACGAACCGCTGTTCTTCGCGTACTTCAGCCCCATACGATTTGATGAGCCGAATGCCGCTCACCACTTCCTGCACCATGCTGGTGATCTCGCCCTGCTCGTTGCCCATGCGGCGATACCCCTTGCGCAGCTTGCGCAGCACGGGCTGCAGCGAGAGGACCGTGAGCGGAACCACCACCAGCGAGGCCAGCGACAGTTTCCATGACACCGCGAACATGATCGCGATGGTGGACACCACCTGCGCCGTGCTCCAAATGGAGCGCGTGACGAGCTCGGTGACTACGGCCTTGGCGTTCGTGGTGTCGGTGAGCATGCGCGAGATCACCTGCCCAACTTTGTTGGCGGTGAACCAGCTCATCGGCAGCCGCAGCAAGTGCGCATAGAGCGCATCGCGCAGATCGCGCACCACGAATTCTTGCAGCTGCGCACCGATCTGCCCGCTCAGCCACACCAGCACATTCTTGAGCGTGACCGCCAGCAACACCAACACGATCACGTTGCGCAGGGATCCCATCTGATCGGCGGGATTGAGCAGAAAGCCGATGGTCGTGCCGAGAATGGCCGACACGACCTTGTTGCTCGGAATGAGCTGTGGCTGCTCAAACAGCGCGTTGAGGAACGGAATCAGCAGCGTGAACGAGAAGACGTCGAACACCGCGGCCAGCAGGTTGAGCGATACCACGCCCACCAGCTTTGAGCGATGGGGGCGCACGAACCTCCAGAGCCGTCCCCAGAGTCCCTGCGGTGCGCTCATCGCAAGCCGCTCATCGCTTTGGCGTGAGCAGGGCGACCGGCAGGATGCACTCCTCGGGCGAGACACCACCGTGCAGGAAGGATCCACGGTACCGACTCTGGTACTCACGCAACTTGGTGGGATACACAAAGAACGTGTCACCGGCCGCCATCAGCGTGTTGTTGCCGGGGCCGCGGTGCGGCAAGCGCAGGTCGTCGGGATTCGTGAACAGCAACGCTTGCTCCGGACGTTCGGCCCGCAAATCCTCGCCGAACTTGTACCGTAGGTTCGCGGTGGCATCACGCTTGGCGAAGATCGTAGCCGGAGAATTACAGTGCAGCGCACCATGATCGCTGGTGATGACCACCGAGATATTGCGGCGCGATGCTTCCTTGAGCAGCGTAAACAGCGACGACCGTTCGAACCACTGCTTCGTGATGGCGCGCAGCGCGATTTCGTCACGCGCCACCTCAAACAGAATCATCGACTCGCTGCGGCCGTGCGTGAGCATGTCGACGAAGTTGAACACGAACGCATGAATGCCTTCGCCGGCGATGGCGCCCGGCAAGTGGCGCTCCAGATCGTCGGAGTCGGCGGCGGTCGTGATTTTGTGATAGCGCACGGGCGCCTGCACCTTCAGCTCCTCGAGATGCGCCACCAGCAGATCGCGCTCGTGCAAGTTGAGCGCGTCGTCGTCCTTCTCGCCCCACCAGTCGGGAAAGCGCGCTGCGATTTCCCCTGGGAACAGCCCGCTGAACAGCGCATTCCGCGCGTAGGGCGTGGCGGTGGGGAGAATCGAGTAGTAGTGCGTGGTTTCCACGTCGTACAACGGGGCCAGCAGCGGTTCGAGCACGCGCCACTGATCCACCCGCAGGCAGTCGATAACCACGAAAATCGCCTTGCGATCACGCGCCAACACCGGCATCACGAATTCTGTGACGACGTCGACGGAGAGGGGTGGCCGGTCGCCTTCGAGCTCACGGAGCCAGCGCGGATATTCGGTGCGAATGAACGTCGCGAACTCGCGATGCATGTCGGGGTAGAGCCCGCGCAACGACTCGTGCAGCCCCATCTCATCGGCCGCGGCGAGATCGACGTCCCACTGCATGAGCTCCGCAAAGCGCTCGATCCAGCCACGCCAATCGAGCCCCGCGTATCGTTCGGCCTCGATCGCACGGAACCGCTCCACGAACGCGCGAGCCAACGCCTGCGAGCGAATCAGCGGCCCTTCGAGGATGCGGGTGACGACCGTCAGCACCTGACGCGGCGTCACCGGCTTCACGAGATAATCACGCATGTTCGCGCCGATCGCTTCCTTGAGCGTCGCGTCCTCTTCGCTCTTGGTAACCATCACGACCGGCATGGTTGGCAGCATCTCGTGGATGTCCTTGTACGCATCCAGTCCGCGCGTGCCGGGCATCTGCTCATCGAGCAGCACCAGGTCGTACGGGCGCCGTCGCAAGAGCTCGAGCGCGTCGTCGGCGTTCGTCGCTGTTTCGACGTGATAACCCTTGTCTCCGAGCAGGAGTCGATGCGGCTCGAGAAGCTCCGCTTCGTCGTCCACCCAGAGAATCGTTTTTGCCATCAGCGCCATAGGAGAAAGGTACCTGCGCAGCAGGACCACGGTCTAGCCGCGCTGCCAGCAGGCCAGACGGCTCGCCCTCGCCGCACCGGACGCCCTCGGACGCGTTACATTCGTTCCGTGCACGCTGAATCCCTTCCCCACGCGCTCGACCCGCTTCGCTTCCCCTTCCCTGCGCTCGCGTCCCTGGCCGGACGATTGCCGCTGGGAGGAGGACGAGAGGTGGCGTTGGCCGCGCTCATGAGCGCCCGGCTGGCGCGGGGCGTGGCGACCGGCGAGACCCTCCAGCTCGGCGAGCGGGTGACCCGCGCGGCGGCCGCCAAGGTCTGGCTGGCCTCGCTCGCGCTCCCGGCGACGACCCGCGTCCCATTCGCGCGATGTGTTGAATCGACCACCGGCACGTCACTCGACGTGGCGGGTGCTCTCCGCAGCCTCGTCGCGGCCGCTGGCGCGCACCTCGACGGCCCGTCGGTGCAAGAACTCGAGCGGCTCGCGCGCCAGCTCGCCGGCTGATCGCGGGAGCAATGCAGGCTGAACGCGACGACGACCGGGCGCTCGCGAGGGGCGCGAAGGTCTCGTTGGAATCGTTGTGCCTCGCTGAAGCGACTCGCCCGGCAGCGCCAGGCCCCATGAGCCATGAGCCATGAGCGATGGGTTTTCACACCCTGCGCCCCATCAGCATTATTTTCCCCGTCATCGGTTCGGTACACCCATTTCCGCATTCACGGGGCAGGGCGATGGCAGGACATAGCAAATGGAAAACGATCAAGCGCGCGAAGGCCGCCACGGACAACAAGCGCGGTGCGCTCTTCACGCGGCTGATCCGCGAAATCACCATGGCCGCCAAGCTGGGCGGGGGTGATCCCGGCGGCAATCCTCGCCTGCGTACGGCCATCGACAATGCGAAGGCGGTGTCGATGCCCAAGGACAACATCGACCGCGCCATCAAGAAGGGCACGGGCGAACTGGAAGGCGTGGACTACGTCGAAGTGCTGTACGAAGCGTACGGTCCTGGCGGCGTCGCGATCATGATCCAGGCGGTGACCGACAACCCCACGCGCACCGTGGCCGACGTACGGCACAAGCTGTCGCGCAATCATGGCAACATGGGCTCCAGCAACTCCGTGGCGTACCTCTTCGAACGCAAGGGACAGATGTCCGTGGCCGCCGCGGGTGTAAACGAAGACACCCTCATCGAAGCCGCGCTCGAGGCCGGTGCCGACGATGTCGTGCGCGACGACACCGAGTTCACGATCACCACCGATCCCGGCGCGCTGCACGCGACCAAGGAAGGACTCGAGTCGAAGAAGTACAAGGTGGCCGACGCTGAGTTGGCCTGGGTGCCCAAGAGCACGGTAAAGGTGGAAGGCTCGGCGGCCGACCAGCTCATGAAGTTGCTCGAAGCCCTCGAAGAGCTCGACGATGTCCAAAAGGTCGACGCGAACTTCGAGATGGACGACGACGCGATGGCCGAGGCGTGAGCCCATCGCTGGTGCTCGGGATCGATCCGGGCACCGCCGTCACGGGGTACGGCGTGGTCGCCTTTGACGGCCGCATCGCCACCCTCGTGGAGTGCGGCGTGATCCGCACGACTGCGAAAGACCCGCTGCCTCAGCGGCTGCTCGAGATACACGAAGGCGTCGAGGAAGTCCTCGCGCGGCACCGTCCCGACACGATGTCGGTCGAGGACGTGTTCTATGCCAAGAATGTGCGCACGACAATCGTGCTCGGTCACGCGCGCGGCGTGATTCTGCTCGCCGCGCAGAAGGCTGCCCTCACGATCTGCGAGTACCCACCGGCCGAAATCAAGAAAGCGATCACCGGGACCGGCGCGGCCACGAAGGAGCAGGTGCAGTTCATGGTGGCGCGCCTGCTGCGCCTCACGCGTGCCCCGCAACCCGCTGACGCCGCCGACGGCGTGGCCGCCGCGCTTTGTGCCTGTCTCTTGTCGTCGCGACCGAAGCTCCCTGAGCTGCCGGCGATGCGCCTCCCTCTCTCCAAGCTCGTGAAATGATCGCTCTCGTATCCGGCACGCTCGTGCGTCGCGAACTCGATCGCGTGGAAATCCTGACGGCAGGTGGCGTGGGCTACGAGTGCCTCATTCCGCTCTCGGTCTTCGAGTCCTTACCGCAGGAAGGGGCGACGATCACACTGCACACGCATCTCGCCGTGCGCGAAGACGCGTGGCACTTATATGGCTTCTCCGATCGCTACGACCGCGCGGTGTTTCAGCGGCTGCTCGTGGCCAAGGGGGTCGGCCCCGCCCTCGCGCTGGGCATCCTGTCGTCGCTCACACCGGAGCGCGTCGTGCGTGCGCTGCGCGAGAAGGACATTACGACGCTCATGCGCGTGCCGCGCGTGGGTCGGAAGAAGGCCGAGCAGATCATCCTCGATCTGGCCGACAAGATGGACACCGTGGGCGCCGCGCCCGCTGCCGCAGGCAACGCCGCCAGCCCGGTCGCCGACGACGCCATTCGCGCGCTCATTGCACTCGGCTACAACCAGCTCGAAGCTGATCGCGCCGTGCGGGCGGTCGTGGACTCGGGCGGTGGAGCAGATGTGGGGGCGGCGGTGCGAGCGGCGCTCGCTCGGCTCACGGCGAAGTAACGAGTACGGAGCCGCTACCGTCGATACTGTGTCGCATCCCGCTGCGGCTTCCCGCAACTTGGCACCGTGATCACCTGCCCCGGACGACCACCGGGGATCGGATCCACCAGCACACGCGAGCTCTTCTCGGCGTCTTCGCTGGCGAGATACACGAACATCGCGGTGAGCGTCGCGTTGTGCTTCAGATCATCGACAATGATCTTGTCGAAGGCGTCGCGGTTCGTGTGCCACGTGCTGTTGCTGTAGTCCCAGTTCAGCGCGCCGAGTCCAACCGCCGGTGCGCCCCAGCAGCGGAACGACGCGTCGTCTGATCCCGAGCCGATACCCGACGGGCCCGAGAGCCGGATGTACTGCGTGAGCTGCGACGGCATCTGGCCCATGTACTGCGCCAGGCGCGGACCGTTCTCCGGATGCAGCCCCGGACCCGTGCTGACCACGCGGCCCGTGCCGTTGTCCTGATTGAAGGCGAACTGCAGCCCCTTGATCACTTCCGGATGATCGGCGGTGAACGAGCCGGAGCCGTTCAGCCCCTGCTCTTCGCCGCTCCAATGACCGACCAGAATCGTGCGCGACGGCTTTGGATACACCGCGTGCAAAATGCGCAGCGCCTCCATCATCGTGATCGACCCCGTGGCGTTGTCGGTCGCGCCCGAGTGTCCTTCCCAGCTGTCGAAGTGCGCTGACAGCACAACGTATTCGTCGGGCTTCGTGGCGCCCTTGATCTCGGCGATCACGTTGAACACCGGCTTATCGCCAAGCGCTTCCGATTCGGCCATCACGCGCACCTTTGGGCCCTGCTTGTTTTGCGCGAGACGGAACAGCATGCCGTAATCCTCGCATCCCACATCGAACGTGGGGAGCGCGGCGTTTCGCGGCGATCCGAAGATCTTATTCACACCCGGATACTGCGAATAGTTCGATTCGAATACCGCCACGGCGCCGGCCGCCTTCACATCGCGATAGAACGTCGGCACGCGCTGCGTCACGCCCTGATACGTCGCCGACAGATCGCGCTGCATCGAGTCGAGCGACGCCTGCGTGCTCGGCATCGCGAATTCCGCCATCTGCGATGCCGGACGGCAGGTCAGCCGCGGCGCCGACGCCAGCACGATCTTGCCCTTCACACTCGGCAGCCACGCCGCAAACTCTTCGGGCGACTGATACGGCTTAACGATGACCACGTCGCCCTCGGTCCACTTGCCCGCCGTATTACCGCTCCACGACAGCATGTTGATCTCGAGCGCCTTCACGCGCGGCGCCGTGAGCTGCGCGAATGCCGCCCCTCGCTTCCACGAGTTCCACGTGCCGTACTGTTCCTTGCGCGCCGATACGCCGAACTGCTTGTAGGTGGCCAGCAGCCAATCCTGCGCGCGATTCATGTTCGGCGAGCCGGTCAGGCGCGGGCCGACGGAATCGAGCAGGGCTTGCGCCAGCGAGCCCGCGTGTGACCGCTGCATCCCTTCTTCCCACAGCTTCAGGATGATGGGATCGGTGGGCGCGTCCTTCCGGACGTACGACGGCGCCGGATCAACCGGCAACGCCTGCATGTTCTTGGCGACCGGTGACGGGCCGCGACCGGGCTGCGCGGAGGCCGCCGTGGTGACGGATGCGAAAGCCGCGAACAGCAGGCCGAAGACAGGGGATGTGCGCATTTGGCGTTCTGGTATTCGGTGAGAAACGAGAGAGTCAGCGCAGCGTCAGGCCCGCGGACTCAGTCCATCAACAAGTGACGTACGGTAGGCCTTCCATGCCGGCACGAAGCCGATCACGATACCCGCGCCCATCACGACGGCGAGATACGTCCACTCCATCGAGCGTAGCGGATGCAGCGCGAGGTGCAACCCAAAGCGTTGTTCGATCGGTCCCTGCGCCACAAACAGCCCGAGATAAACGGTGGCCACTCCGATGACGCATCCGAGCAGCGCCAACAGTCCACTCTCGAGCACGAGCAGCGAGATGATCATGCGCGGACCGGCCCCCACCGCACGGAGAATCGCCATCTCGCGACGACGTGCTTCAAGCGACGAGTACAGCGCGACGAGCATCCCGGTCAGTCCGATCGCCACCGCGAAAATCGCGATCACCCGCAGACCGACTTCGGCGCTACCGATGTTCTGCCACAACTCGCCGAGCGCGACCCCGGGAATCACCGCCGTGAGCGGCTCCACGAGATCGGTGTTCATCTCGCGCTGCAGCATCAGCGCTTCAAAGCGGTTCTTAGTCCCAACGAAGAACGCCGTGATCTGATCGTCGCCGTGATCATGCGCCGGCTCAGCCTCCATCGGCGCCGCCAATTTTTCTTTCGTCACCACCCTCTGCGCCGCCGCGGCCGCCGTCACCTCCGGCATCGCACTCGGCGGCGGCTCCGCCCCCGGCATCACCAGCGGCGTGCCCGGCGGTGGCTCCGCGCCCGGCATCACCATCGGCGTCCCCGCAGGCGGCGCCATCGCCGCCGCCCGCTGCTTGTTCGCCGCAATAATCGCTGCCGCCTTCGCGCTTTTTCGCGCCGTTGGCTTCTGCGCGGTTCCCCCCTGCCCCCTCCCCCCTGATACCCTCCCTCCTGCACCCTCCGCCGACGCCATCGACGACGCAGCGATCCCAGCCCCAGCCTCCGGCTGATGCATCACCTCAATCCCGCCAAGCGTCACGTACACCGACCGATCGATCGGCGTGAACGTGCGCCCCAGGATCCCGACGACATGGAACGGGTGCGCTTCATGACTCGACGTCCCGATGTCGCGGAGCCCATGCACCACCACCACCGGCGTCCCGATCGTGTAGCCCAGCTTCTCCGCCACTTCGCTGCCGATCACGACTTCCGTATCGGCCACGGCCGCGCGTCCCGACACGAACACGATCCGACCATCCTTGCGGAAGCGGTAGCGCTCGTAGAACTCCGGCGTCGTGCCGACCACGCGGAATCCGCGATGGCTGTCGCCAAGCGAGTACGGGACCACCCACTTCACGGCGGGATGCGCCTTCCAGCGCTCCATCGTGGACAGC
>Ga0209355_1002583_pt1 | contig 10046 bp, 6 predicted proteins | sample LauGreSBDMM110SN_3_FD_187563 | JGI IMG/M metagenome (GOLD analysis project Ga0209355, IMG submission 187563) | Freshwater lake microbial communities from Lake Michigan, USA - Sp13.BD.MM110.SN (SPAdes) (version 2) | ecosystem: Environmental > Aquatic > Freshwater > Lake | place: Lake Michigan, USA...
AATTTTTTGGTATTGAACAGTCCGGTGGGTATACAAGCGTTTTTAAAAAGGGCTATTTGGAGCTAACAAATTCTATTAAAATAAATGCTGGTATAGATGTTAATACTGATGTTTCTGTAACTTCTGTAAGCTTTCCAGTGGAAATTCTTTCATCTGATTTTCTACCTCTTTTAGGAGCAAAATATATAGTTTGTCCTCAAAATGTGTGTAAGGATTTTTATAAAAACTTGTTAAAAATTGAAACAGTTGATAATTTAAATATTTATAAAATTAATAATTCAGGGAAATTATTTTTGATTTCTGATTTTGAGGAAATAAAAAATAAATTTGAAAATAATAAAAAAACAAAGATTAATATAACCTCATTTCAATTATGTGACATAAACTGCTTCGTTGAAATTGATAAAAATATAATTAAAATTGCGTTAAATAATACCATTGAAGCAAAAAAATTATTGATTACATTGAACAAGTTTCCTGGTTGGAGTGCAGCGATTAATGCAGAAAGTATACCAATAGAGGAATTTGTTGGAACCTTTATGGCTCTAAATATACCTAAAGGGAAATCAGAAATTCTATTAAAATATGAGTCGAGTTCTTATCAAAAATTTTGGTATTATCAATTGATATTTATTTTCTCAATATTTATTATATCGATTTTTTACATAACTATTATTAAATTACGTAAAAAGAAAATCGATCATATTTTAGATTATAAGTAGTGGTAAATTTAAAATATCCTACTAACATTGGTGGCTTATTAATCTAACTCCTGTTTTTGACGTTCATCCTATGTTTTGCTTTAGCTTTTTTATGATTGCTTGGTCTTGGTGAATTTTTTTGACAGAGTAACCCAAACCGATTTGATTTATTCCCACTTCCTTTTTTACTTTTGATACGTCAACCAAATGAAAATTTGCTTGTGTCGTTGAAATTTTATGAATCAAATTATTGTTACTCCAACTTTGATAACGGATTATTATTAACTAGGTTCGCCGGAATTGATGAAGCACTTGTCGGCTCATGTTGCTTTGCCTAGTTTTTTTGCCATCTGGAAGCATTGAACCTTCGCGAAGCTTAATGTCTTGATCTGACAAAGCAGGCCGATGATAGCTAGTGAGCTAATTTCCTGGCTAGTTTCTTAAGATGATTGACAAAAGATAATTGAGTACCAGTGGATAATTTTTAGATGCAGAATGCCTCTGAAATTATTTATCAATCACTATCCCATTTTTGAATTATCTATTCTATAAAGATATATATCTTGTCTAATTTTTTAGTTGAAACTCTTCTAAATAAAAATAATCAAAGAAAAGATTTAATTCTTTTTAATATATCCTCTGTTCATCTATTTTGGTTGGTTTGGTTTTCGCTTTGCCTATTGCCAGTTCTTTATGATAATAAATTCAGCGCAAATTATTTAATATTTTTTACCCCTTTAATTTATTTATTTGTTAATGGAAGGCTTATCAATACTAATAGTCAAATTCTATCGTTTTATATAGTCATATCGATAATTATTTTTATAATTGCTACTGCATATCAAACTCAGTTTTATAATTATATTGATCGTCGTTTGATAAGTTTCATTATTTTTCTCACTCAATTTAGTTTGATTTTTATTAAATTTACAGAGAGAATGAAGAAATCTTTTTTGTTATCAGTGTTGTTATCTTCTATCTGTTATTCTATTTTTGTTTTATATGAACTCGGAAAAATTGATGATTATCATCCAAGTATTATTAAAGATTTGATAGGAAGTCAACGAACGGGAATAATTCATTTTTTTTCACTGTTTATATGTTGTTATTTAATATTAAATTATAGATTAACTGGTTTTGCTCGTTTAATTGTATATATATCCTTACTTTCTTCTATATTTGGATTAGTAACAACCTTTTCTCGAGCCACTTATATATCAATTTTCATTTCATTATCGTGGACTTTTCTTGTGGTTATTTCTGAAAAGTGGCGATATCTCTCTTTTTGGAAAAACTCTGTAATTTATATTGCTTTAATTTTCTTCGTCATTGCAAGTGTTTTAATATTATATCCGTCAATAATAGTTTTTATATATGACAGGCTTGTTGGATTAATTATTGACGGAGTATTTTTTACCCGTTTTGAATCTTTTGATACTTCTGAAGGTCTCAGACTATATATCTGGAAAGATATTTTAGAATTTCTCTACAATAACCCGTTCACAGGTACAGGTTATTTGGGTTCTTGGGTAATTTCCGATGCAACGACTTCTAGTCATAATGATTTTTTCGACAGACTTGGTCGCACTGGTTTTGTAAGTTTCCTTATATATATTTATATTTTGTTTTTACTTTATCGTTTTTTGTTTAAATTTTACTTTTATCTTTGGATTCCTTTTGTTGCTTGTTTAGTGTATGGTATGATGCACGAGACATTTTCACAATCACCTGGAACTGTTATATTTGCTTATTTATTAATGTTGTATTCAAATTCGAAATTTAATTCGGCTTTTCATTCTTCATATCTTAAAGCTAATAATAAAATTAGATTATAACTTAATTTTAATACTATGCCTCTTTTTATAATTATATGGTAAATGACGTTTTAAAGTCTTTTTATGAAAATGATGCCTCTCGTTTCTGGGATCCCAGATATGGTATGCGCGGGCGTGATTTAACTATTCATCCACTACTCAATGGCCTTTCTGGCACTTTGTTAGAGTATGGATCTGGATCAGGTTCATTACTTTTATCTTTAGCATTAGATGATCGTTTTTCGAACTTAGTTGGAGTAGATATTAGTGAATCTGCATTGCGAAATATTTCGGCTGCTTGGCATGATATGAATTTAAGGGAGAGCAAGTCAATAGATAAGCTTAAACTTTTTACGCCTGTTAACGATTCTTTGCCAATGATTCCTGATAATACGTTTGATATATTACTATCTTTAGATACTATCGAGCACGTTATAAACCCATATGTTGTTTTAGATGAGCTTTATAGAGTAGCTAAACCAGGTGCTACATTTATTATAAGTGTTCCTAATTATGGTTATATTAAGTATGTTCTACAACTTTTAATAGGTCGTCAACCCGTCACTGGTTCAGACGAACCAGTTCATCGATGGCGTGTTTCTGGTTGGGACGGATGGCATTTGCATACCTTTACCAAAGAAGGTTTGAATGTTTTATTACGTGACTGCGGATGGGAGCCTATTCTATGGACAGGATATGGTGATCGTGGAAAATGGTTGGGATTAAATTATCTACGCACAAAGTTTCCCGCATTTTGGTCTGGTGCGCTTACTGTTGTATGCCAGCGTAAGTAAGGTATACATGAATGAATAATTCTCTAGAATTTAAATTGAATAGAATATTCTCATGGTTTTTTTTATATACCTTCATTAATATTTTTATTAAAGGATCAAATTCATTATTCATTTTGTTTCTCGCTTCTATATTAACCCCAAGTGAATATGCCGATTTTGGAATCCTTTTTGCGTTACAGTTAGGAATGACTTCCTTTGGTATTGTAGGTATTTTAGAAAATACTACATCGCGTCTTAAAACACATAACTCTGTTCATCGATTATCAGTTCTTTTCCGTCGGATGTCGGGACTTACTATTATTTCGATGTTTTGCTCTTTAATTGCTCTTATTCCTTTTATTTACATTTTAGTCCGGGTAGAGTATAATGTAATTGCATTTATTGCAATTACTCTTGGTGCAATTAATTCATTTGCGATTATGCAGGCGGCTTTTCTACGTTTAGAAAATAAGCATTTTAGATCGTTATTTTTTAATGGGGTAATCCCCTTTTGCAGTTTGTTGGGACTTAGTTTTGGTGTATGGTTTACTAAAGAAATAGGATCAATTTTTACCTTCGGTTTAGTTGGTGCTTTTATCCCATTGTTGTTGTTAATTTTTAAGAGAATTACTTATATAGGTCCATTGCCAAGAATTAATCGTTCAATAAAGGAATCTGTTGCATTTGCTCCATTTTTAATTATGGCAATTTTTGGGTGGCTAAGTGGGTACGGAATGAATTTCTTCATTGACTTTAAGTTTGAGTCTAAACACGTTGCATCATTTACACTTATATTTACCATTGCTTCTATTTGCCAATTACTTGCAAATTCTTTAAATATGGTTTGGGGGCCGCATTTCTATAAAATGTTTTGCGATAAAAATATGGTTTACGCTGAGGATCTTAATAAATTTTTTTATACGCTCCTTGCATTGACTCTTGGAATAACTGGATTTATATTAGTAGCACTTTTACCTTGGGTTTTTAATGAGATCGGAGGTCAATTGGGGCGCTATGCAGGTTTTCGTCTTGAGCTTTCACTATTGATCATAGGTTATATTCTTTGCATTCCATGGTGGTCTGGTCAAAACTACTACATTGTGGCTGGATATAATTCTGAATTCATGCGGTTATCAATTTTTTCTTGTGCTTTAGGATTAATATTATGGATTTCATGCATGTTAGCTTTAGGCCCCGTTGGTATTTTCGTGGGCTTTACTTTTCAAATGGTTGTTAAGTCCGTCACTATGTGGATTTGTTGTAATCGCCATTGGCACCTGCGACCCCCTATATTTTCAATAATATTAGCCTGTGGATTAGTATGTTCTGGCTTATTATTTTAGAATTAATTTTTATTATAAATTTTATTAATTTATTTGAAAGTTCTATTAAAATTACTATTACTTAAACAAGTTCTTATAATGCTTAAAAGTTATCAAATCTGTAATAATTGTGTTATGGACACAACTGATAGTCTAATACTATTTGACGTTCTTGGTGTTTGTGATCATTGCCTTAACTTTAAAAAGTTTACATTACCAAGGTGGTCCTCTACTCTTTCATTGGGTTTAGATAATATTATATCTGATATAAAACGTGATGGAAGTGGTAAGGATTTTGATTGTATAGTTGGCATGAGTGGTGGAGTTGATAGCTCATATTTAACGTACATTGTTAAAGAAAAAATGGGTTTACGTCCTTTGGTTTTTCATGTTGATGCTGGTTGGAATTCAAATATAGCTGTCAATAATATTGAACGAATAGTTGATGGCCTTGGACTTGATCTTTTTACCGAAGTTATTAACTGGAAAGAGATGCAGGATCTTCAGTTGGCTTTTTTAAAATCTGGCGTATCACATATTGACACGCCTCAGGACCATGCTTTTTTTGCTACAATGTATAAATTTGCTTCAAAATACAATATTAAATATATTCTTACTGGTGCGAATTTATCTACCGAATGTATCCGTAACCCTATTGAGTGGATGTATTACCAGTCAGATTCGCGACAGCTGGTTGATATTCACCGTCAGTTCGGCACCCGACCGCTGACGACCTATCCGTTAACATCGATCATTTGGCACAAGGTTTGGTTGCCGTATTTCCGTGGCGTCAAGGTTGTTCGCCCTCTCGACATGGTGTCCTATATTAAAGAAGATGCCAAGCAACTCTTGATTGATCGTTTTGGGTGGCAACCTTATCCTCAAAAACACTTCGAGTCTCGTTTCACGAAGTTTTACGAAAGTTATTGGCTGCCTAAGAGGTTCGGGTATGATGTTCGTCGTGTTCAGTATTCTAGTCTAATCGTTACAGGGCAAATTACCCGTGAAGAAGCACTTGAACTACTTAAAAATTCTAGTTTCGATGAAGCTAATATTGGTCAGGAAATAGAGTTTGTGGCCAACAAATTAGGTATTTCTGTGGAAGAACTCAATAGCTATATGGTGATTCCGCATAAATCCTATAAGAATTATAAAAATCAAGGTCAGCTCTATGATTACGGCGCGCGGGTCTTGCGGTTCTTTGGCTTGGAGATCGGTGGCAAAAGATGATTGCACTGGTTGATTATGGCCTGGGTAATATTCAGGCTTTTGCCAATATCTATCGTCGCCTAGGTGTTGCTGCTTGGGCAGCCAGCACCCCGGCTGATTTACGACGCGCTTCCCGTATCGTTCTTCCCGGTGTTGGTGCATTTGACTGGGCGATGTCTCGTCTTCACGAGTCGGGTTTGTGCGATGCTCTTAACGAAGAAGTTCTTGAGGCGAAAAAGCCTGTTCTTGGAATTTGCGTGGGTATGCAAATGATGGCCCGATCGAGCGAAGAGGGAGTCCTGCCTGGTTTGGATTGGATTGATGCTACGGTAGTTAAGTTCGATACTCGTTTGCTTGCGGGTAAGACGCATCTGCCGCACATGGGGTGGAACGATGCGACGCCGCTTAATAAAGAGACAATTTTTGCTGGATTGGACTCACCTAAGTTCTATTTTTTGCATTCGTACTTCATGAAAACAGACCGTGAAGAGAATACTCTAGCAACTTCCAGCTACGGCGTGTCATTCACTTCTGCGGCACGTTCGGGCAATGTTTTTGGAACTCAATTTCATCCTGAAAAAAGTCACCAGTGGGGTATCCGCCTGCTGAAGAATTTTGCAGAACTTGGATGATGCTGCGCCCAAGATTGATACCCTGTCTACTGGTTCACAAAAGTGGACTTGTCAAGACCGTAAATTTCGCCAATCCAAAGTATGTGGGGGACCCAATCAATACGGTTCGCATCTACAACGAAAAAGAGGTGGACGAGCTGTTGGTGATGGATATCGATGCCTCTGTCAAGGGCGTTGAGCCCGACTATGAAATGATTTCACACCTGGCTTCCGAATGCCGCATGCCGTTATGCTATGGCGGTGGTGTACGGACGGTAGCTCAGTTTGAAAAGATCATCAGTTTGGGTGTTGAGAAGGTTGCAGTCAGCTCGGCAGCTGTAAAAAGCCCGTTACTAATCTCTGACGCCGCCTCCCGAATAGGTAGCCAGAGCGTGGTCGTAGTGATCGATATAAAGAAAACGGGCCTACTTCGTCGCTACGAGGTGGTCACACACAACGGCACTTACCGTACAGGTCTCTATCCAGTGGATTTTGCCCGCCGTATGGCCGAGTTAGGCGCGGGCGAAATCGTACTGAACTCGGTCGATCGCGATGGCGAGATGAAGGGCTATGACCTGGATCTGGTTGAGCTAATTAGACAGGCAGTTAATCTGCCACTGACGGTGCTCGGCGGAGCTGGTTCGCTTGGTGATGTAAAAGAACTGATTAACCGTTACGGCATTGTTGGTGCAGCAGCAGGCAGTCTGTTTGTCTTCAAAGGTAAATACAGTGCGGTTTTGATCAATTACCCTAACAGTGCAGAGAAAGAGGATTTGATTCATCGCATGAATATTTAATCTTGAAACAGATTTCGTAATTCCACAGTATCGAAGACGCCGAAACTCATAAGAAATAAACAATTTATTTATTTTATGGCAAATAATTGAGCTGATAATACGAATCACCCTATTTCATTAGGCTCTTGAAACACTACCAAGCCTGCGTATATACCCATAGCCGATGTGGTTGTGCGGATGTTAACTGGGCAGCCCGCTCAGCATTAAAAATTAAAAATTTTATAACTTATTCAATATTAAAATAAAAAATAATAATTTGCGTTGAATTTTTCAATGCGGGCGACGGTGGCGTATACTACAATTTAAACTCTGCAGTACGGGTTTTAGGTTGTATCTTGGATTTTTCTAAGCATTCTTGCATTATTTTGTTTAATTAGATTATAAATTTATTAATTCATATTAATTAACCGGAGAGAAGTATTTGGAAATTGATTATGAAGACTATTATTTCGCTTGCTCTTAATTGCTGCTCAAGATTGAGTGGTGATGCTACATGCTGAAGGTTAGGATAACATTGGGAGTAAATAATCCAATTTTTATTGTTGATTTATATCGCAAATCACTCCCAATCAATAATAAAATCTCTATATGACAACGGTATTTTTAGCGGCCTCTGAGAATTTTTTCATTATATTATTTACATTATTCCTGCTGACAATGCTTTTTTTGCTTACTGGCCCAACCTAGTAATTTGCCTTTTCTGACTTTATTTTTGGTGCTTGTATTTAAGGTGAGCTGATAGTAAAACTGTTGTTGCTACTTAAATTTACTGGTTTGCCTAGATATATTTCTTTAACTGTTTTTGTTGCTTCAGTTTCATTGGTTCTGGTAGAAAAAACCATACTCAAATTTAAACACAATTGTTTATGGCAAGTCTCGCTTACTAAGCCTCAGCTAGGGGCTAAGCTTTACGGTACTTTTAAATGAAGCAAATTTTGCAGTCTCTTAAAACCGGCGCGACGGAAGTTGCAGAGGTGCCTGTGCCGCTAGTCGGTAGAAATCAATTATTGATTTCTACCTCGCAAACCCTGGTCTCGGCCGGCACAGAGCGCATGATGGTTGAATTCGGTAAAGCCGGTTGGATAGACAAGGCCCGCCAGCAGCCCGACAAGGTGCTCATGGTGCTGGACAAGATTAAGACTGACGGGTTGCAGCCGACCATGGAGGCGGTGTTTAACAAGCTAGATCAGCCTTTGCCACTGGGCTACTGCAATGTGGGTAGGGTGACCGAAATGGGAGCGGGTGTAGTTGGGTTTGCTGTGGGTGACAGGGTTATCAGCAACGGCAAACACGCCGAAGTGGTGAGCGTGCCCGTTAATCTATGTGCTAAGGTGCCCAACAATGTGACAGACGAAGAGGCGGCCTTTACGGTCCTGGGCGCAATCGCACTACAGGGCATTCGCCTGGTGCAGCCAACCCTGGGTGAGACAGTAGTGGTGATAGGTCTGGGGCTGGTTGGTTTGATGACCGTGCAGCTTTTACGCGCCAACGGCTGCCGCGTATTGGGTTTGGATTTTGATAAGGAAAAACTGAATTTAGCTCGTCAGTTTGGAGCCGAGGTGGTGGATTTGGCGGCAGGCCTAGACCCTGTGAAAGCCGCGGAACGCTATTCGCGCGCCCGTGGTGTGGACGCGGTTATCGTTACCGCAGCCACCAAAAGCAGCGAACCGATACACCAGGCCGCACTGATGTGCCGCAAGCGCGGGCGCATTGTGCTGGTGGGGGTGACCGGATTGGAGCTGTCGAGGGACGATTTCTTTAAAAAAGAGTTGACGTTCCAGGTGTCGGCATCGTACGGTCCGGGGCGTTATGACCCCAATTATGAAGACAAGGGCCAAGATTACCCGGTTGGTTTTGTGCGCTGGACCGAACAGCGCAATTTTGAAGCGGTGTTGGACATGATGGCCGATGGGCGCCTTGACGTTAAACCGCTGATCTCGCACCGGTTTGCTATTGAACAGGCGGAACAAGCGTATGCGCTGGTGGGTGGGGCGGGGCCGTCGCTTGCGATTATGCTCACCTACCCTGGGATTGAGATAACACCAGAGCGGCGGACGGTGGGCCTTCCGCCTCGCAAGCACCCTCAGCCTCTTGCCCAAGCGGGGATTGGAACAAAGGTAGTAGTTAGCTTTATTGGGGCGGGCAATTACGCTACTGGGGTGCTGATACCGGCATTTAAGGCTGGGGGGGCGCATTTGCGAAGTGTGGCTTCCAGTACGGGTGTGTCTGGCTTGCACGCGGGGCGCAAGTTTGGCTTTGAGGAAACCACCACTGATACAAACTGCCTTTTCGCAGATGTAGGGACAAATGCCGTGGTCATTACCACCCAGCACGATAGCCATGCCCGCTTTGTACTTAAGGCGCTGGCGGTGGGCAAGCATGTTTTTGTAGAAAAACCGCTGTGTTTGACGCTGGATGAATTGGCGCAAATTGAGGCCGCTGCCCAAACCGCAATCGTTATGGTTGGGTTTAACCGGAGGTTTGCGCCCCAAATACAAAAAATAAGCGTGCTGCTAAAAGGTGTGACTGGCCCCAAATCTTTTGTGATGACAGTGAACGCCGGCGCCATACCTGCCGACCATTGGACGCAAGACCCAGAAGCTGGTGGCGGGCGCCTCATTGGAGAGGCTTGTCACTTTATTGACTTGTTGCGCTTTTTGGCTGGCAGCCGCATAGCCAGCCATCAGGTTACGCGAATGGAGTCACCCACAAAAGATTCGGTTTCTATCAGCCTGAAGTTTGAAGACGGATCCATGGGCGTGGTTAACTACCTGGCCAACGGCAGCAAGGCGTTCCCCAAAGAGCGGCTGGAAGTATTT
>Ga0209355_1002593_pt1 | contig 10022 bp, 8 predicted proteins | sample LauGreSBDMM110SN_3_FD_187563 | JGI IMG/M metagenome (GOLD analysis project Ga0209355, IMG submission 187563) | Freshwater lake microbial communities from Lake Michigan, USA - Sp13.BD.MM110.SN (SPAdes) (version 2) | ecosystem: Environmental > Aquatic > Freshwater > Lake | place: Lake Michigan, USA...
CCGGCCGCTCTGCAGGGCGATGATGAGGACCTGCCGGCGGCTCCAGCCCGCCACACGCCCTCGCCGCCGCGGGTGGCGCTACCTGCGAAGCGGGCGCGGGCGCATGCGGTGCAGTACGCGGAGGGCGAGGAGGAGGAGGAGAAGGAGGAGGAGCCGAACAAGCGCGCCGCCGCCGCCGCCGCCACGTGCGAGGATGATGAGGATGACGCCGCCTGCGAGGTGTGCAAGCAGACGAGCTTCGGCCAAGGCGCGGCGGCCATGGTGCTCTGCGATGGACACGGCTGCACGCTGGGGCTGCACTTGCAGTGCTTTCGCCCGCCGTTGGCGCACGCGCCCGAAGGCTCGTGGTTCTGCCGCAGCTGCGAGAAGCAGCGTCAGAGCGGCATCTCTTCCGCGCAACTGCAGGGCCTGCCTACGGCGACGCTCAAGCAGATGCTTGCTGCGTTCATCGGCGTGCCCGTCGTGTCCAGCAACGCCGTCTGGCTGCGCGGGCGGCTCTACCTGGGCGCACAGGGCCTGCTCAAGGCCGTCGCAGCTGCCGGCAAGGGCAAGCCTCCCCAGGGACGCCGCACGCGCCTGGGCCTGCCTGGCGCCGCCGGCCAGCGTGCGCAGGGGGGGAGGGCGTCTGATGGGGACGGCGAATACCAACCTGGTTCGGAGCCTGGTTCGGAGGAGGAGGAGGAGGAAGAGGAGGTCCCGCCTGGCGGAGAGGACCCCCTGCAGTCTCCCTTCATTGTGCCCGAGGTTGAGGACGCGCAGCCCGTCAGCGAGCCAGAGTCGGAAGCGCCCCTTTCCGACGATGACGACGAGGGAGGAGACGACGAGGATGATGATGATGATGAGGGCGGTGTTTCTCTCAAGCCAACGAAGCCAAAGGGCAAAGCCAAAGCCAAAGCCAAAGCCAAGGCCACGGCGCAGGCTGCGACGAAAAAGCCGGCGAGCGAGGCTCACACGACGCCGGTGAAGGGCGCGCGCGCGTTCTCTCCAGCCTCTCCCCTTGCGCCTAAGGTGGCCTTCGCTCCCAGCTTCGACTTCCCCGCGGAGGACGCGGACCTGGACGCGGATGCGGGGCTGGGGCCACGCCTGCGGCTGCCCCTGGCGCAGCACGCCAAGGCTGCGCCGTCGCCCCTGCGCCGCACAGCCTCCTGGAGCAAGCCCGCCGGCAAGTCGCCCGACGGGCGGCGGCGCCAGCGCACGCTGTGGTCAGAGCAGGAGGTGCAGGCGCTGCTGGCAGGCGTGGAGGAGCACGGGTTCGGCCACTGGGCCAAGATCTTGAAGCTGGCGGAGCCCGGCGTGTTCCAACCGACACGCGTCAGCACCGACCTGCGCGACAAGTTCCTGCTCGTCCGCTCAAAGGAGGGCAAGGCTGAGCGCGCGGAAGAGGAGGACGAGGAGTAGTCAGACGGTCAGCGAACTCATTGCCATGATGTCATCACACGGTGTTGCTTTCTTCGGGAGGCGCTGCTCGAGCGCCCGGCGGGCCAGGCTGCGAGGGGGGTGCGCCTGCTCTGCGATGCAGGCGCTGCGCTCTCGTAGCGTGCGAACCGAAGAGGCGTCCCCGTGCAGGCGCCAGCGCCGCCATGTCCACCAGCTCGTGCGCCGCGTTGCTGAGCAGCGGCAGAGTGCGCCTGAGCGCCTCCGCCTCCTCGCTGCCGCCCTCGCGCCGCCTTTCCAACAGCGTCAGCAGCGCCTCCAGCTGTGGCGCCAGCGACACCAGGCGCTCCTCCAGGGCTGCGACGCGGGCGCCGTCAAGCAGCGCCCGCGCCTCGCCGTTCACAGCGCCGACGACGCTCAGCTCCTGTGTGCCCCAAGACGAGCCTTCTCCGCTGCCGTCCCACAGGAAGCGGTTGCCCGCCGCCGGCACGAAGGGCACCTCCCAGCTCGCCTCCAGGGGACCGCCCGCGTGCTTGGCGTCGAAGCGAGCGAGTGTGGCGTCGGCCCACGCAGTGAGCGCGGCAACCGCCTGCTCGCTGCCGTGCGCGCACGCCACGGCCCGCGCGTGCGCGCGCACGCCCTCCACCGCAGCGACTGCGTCTGCGCTCCTCGCCTCGCTGCGCCGGGCGTCGGCGGCGGCCGCGACCACCTGGCGCTCAAGCTGCGCGCACTTGCTGCGCAGCACAGACGCCGCGTGCACACTCAGCGGGTGGGCGCCGTGCTCAGCCGAAGCAGCGGTCTTGTCCTCGCCGGAAGGGCGGGGCCGCGGCCTGGGCTCACCTGCCTCGGCACCTTCGCTGGCAGCAACAGGTTTGCGCAACTGCAACCGTGAGGAACACAGTTTAGGTGCAGACATGCGGTGGGCGCGGGTACACGCACCCCGGACGGTGTGATTGTTCAACACTCGTACGCTCATCGCTCGGTCACCTCCCCGCGCTGGCTCTGTTTGTGTTGTTTCGTTGCATTCACACGCGCTCATGGCGTCTCATGCGTTATTAGCGTCGCGTTATTCGCCGCCCGGGCTGCCTCACTCAAACTGGTCCGCAACGTCGGCGGCTGGCGCGTCCCCCTCCTGCACCCCGCCCTGCGCCACGTCAGCGGCGGCAAACTCCAAAAAGTGCGTCTGCCGGTGGCTCTCGTGGTAGAACTCCCGGGGGTTGGCCAACTTGATGGCGTACTTCATTGCTGCGCTATGCTTCACCCCCTGGAAGTTGTAGTTCCAGCCGCCAGCCTCGGGCACCATGTAGAACCCCTGGAACCGGTCCGACAGCAGCAGCTGCACCTTTTCGTAGTGCGTGGGCGCGTAGCCGTGCGGGTTGGCGGCGGCGTCCTTGTTGGCGCGGCCCCACTCGTAGCCCCCGGGCGTCAGCTTGTAGGCGGTCAGCGAGCAGCTGCCCGGCGTGAAGCTCACCGTCAGCACCACGCACTTCTCGCCGTCCCAGCTGCGCTGAGCCTCCAGCATGCGCGCGTGCGCTACCACGTCGCCAGGTGCCAGCTGAGGCAGCTCGTTGGGCTGTGTGTGCAGCCACCCCAGCGGCTCCAGCTCGCCCAGGTACTCGTGCTCAGGCAGGCTGGACGGCAGGTTCACACCGCCGTGGTTGCCCCACTGAGGGGGCATCACGATGCAGCGAATCTCCTTCACGCTCGGGTTGTCCGGTGGAGACACGCCGTACATGTAGCCAGCCACCTGCGTGCGCAGGTCCGCGATGGTGATGAACTTCTTGAGCAGGTTCTTAGGCAGGATGTAGGTGTAGCCGGTGTCCCGGATGTCCTCGCTGTTGACGTAGATGTGGCTGACACGCAGGTGCAGGTTGGTGGCGCTGATTGCGCGAACGCGCCAATCCGTCTTGGAGCCAAAGGCGGCCTGCTCGTAGGGGCTGGTGGTGGTGACGATGAGCTCGTCGCCGTGCACGTTTGTCGTCGCGGTGGTCACCGCCGTCTGCTGCGCGCTGTCCTTGCTCTGCTTCTCAATCTCCGCGATCTGCTGGCGCTGCAGGGAGGGGGGCGTAATCTCGGCGCCCAAGATGATGTCCCGGATCTCGCTCTGCGTGAGAGCGCTCACGTTGACGTTGTTCTTCTTGGCGTAGTCGGCCAAGATGAGGTCCTTCAGCGCAATCTCAACCTTGATCCACTGCTCGTCAGACAGATCAGGCCACACGTGGTGCGGCTGCGTGATGATGGTCTTGTCAGGCTTGAGCAGCATCTTCGCCTTTTCGTTGTTCACGTGCAGCGCGCGCAGGATGAGCACAAGCCGGCTGAAGGCTGTGTAGCTGCTGATGCTGCGCAGCCAGTCGTCGTAGATGTTGAAGAGCACCATTTGGGGCTCCGTAGCCTTGATGATCAGGTCCCCGAACTTCTCAATCTTCAGCACGCACTGGAAGGGCATCTGCAGCTCGCTGCCCTTGATCACGATGTTGGGGAAGTCCAGCAGGTGCACCTCCAGCGGGTCAAGCATGCCCTTGCGGGTCACGATGATCTGCTTGGGCTGCTCTTCCACGGGCAGGGAGCGCACAAGCGCCGCAACCTCCTCCGCAGTCTTCCACTTGGCCAGCTGGCCCAGGCGCTTCTGGCCAGCCCACACGCTGGTGTGGATCACCTTGAGGAAGAGCTGCCCGGTGCGCGGGTTGAAGATGAAGATTGCGCCGTTGATGGGTTTCGTCTGTGAGACACGCATGCGTCAGCACCGACGCGCGCACGCACAGCAGCCACGGCGCACCGTCAGGTTACCCTCGAACGTCTTGTGGATGGTGACTCGGTACACGTTGGTGTCGTCCACAAACCAGATGATCTGGTTGCTGAACAACTCGCCGTAGTTCTGGCTGTTCAGGTACGGCTCCGTGGGCTCGCTGCTGTACAGCTGCAGGCCCTTGCGCACCCGCTCGCGCAGCACGTAGAGCGCGGGGTTGGCCTTCATGATCTTGGCCATCGCCTGCTGGATGAGCGGCTTGCTGCCTGGGAACCAGTTGCCGTAGGCGCTGTGCAGGTTGTAGGCCAGGTCCAGGCCGATCATGACGCCCGTCGGAGAGGGGTAGATGCTCATGTTGTCGGTGGTGTAGTCGAGGAACTTTGCGCGCGTGTAACGCTCGATGTCGTGGCTGTCGTAGTCGCCCCAGCGCAGCTGCACGTCCACCCAGTACTTGTTGGCGGGCTTCTGGTCAAACACGTCCTTTTGCTCGCCCATGAGGCTGGGCTTGCTCATCTGCCACTTGTAGGCCGCAAAGAGCAGCACGTCGGCACAGCTGCTGTTCATCTTGTAGCTCTTGCGCGGGTGGATGGTCTCCTTCTGCACCGTCTCAATCTCCAGCGCGTCCAGCTCCTGGTCAAACACCTGGCACCTGGCACGAGCAAGCGCAGCTGTCAGAACGCAGCGGTGCAGCAAGCCAGCGCGCGCGCCGCTACGCACAGATCCATGACCACGGACTCGTGGATCTTCTGCCACAAGTGCGCGCGGAAGATCTGGATCAGACTGATTTTGAGCGTCGGGATCTTGCCGTGCATGAAGATGCCCGTCAGGTCCAGCTGCACTTGGAAGCCCACGTACACGTTTGCGCGGTTGATGGTTGGCGACCACCACAGTGTGAATCGGCGGTTGGGGATCTGGTTGAGACCGCTGCGTTGCGCGTTTGTGAGCTTCTTGTACTTCATGCTCTCCTCAAAGCCTGCGCGCACGAGCGGGGCGAGCGCAGCCGTCAGAGGGAGAGAGAGCGCACGCGGCGCAGGAAGCTGGGCGCGTGCGTTGCCGCGCACCGGATGCCTTCTCCCAGAACAGGCCCTCCCAGGTGGGAAAGTAGGTCCCCTTGAACAGGGTGTGCTCCAGGATGCCCTCCACGCCGCCCAGCGCCTGGATGACGTCCGTGCGGTAGTTGTTCAGGTTCCACAGCTTGCCGTCGTGGCGCTGGTGGGTCCACCAAAACGGGTTGATGCGCGTCACCTGGTACTGCTTGAAGTCGGTGCGCACGCGCCAGCCCTTGTCGTACGCCAGCGTGTGGCGGTCCTTCTGGAAAAGCGTGTTGATGCGCGGAATGCCGCGGTCCCAGCTGTCCTCCAAATCCTCAAGCGTCAACCGCCGGTTCTGAGCCTGCGCCTCCTGACGCTTCAGCGCGTACTCGGCCCACACACGCTGACTGTCCACGAACTCAGCCTCCCAGGGCTGGATGTAGCGGAACAGGTTGGGGATCAGCTGGTCCTCATCGTGGCTCATGCCCGCACGGAAGTGAGTCACGCCAGTGTCCGTCTGCACGCTGTAGCGCAGGTCAGACTGCGGAATGAGGATGTGACCCATGGAGAGCATGCCAAGGCCGCCAATCTCCTTTGGCGTGTAGAAGATAACCTGGCAGGGGCGACACGTGTGCGTCAGCGCAGAGCGTGCGGCACTGGGCGTGCATGCGGGCGCACCGGCGGGAAACGCGATGGCATCTTGGAGTTGAGGCCGATCTTGATGCGCGTCTGCAGCTTGTTTTCGCACTTGACCAGCAGGTCCAGCAGCTCCTGGGTGTGCACTACGGCCTCGCGGTAGTAGGTCATGAGGCCGATGAGGGCGGTGTTCCACTTGTTGACGATCTTGGTGAAGGTAGTTGCGCCGGAGGACATGAGCACCTGGCGCACGCGGTTTTCGAACGACTTGAGGCCCTCGTCGTCCACGCGCAGGAAGGCTTGGGCGGTGCGCTCTTTGGTGAGCTCGTTCTGGAGCGCCCAGACGCCGTCCTTTTGGGCAAAGCCATCGGTGAGGCTGCGCGCCTTTGGCAGGATGCGAACCTCAAAGCCGCACATGCTGAACAGCAGGTTTGGATTGTCCCGGCTGTAGACGCTCACGAAGCCGCTGTTCCAGTCCAGAGTCGTCAGGCTGCGCGGCAGGCGGTTCTTGACCTCCCAGAAGACAGCTCGTCCCAGGTTGACATCATGCTTCATGAGCCGCATGCGCCCATCTCGCGGCCAGCACTTTTTGTTGTTGTAGCCCACCAGGTTCTCGCCGTTCGGGTCCGGGTGCTCGGTGAGGTAGCGCTGGATGAGGTCTCGCGCCTCCTCTGCGCTGAAGCGCAGCACGATGTGCAGCTTGTCCACGTAGCGGCTGTACAGGCGGATGGGGTGCCGCGTCTCGGTGCGCACGTCGCGGAAGGTGAGGAACTCATTGGGGCACTGCGGCGGGCCGGCGATCTCCGAGGCGCGCGTCAGGCCCAGCACCAGCAGGTCCAGCACCAGCCCGTAGTACTGCGTCACAAAGCTGGCGAACTGCAGGCCGCGGATGAGGCCGTAGCTGTTGGTGTGGCTCATGTCCTTGTAGGAGATGATCACGTTGTTCTTGCTCGTCATGTAGTCGGCCAGGTTGTGGTCCAGCACCAGGCGCAGCAGGCGGTTGAGCATCGTCAGGTCAACCTTGTCGAACAGCTTCTCCAGCCGGGTCTGCAGCATCACCACGCACTCCCCCTCAGCCGTGTCCCACACATCCGTCAGGTTGTTGATTCCCTGGCACCACTTGTAGACCAGCAGCGGCGGCGGCTCCGTGTCTGCAGGCTTGACCCAGTTGGGGAACAGGTGGCGCTTATCAGCCTCGTACCACAGGTATTGGTCCAGGTAGGCGTCGCTGATCTTCTCCAGGGGCTCGATGGCGTACACGGGTATGAGGTGGCTGTAGAGGTCCATGAACTCGATGTTCACCTCCTTGAAGGCGCGCTGGGTGAGCAGGTGGCGCTTGATGCGGGACAGCGCCTCGTGCGGGTTGTCGTACGCCTGCTCGATGAGCCCCAGCTCCTCGCGCTGCAGCTGGTTCAGCCGCACCGCCGCGGTGTAGCTCTCGCGCAGCCGCTCCAGGCAGAGGAGGAGCAGCTTGGTGTCGTGCTTGTAGGAGAGGGGCGGGAAGGGGATTGGCGCAAACTTGCGCGACTCCAGCCAGTGCACAGTGGTGGTGTAGATGGCCACAGCCTCCTCGGGCGTCACGTACGGCCCGTCCTTCAGGTAGTTGTGCTGCCGCTCCTGTTCAGCCTTGAGCCAGAGGCGCGTCAGGCGGCCCAGGTTCTTGCGGCACACCGTCTTGTCCACGGTGGCGCCGCGGCGGATGCGCTCCCGGTTGTAGTGCGCCACGTTGGTCCACCAGTCAGCCTTGGACTTGACGTAGCGGAGGATCATGTTTTCGATGGGCGACGGCAGGCCGGGCACCTTCCAGGGAATGTTCGCCTTCCTGCGTGCGAAAACACACACGGGGGGCACACTCAGCAGCGCTGTGGAGACGCCAAAGGGCAGGTGGGCGGCACGTACCAGCAGCGCCACGCCTCCGAAAGGTGCTGCAGGATGGTGCGCGCTTTGTTGGCCTTGACGCCCTCGGGCATCATGTCCAGGATGTCGTGCATCACCGCTGCGCGCAGCTCTAAGTCAAAGTGGCTCTCGATGCGCTGCTTGGTCACAGTCTTGGCGACGCCCTTGTTGTTGCGCCCCTCAAACTGGCGCGCCAAAAGGTTGCCCAGCCACCGCTCCAGCAGCGGAACAATGCCGCGCAGGAAAAAGACCCACACGCGGTGCATGGGCGCCCAGAAGCCGACGCCGGGGCCCTTGCCCACCGGGCCCGTGTTGAATCTGGAGGAGGGGGAGTTAGGGGGAATCCAACACAGGGAGTTAGGGGGAGTCACACCTGTAGTAGATGAGGTGCTTCAGGTCCTTGCACATGCGGATCTGGCGCATCAGCCGGTACTTGTAGCGGTACATGCCCGTCAGCTGCCCCACGTGGCTGAATGTGTACTGCAGTCCGTCGGCCAGCTGGAATGCGTCCACGTTGCCCAGCCGGTACTGCACCTGCGCGTCCACCAGCAACTTGGTGAGGCGCAGAATCTCGCGGCAGAGGTGGAAGGCGTTGCCGAAGCGGCTCTTCTTGCGCTCCTTGGTGGTGAGCGTCTTGACGGGCTTCAGGTTGAAGTTGTAGTCCAGGTGCAGGTAGTTGAGGTTCTTGCGGTGGATGAGCAGGTTCAGCATGTTGTATCCCTGGCGGCACACCTGCAGCCCAGCCTCCACCCAGTCCAGCTCCGTGCTCTGGAAGAACTTGGTCGCCTTCAGGCTCTTGAACAGGTCACGCCGCTTCAGGCTCTTCGGCTTGCGCCGGTGCAGCTGGTTGAGCACGTAGCACTTGAGCAGCTTCTGGTAGCTCACGCGCACTTTCACCGGGTAGCTGCTGGGGCAGTGCTCGTGAAACCAGCTGCTCACCAGCGGCACGTCGATGGCGCGCCGGGTGGCGCCGCTGCGCAGGTTGAATGGCCGCGGAGCCCACAGCAGCGAAATGCCCGCAGCCGTGTTGGCCGTGTACAGGGGCTGGGCGCCCAGGAAGGGCTCTGCGCCCTCTGGCAGCACAAACTCCTCCTCCTCCTCCGCACCCGCTGCCGCGCTGTCGCGCCGCGCGGCGCGGCGATCCGACTTGTAGGCCGGGATGGGATGCAGCAGCGGGTCGTAGTAGAAGGCTGGCAGGTCAGGGTCCTCAGCCTTGATGTACATCACCTGCGGGGTGTGGTAGGGCGCTACCGCGACCTTGCGCGGCCGGTTGTTGTAGAGGTGCGGGAATGCGACCCGGTACTCGGTGCGCAGCGGCTGGCGGATGATGAGCTTGCTGATGTCGTTGAACTCGTTCCAGTCCTCGTCGGCAAGCTCCATGTCCCGGAACAGCGGCTCAAACTTGGGCCCGCCCGGGATGGCCATGTTCAGCGCTTTGGCCGTGAAGAAGGCGCGCTTCTCAAACAGGTAGAAGTAGTTCTTGTCCAGCAGGTCGCTCAACAGCTGCCCAGCCAGCCGGTACAGGGTGGCCATCACAGGCAGCGGCAGCGTCCACTTGCGGTAGGAGGGGCCATTCACCAGGCCCGTGTAGCGCAGCGGCACCGGGTCGTAGAACCAGTCGAAGACGGGTGCATCCTCCTCTTGGTCCAGCTCCAGCGTGATCGGGTCTAGAGGGTCCACATCCAACAAGTTGTCCGCGTAATCCAGCGGCGGCTCCTCGTCGTCGAAGGGCGGGAAGCGCATGCGCTGCGATGCGCACGCGCGTCAGAGCGCCGCCCTGCTTGCTCACGGCGCAGTTTGCGCACCTTGAAGTGCCGCCGGTCGCGCTTCTCGCGGCGCATCATGATCCACATGGTTCCCCACTGGGCGATGTAGACGGGCTCGATGACCTTCGGCGTGCTGTTGACAAAGGTGATTGCACCTGTGATGTGGTAGATCACCGGACACATGCGGACCTGCTCCCAGGGAAAGGGCATGTTCTCCAGCAGCTTGTACACCGCGTGCGGCACGAACTTGAGCGCGCCCAGGTACACGCGCTTGTCGTGGCGGTACTTGCGGCTTGTCATGTCCCCGTGGTCCTTGATTATCTTGCGCAGGTGCTGCGCGCAGAAGCAGCCACGCGCGTCAGCCACGCGCCAGCTGAGACCCGAGCGGAAACGCGCAGGGCGTGGAGCGAGTGCGAAAACGCTTAGGGTTAGCAGACGGTGCAGCCATTGATCGGCGCGTGCAGAGCCAGAGAATGGCGGCATTGCATCGGAAGGCGTGCGTGCGTCGCAGCGGGTGTAGGCGGAGGTGTGTGGAGCGTGCACAAAGACCGAGAAGAGAGGCACACGAGCGCA
>Ga0209355_1002594_pt1 | contig 10020 bp, 8 predicted proteins | sample LauGreSBDMM110SN_3_FD_187563 | JGI IMG/M metagenome (GOLD analysis project Ga0209355, IMG submission 187563) | Freshwater lake microbial communities from Lake Michigan, USA - Sp13.BD.MM110.SN (SPAdes) (version 2) | ecosystem: Environmental > Aquatic > Freshwater > Lake | place: Lake Michigan, USA...
CAAGTGGGTCTTACCTTGGAGCTCATCACTGCCAAACTCACCCACAATGGGTGAGAGCAACAGCACCACTGCCGCCTATCTCTACGGTAGCTCTAGCCACTTGAAGGCGTCAGTGGAGTTGGTTTGGCTATATTTAATCTGCTGTTGCGCCGCTGGCCTTAACTAAAGAACCCCAACGTGTGATCTCAACTCGCATAAAGCTGTTGAACTGTACCAATGGCATAAACGAAGTATTCCAACCTAGGTCACTAAAGCGTTTTACGAAGTCAGGGCTTTGCAATACCTTGGACAAACTGTTGTTAATGGTTGACACTACGTCATCCGGCGTTCCAGCCTTAGCGGCCATAGCGAACCAAACGCTCGCTTCAAGGCCAGGGTAGCCGGCTTCTGCCATAGTAGCGATTTGAGGCATCAGATGGCTACGTGAGCTAGAGGCTATTGCAAGTGACTTCAGCTTTCCGGCAGCAATTAGGGGACCGGAGCTAGCCTGTACGTCAAATATCATCTCAGGCTGCCCTCCAACCAGGTCCTGCAATGCAGGCATTGCACCACGATAAGGAACATGATTCATCTGCACGCCTACTCTTTGGATGAACTGCTGGCCTAACATATGTCCAATGGTTCCCACTCCTTGGGAAGCATAGTTCATGCCCTGCGGCTTCTTGCGAGCATATTCAACTAACTCAGTAACAGAATTAACCGGTAAGTCCTTTGGCACCACCAGTATCATTGGCATTGAATATAGTGACCCGACATACTTGAAATCTAGCAAGGGATCATAGGAGAAGGTTTTAAAGAGAGTTTGATTAATGACATGCGTTTCGGTGCCCCCCATGAATAGTGTGTGTCCATCCGCCTCAGACTGCTTCAACGCTTGGACAGCAATCTGCCCACCCCCACCAGGACGGTTATCAACTATCACAGGCTTGCCCCAGCTATCCTGCAACTTTAAAGCAATGGCTCGAGCTAGCACATCGCTGGGTCCACCAGCTGGATAAGGTACCAATATGCGAACAGGCTTAGAGGGGAAAAGTTCTTGCCCGAAAGCACCCGATGCCAGAACTACCGTGCTGATGAACAGCAAAATTAGAGTTGACCTTTTCGACATAGTTATCTCCTTAGTGAGCGGTTAAGTGTGATCTTTGGAACTATCTAGATCCAAAATGTGGTCGACAGGGGGATTCTTCTGGTTAGCTTTGAATTCTTAATGTTTATTTATCCTTTTTAGTTTTATAAAAACCATACTGAAATACATGACTATGTTGTGTGCACTGATCTAGGCACACTCACTGAGGCAAGGCAAACGTGCCAATAGCAGTTGCCACTAGCGTCATTGATTTTTCGATCCTCATACTTACACGAGCGAAGGCAAGCGACCGTCCTAAGCGAATTACCTCAGAATGGGCTATCACATCAAACTTAGAGGCAGGACGAAGATAGGTAACATGCAGGTCAACTGTGCTGACAGGTTTTTGCACACCCAATGCCACCCAAATTGAATAAACCATGGCGGTGTCGGCTAACACTGCAAGAACTTGACCAGAGACGATGTTCCCCTCACGGCAAATTTTTTCGTCTAGCGGAAGACGCAGATGCACGCCAGAATCCTTTGCTACAGACTCAACGGTTATTCCCAAGTCTTTTACAAAATCAGGAAAAACAGTTCCCATTACACGCCTGGCTTCTTCTAAAGTGAAATCCATGGCCTACCCCCCAGATTGGTAATGAAAAAGAAGTCCGCTTTGTGCACGTTGCCTAAGCGAAGGTGGTGGGCGAAATCTTTGACCATGCTTTTCAGCAAGCACATCACACTGATCTACAAACTCAGCCAATCCGATGTTGTCAATATGTGCAAGTACTCCGCCGCGAAAAGCCGGGTAACTCCATCCAAGAACTGAAGACAAATCTATAGCGAGTGGATCACTTACGATACCTTCATCCATCGCATGCACAGTTTCGATAGACTGTGAGTGAAGAAGACGCTGAATCACCTCGTTAACATTTGGCTGCTCAATAACTAATGGAAAAATTTCGCTTAAACCAGACCAGACTGAAGCCTTATTTCCTTCAACATAATCAAACACGCCACCGCCGTAATGCCGGCCAGAGCGCCCCGCCTTTAAGAGAAGCTTCGCAGCATCAAGAGCTTTTTTTGAATCAATAGCAGTACCGCGGCCATCCTTGGCAAGACTTGCAATTATGTCGACAAGAAGAACATACGAAGTGAGGTCAGCCATCGCAAGCGGTCCAATCGGCATGCCTGCGATAAAAGCAGCATTGTCAATTAATGCAGGAGAAACTCCCTCAGAAAGCATTGTCAGAGCTTCGCGTGTGTATGCAGCGATAACACGTGACGTAAAAAACCCGGGTCCATCTTTAACGACAATCGCAGTCTTTGATAGTAGCTTCAACAGATCCAGTGCACGAGCGTGCGACCGTAACGACGACTTTTTACCAACTATTACCTCTACTAGTTCCATCCGATCCACAGGTGCGAAAAAGTGCAGTCCAATGAAATTTTCCGGACTTGCAAGATCGCGTGAAAGATCAGTAATAGATAGTGTCGACGTATTAGATGCGATCAAGGCATCCGGTCCGACAACCGCCTCAATGAGTCGATACACTTGCCTCTTGATAAGTGCTGATTCGACTACCGCCTCAATGACAACATCACAGCTTGCAAGAGATGTATAGTCTGAAGTCGGCTTGATTAACTCTAAAATATCAATCCGTTGCTTCTGAGTTAGATATCCTTTTTGAATTGATATTTCTAGCTGCTTGGCGATTCGATCGTATCCTGAAGTAGCCGTTATCAAGTCAGTGTCCAAGAGCACAATCTCAAGGCCTTTGCGAGCGCATGTCAAAGCGATGCCCCCGCCCATTAACCCTGCGCCAATGACGCCCACCTTAGTAGGCGAAAAGTGCGGCTCATACTTGGGGCGTAATGTTTGCTTACGCGCTGCTTCGACAGCCATGAAGCGAGTTCGAATCTTGTTCTTAGCGGATATCGATGAAGCAACCAATCCGAAATAACGCTGTTCAATCTCTAGTCCGGGATCAATTTCGCGCTCAAGCGCTTGCGCCAATACGTGAAGAAGTGTGCCAGGTGCTTGATCTTCGGGTGGAGACTTTCTACGTAACTTTGGCCAGCTATTAAAGAAAAACCAGCGACCTTCTCTCGACTGCGGGTGGAAGTCGCGATATCGAAAACCAGGCTTATCCCAAGGTTGAATAGGATGCGGATTTGACATTGCCCACTCCCGCGCAGCCAGCTGCAAGCGCTGAGCAGAGACGACTTCGTCAACCAACCCTAATTCCTTAGCCTTATAGACATTTACAGCCTGGCCATCCATCAACAGCTTAGCTGCCGGCTCAACACCGATCAGCCTCGGAAGACGCTGTGTACCGCCGGCCCCAGGAATAATACCAAGCGTGACCTCTGGCAAACCTAGTCGTATACGGGGATCATCTGCTGCCACACGATAGTGACAAGCAAGAGCCAACTCAAGCCCACCACCAAAGGCAGACCCATTTAGTGCTGCTACAAACGGCTTACCCGAACGTTCCATACGTCTGAAGGCTGCTGAGATGCCCTTCACAAGAGAAATCGCCACCTCGGGAGTCCTAGCCTCATATATCTCCTTGATATCACCACCTACGATGAAGTCCCGCTTTGCTGAACCAATGATCACGCCTTTAACTTTTGTATCACTGATAGCGAGGTCTACTGCATTTATGAAGGAACTAATTGCCGCAGCGCTCTTGATGTTGACTGTTCCATTGGGATTGTTCCAAAGGATAGATCCCAAACCATCTCCGTCGATCAAGTAGTCAATCACTGGTGCTTTCCTTATATTTAAATGCGCTCGATGAGCGTGGCGACACCCATACCCAGACCTGTACACATCGCGATAAGGGCTCGCTTTCCGCCTCGGCGCTCTAGTTCGTCTAAAGCAGTTGCGACGAGCATGCCCCCAGTAGCGCCCACAGGGTGCCCAAGCGCGATCGCTCCGCCATTTACGTTGACTCTGTCATAAGGCACTTTGGCGTGGCGCATAAAATGCAATACAACTGCGGCAAACGCTTCGTTGACCTCAAAGAGGTCAATGTCATCTACTGTTAAACATGCGCGCTGCAAACATTTCAACGCTGCGGGCACTGCTGCGGTGAGCATAATGCAAGGGTCCGCTGCAGCGCTTGCTGTAGAAACTATGCGTGCACGAGGTGCGATTCCAAGTGAATCACCAGCCAAACGATTCCCCAGTAATAGCGCAGATGCGCCATCCGCGATACCTGATGAGTTTCCAGCGTGGTGGACATGAAAGATACGATCAACATGCGGGTAGCGATACCGCACCGTTGCATCAAAGCCCATTTTCTCTCCACTTGTCAGAAACGACGGCTTAAGTTGACTAAGACTATCGAGCGTGGTGTCGGGACGTACCATCTCGTCCTGAATCAGGCGTAACTGCCCGATTCTGTCGCGAACGGGTATAAGCGAACCGGCAAATCTCTTTTCCGCTTGCGCTTGAGCTGCACGTTGATGCGACATCACTGCAAAGGCGTCAACATCCTCGCGCTTAAAACCCTCTAACGTAGCTATAAGGTCAGCCGCAACGCCCTGGGGTGTCTGCCACACATGATCATTAAAGTAGACGTCACTGACAGAAGGACCACCAGTTCCGACCAGCATAGGAACTAGCGAATTCATCTCCACACCACCAGCCACGACACAGTCAGCTTGACCAGACATCAGCTTGGCTGCCGCTACGTTAACTGCATCCAATGCTGAACTACAAAATCGTGACAGCATGAAACCAGGGACGGTATCCCCATAGCCAGCCTCAAAAACTGCGGAGCGGGCCAAATTTGCACCTTGATCATCAACCGCTTCAACACAACCTAAGATCACCTCATCAATCAAAGTGGGAGAAAAACCTCCGCGCTTTGGAATAGCGGCCAATATAGCGGCAGCTAACTCCAGGGGAGCCAATGTGTGCAGTGCGCCCTGCGCCTTACCTCGCCCCCGAGGAGTACGTACAGCATCGTAAATCAGTGCTTCCATCTAATCTTTCTAAGTAAATCTTAGGCCCGAGGCCACATCTTGCGAGCAATGATTTCCTTCATTATTTCTGAGCTACCACCTGCGATTCGTTCGACACGGGCATCAGCATAAGCTCTCGAAATAGTGTATTCACTCATGTACCCCCAACCTCCGTAAAGCTGCAAGCATGCGTCAACAGTGCGACCCAGGGTCTCAGTTACCCATAGCTTGCCGGCAGCGGCAGTAGCGCTGTCAAGCGTGTCCGCTACGTAGTCAACGATCAAGCGGTCAACAAAGGCGCGTCCGGCCATGAGATCTGCCTTGACACCAGCCAGTACAAAACGCGTGTTTTGCATTTGCGAAAGTCTTTGTCCGAAAGCCATCCGATCGGAGGTGTAAGCCACTGTGTCACGAAGCACTGCCTCAGCCCGCGATTGGCACAGGATGCAGACAGCCAACCGCTCACGCGCCAAACCATGCATCAAGTAATCAAAGCCTAGTCCCTCTTCACCAATCAAGTTTTCCTTCGGAAGCGAGACTTCATCAAAGAAAAGCTCCGATGTGTCTTGAGCGTGATGCCCAAGCTTCTCGAGATTTCGTCCCCGCTTAAAACCCAGTCGGTCACTTTCCACAAGGAACAATGACAAGGCATCGCTATCACCAACTTTTGCAGCAACAACAAATACGTCACCTAATTGGCCATTGGAGATAAAAACTTTCTGGCCCGAAAGTCGCCACCCGTCGGCGGTTCGGATCGCGCGCGTACGCATGGCGTGCAAGTCACTTCCACCAGACGGCTCTGTCATAGCGATACCGGATATGCTTTCTCCTGCACATAAAGAGGGCAACCAGCGCGTCTTCATCTCATCTGAGCCGAAGTTGACAATGTAAGGAACCGCCATGTCTGAATGCATTGCGAAACCGGGTCCAGGCGAGTGGGCCGAGGCCATTTCTTCTAATACGATTACGTTATAAAAATAATCTGCCCCGCTACCCCCCCAACGCTCTGGGACAGTACAACAGAGCATGCCCATAGCTCCAGCCTGAAGCCAAATTTCGCGTGGGACCTGGTGATCGTGTTCCCAGCGAAAATGGTTTGGCGCTACCTCTTGGGAAACGAAGCGTCGTACCTGATCCCGAAATTGAACATGGTCTGAATTAAATATGTTTCGCGCTTGATCTAACATTTAATTCAATCCTTTCTCTTAACCGCTACTGGGTCCGGTTTACACACAAGCTACGATCCGAAAAAGTCAACACTTGAGGCTGATCGCCCTCTGTTAAGTAATTCATTCACAAACTCATTTATGGTGGAAGGGTAAATTCAGACATAAAGATAGTACGCAACTCATGCTTGACAACCTTACCCGTTACATTACGAGGCAAATCACTAACCCACCTAAGCACAGTTGGGATTTTGTAGCGAGCGAGACGGCCCTGGCAGTACTCGACGATTTCCTCGCGAGAAAGTGGACTACCGCTGCGGGTGGCATAAAAGGCAACGCCGGTTTCGCCCCACTTTTTATCCGGTATGCCAAATACAACAACCTCGCGGATAACGGGGTGCTCATTGAGTACAGCTTCGACCTCTGCAGGAAAAACGCTCTCCCCGCCAGACTTGTACATTTCCTTTAACCGACCAACAACGTATAGGTATCCATCCTCGTCAAATCTACCTAAGTCACCAGTTTTAAACCATTCACCCACATACGCGGATCCGGACGCCTCGGCATTCAAATAGCCAATAGAGATCGTCGGACCGCTTAACCAGATCTCGCCGACTTTTGCTACTGCAACATCTTGCCCATCTTCGACGAGCCTAACGCGCGTGTGGCGGAATGGCAATCCGCACGACTTGCCCTTTGTGGCGACCATTTCGCGTGGGACTCCACTGACCCCAGGCCCCAATTCTGTGCCGCCATAGTGTGGTTGTATGGGCACTCCCTTGGCGGCGTAAGCCTCCATAACAGATGGCGTGACCGAACCGGCTCCTAGCTGGATATGCTTTAAAGCCGCCCAGGGGACACTGGCAAAAGTTGGAAGGTCAGCGATCTGATTCAGCATTATGGGAACGACTACCGTATGCGTATAACCACGCTCTAAATTTGTGAGTAGTTCGAAAGAGCGAGAGGGATCGAACCTCTTAAGAACACCTACACATCCACCAGCGAAAAGAACAGGATTAGCCAGTGCATTCAAACCTCCAGCGTGGCAAAGTGGAAGTACGTTAAATACTTTATCTCCTCGCCCAATGATCAAATCCGTTTCTGCGATATTTTGAGTCTGCCAAGCTAGATTGGATCTTGTGAACTGTGCACCTTTGGCTTTTCCAGTTGTTCCTGAAGTAAAGAGCACGAGTACGACATCCTCCAGCTGTTCATCACCACGCGACTTCAACGGGTTGACCGCGTCAGCCATGAAGTCAAGACTTTCGCCGCTATCGCTATCGCGCCATGAAAGAGTCTTGATGACATCATCTGCAAGTAAGTGAGCCATCTCGCTCCAGAGATGATCATGAACGATCAGTACAGGTTTAGTTTGATCAATCTGAGCTTGAAGCTCCGCAATGCTCAAACGCCAATTAAGCGGAACCAGAGTAGCCCTGAGCCGCATGAGCGCGAGCTCTAGTAAAAACATACGAATGTCATTTTCAGCAAGGAGGGCAACTCGGATCCCACAGGAAATCCCATAATGCTCTGACAGAATGCGAGCGTACTGACCTACGCGATGTTCAACCTCAACCCAACTGAGAGTTTCACCGGTCTCAATGTCTTCCAAGGCAGGTTCATTTGGAAATCTGCGGGAGTTGTAATCTGCCCAATCACTTGCCAGCATTTATCTGCCTTTCGACAACTTCTGCGTCAATATGCAATTGACTTTCGCCAGTATTTTCGGCTGTCCACCACGATGAGCGTGCCTTATTCGCATCACCAGTCAGATGCAGCTCATACGTATAACTTGCCTCAGCGCGATATTTACTCACCAGATCACGATTGAATGTCCGAGTCAGTGATTCTTTGAGAGCACGTACGACTGCAGGCACTTTGGCGCAAATTATTTCGGCTATTGCATTCGCTTCTTCGACTAGCCGATCGCCAGATACAACCGAGTGGACACTGCCATATGAAAGCATCTCTTCAACGAAAACTGTAGCCCCAGTGAGCATGGCAGCTCTAACACGCTTCTCAGGTAGAAGGGCCGCAGCCTGCACGGCTCCACTCACCGCACCGTTATCGACCTCAGCCAAAATAAAACGCGTTCCCTGTTCTGCAACAATTAAGTCGCTTACACCAACAAGCAGTACACCGATACCAATCACATAACCATGGACGACCATGATGACCGGAACAGGACATGCCTCAATAGCCACACAAGCGTTAAGTCCATCACGGATTTGACGAATGATGCCAACATGCGAAGGTAGGCGATCCATTTCCTTGATATCGCCACCCGCCGAAAATCCTCGGCCTTCAGCACGCAGCACAACGACACGAGTCTCGCTAGAAACATTACGCAAGATTTCAGCAAGTTTTTGGAGAAGAACAGTAGAAAATGCGTTTACGGGAGGCGCATCAATCACGACATCAAGCCGCCCGTTAGAGTTAAGTTTTGTTTGAATCATTTTCTTAACAGTCAAAATCTTGAACGAGTGGTCACTGGGCGAATAGATCCACCAGTCGGGCTGCGATCAAGCCAAATCCCGCATGCCTTCCACCACGGTGCAAGTGATGCAGCAGAGAAGCGCTGTAAACGCCGAAAGACAGTTCTAGCTTCCATTCGAACTAAGGCTTTACTCGCCTCTTTCCTATTAGCTAGAGCAGCAGAACGACGCTCTTTAGCAACTGCGTCAATCAGCTGCTCAGCAGACTCACTATTTACCGCTCGAATAGCTTCAGCTATGGCTTCAACTCCAAGAACAGCATCGGGGATTCCCGAATTTAGACCTCTGCCGCCCCCGAAAGGAGGAAACAAATGCGCAGCCTCTCCCGCCAATAAGACGCGTCGATAACGGTCGGTAAAATTGGAAGCTACTGATCTATTAAAGCGATAGGTAGAAGACCAGATAATCTTATCTGCATACTTTTCGCCGGCAACAGCTGAAACCCACTTTTTTAATTCCTGAGGGGTCTGCAGTCGTTCAATATCATCCTCGGGAAAACACTGTAGGTCGATACGAAGACCTCCACCAAAAGGGACAATTAGTACATTTCGGCCACCAACGGCTGGATGGTTGTAATGAAACGCCCTTTCATTAAGCTCAGGTGCAAATTGATCAGAAGCTTCCGCGTCAACGATGATGAATCCTGTTTCTGATCTTTCACCTTCAAGATCCATACCGCCAAGACTTGAACGAACCGCTGAACGCGCACCATCTGCTGCAACCACATACAACGCGTGCAAGCGATTTCCGCTTTCGAGTGTGAGAGTGACCCCAAGAGAATCTGTCTTAGCATCAGTAACTCCATCGCTCCAACGAAACTGAACGCCCTCTTCTATGCATCGCTTACGCAATACCTTCTCTTGCTCCGGTTGTTGTACGCTGACCCCGAATGCTCCTGGTGGCGCAGGAACAAATGTCTTGGTATAGACGGTCTTTCCTCGATATGTAGTTCTCAAGGCTCCCCACTGCCCGCTGAGAGCAACTAGTTCCTTAGCAACACCAGGTGCAATGCCTTCTAAAAAGTCGAGGGATTCACGGAAGAGATAGGTCGCCCTACTACCAGATCGAGGATCATCCTCGGCAGCTTTTTCCACCACGATGACCGGAAGATCGGCGTGACGCGCTGCGAGTGCAGCAACAAGCCCAACCGGCCCAGCGCCAACCACTACGATAGGAACGGTTTGTTCGGAAGATTCTTGCATTTGAAATTTTTACCCTTTTCCGCAATCATCAAATTAATTGCTATTTACAATCATCTTCTTCAGAGCTGCAACTTATTTCTCGGACTAGAACAGAAAATAATTGCAGGAATAGA
>Ga0209355_1002597_pt1 | contig 10019 bp, 13 predicted proteins | sample LauGreSBDMM110SN_3_FD_187563 | JGI IMG/M metagenome (GOLD analysis project Ga0209355, IMG submission 187563) | Freshwater lake microbial communities from Lake Michigan, USA - Sp13.BD.MM110.SN (SPAdes) (version 2) | ecosystem: Environmental > Aquatic > Freshwater > Lake | place: Lake Michigan...
CCGTCCCCGCCTTCGGATCCGCCATCACCACTGTAACCGGTAGCGTATCCGTAGCCACCGTAGGGTCCGGGGCCGTAAGCGGCCCCTTGAGCCCTACGTTTCCTCTTCTTTCTTTCAACAATAAATTCACTTGCTTTCATACTGAAAAACTACTGCCACACCCACAGCTAGATGATGCATTTGGATTGCTAATTACAAATTGACTGCCCATTGCTTCTTCTTTGTAATCAATAGTAGCACCCTGTAGATATTGCATACTCATTGCATCCACTAGTACATTAAACTTTTCATCTACAGGAAATTCAAAATCGTCTTCGTTGATCTCTTCATCAAATGTAAAACCATAACTGAATCCAGAGCATCCCCCACCTTGAACAAAGGTTCGCAACTTTAACTGTGGATTGTGTTCATCAATCAATAAATCTATGATTCGTGTTTTAGCTGCATCTGTAATTTCAATCATTTTTATACCTGCCCATAGGGATTAATTTTGCGATCTTCTTCGCCTTGCACTTCGGGATATACTAGATATGTATTCATTCCTGGTACTGTACCTAGTAACATACCTTCTTTCAGTTTGTTTAAAGGATCGTTAGCATCTAAGACGCAATCGTTCCCTTCACCTGTATCGACAGTATAGGTCACACGATATTGTTTCATTCTTCACCTTTCATTGCTTGCAATAATGCTCTTGCTACAACACGATCTTTTTCTTGTTCGTCATCGGGCAATTGACTATAACTGATGTTCATCAACTTTTCTCGTTGCTGAAGTTTAGCTTCTAGTTTGCCAGCAGCTTTTAATTTTTCAGTGTCATCAAACTGATCTGGATCTTGAACAAATGCTTTAGCAGTGACATTCCACCCTTTGTGAATAGCATCACTAATTTGTTCTATGTCGGTAACGCCCTTGTCAATCATTTGTTTAGCATAAGCAGCCGACTTTAAGTTAGCCTGCCAACCAAAAGTGTTTCCGGGAGTACTACGGCCGTATCCGTATGCTTTATCTAATGCTGCATCACTGATAGTTGCCAACTGCTGTATACCTAATTGTTTCTCACCTTCCGCCACACCTTGCTGTTTATGTTTCTTAAGATCGTTGTCGAACTGTTTGTTGGTAGCTTTATTGATACCTTTGAACCGTTTATCGCCGCGAGCATAGTCTCCATCTGCATCTGCCTTCTTGGCATCTGCACCTGCGGCTTTTTTATATTGTGCTAATTTATCAGTAGATAATTCTTTCAATGAGCCTTCTGACATATTCTTTAATAGTTCTTGTGCTTTTTCAACACTAATCATGTATCTACCAAACCGATTTGGATCAGCTGCCTTTTGTAGATATTCTTTACTATATCCTTTTGGTGCTTCTGCTGCCGACGATTTATTGTCAGATGGTGCTGTTGCTGTTGCAGATGGCTTAAATCCACCAGTGTAGCCACCTTGTCCATCAGGGGTAACTCTAGCATTTGCACCACTTGCTCCCAATGCCATAGCACCTGCAAGTCCAACGGCTGCAACTTTATCCTTCCAACCTTCTTCTATGCTTTCTGCATATTCTTTATTTTTATGCTTAGTGTCGCCCTGCTTCTCGGCCTTCTTTTTGTCCTTGTGCTGCCCAGCACCGCCCATCTTGGCGTTCTTGGCCACAAAGTTGCGGGGCTTTGATTCTTTTTTAAGTTCTGTAATAAATTCACTGGCTTTCATAATCAACCTTTTCTTTTGACTTTACACGCTCGAGATCGTATTCAAAATGTTTAATACCTTTAGATTTCATAAATTTGTCAAGAGCCTCTCCAGCTTCTCTTGGAGATTTGTACGCTGTTCCTAGATTAATATCTTTGGTTATTTCCTGGCCATTGACTTTGAATCTTACATGAGCAACAATGTCCGGAAGAGTGTCTTCACCTGAAATCTGAGCTTGTGCTGTGTTAACTGCACCAACACCAGCAGCTGCCGCACCAACACCCCGTAAAAATCCTCTGCGACTTATATCTTCCCCTACACCTTGCTTCTTGGCAATGCTGGTAATTTGAGTTAAGTCTTCAATTTGATTTATGTTATTGGAAGGTCCCATACCTTGCCATACATCTGTGGTGTATCCTGGCAATCCTGTAGATTGTAGACTGCGGTTTATGCTGTTGAAAAATTTATTAATTTCATTAACTGTTCTAACAATGTTTGCTGCAAGACGACTCTGATTGTTTGATGTATATTCTCTGCTGGTATCAAAGAACATTTCTGTATAGCCTTGACCCTGCCCGGGATCAATAGAGTCCCACCCATATTTTTCACCAATGGACATTAGTTCTTGTTCGATTTGATCAGGAGTAAACTCTATTTTACCACCAAGAAATTCTTCAGGGTCGTCAATAACGTCTGGCATTGGCTTGCCATTATGTTTAACGCCTTTGATTTTCTTTGATCTTCCCTCACTGGCAAAACTCAATGCTACATATCCTGACATTGGTGTAGGGGTAGATTTCTGTATTTTGCCCATCATCTTTTGAAAACTGGGGTCATCTGTTGGACCTTCTGTCACACCTTGTTCAAGCCATGGCTCAAGTCCTTGACGAACAGCGGAAAATACTTCCTCAGCATTACCACTCAGTCCTGCTGGCAATCCTGTTTTGAATGCATCAAAGTCATCAGCAATAGCAGCGGCTCGCATCTTACTTGCGCTCATGCCTTCGGCACCTTCTGCATCCGGATCTCTAGCACCACTAGACACTATTTTAATTGATTTAAGATCGTAATCGATACCGTTTTGCTTATTGAACAATTCTGTAAATGCCGGAACACGATCTGATCCGCAGACAAAAATAACATTGTCAAACCCTTGTTTTTCTAAATTCTGTAAAATTCCAATAGCAGTACCTACTGACGTGTCTCCAATATCGATATTGGGAAATGCCTGTCGTATGAATTCCAGCTTGACATCAAAGGGTAACGGGTTTTCTAATCTTGTTTTATTCTTGCCAGTTGGCTTATGAGTTTGCGACACAAACAAGAAATGAGCATCGGCCCGTTGTTTTAAGATAGCATCAACTACCTTTTGGTGACCAATTGTGGGAGGATTCATTCTGCCAAATGCAACGGCAGCTGTTTTTCCCGATTGCTCAAATAATTCTAAAAGCTTCATTTATCGTAGTCGCCTTTTTCGATAAATCTTTCTTGTTCTTCAGCAAAGTGTTTTGCCAGCTTGATTAGTTTTTCTTTAGGAAATACTTCTTCTTTGTTATCGATTTCAAACTGTTTACAGTAGGTTTCGCAGACACCTTCCAAGGGACGAAGATATAATTTGTAAGCACCTGGGTCTCCTTTATGGTCTTGATGTTTTCTAATAGCAGGAAAAAAGTGCTTGCTGAGAATATCGTTGTCGTTGTCAATAAAAAACTTTAAATCACCAATCCAGTCGATGTCGTCTTGGTGATCTTTAGGTGCGCCTATTGGACTAAACATTTCTCTTAATAACATTACCAGCTCCTGCAAGACCAGTATCTAGCTTTGTGTCTAGGTCCTGGGTTAGCACAATTGTGTCTAGCACGAAAACTTTTTCTACGTGCTGGATTAGATTTTTTAATACGCATTTTTTTATCGCCAAAGTTTACTTTGACAATATTGCCGTTGGGCTTGCGTACATATACTTTAGACTTCTTAACATCACCTGCCATCTTCTTACCTAAAGGAACTTCTCGACCTTGATACTTGGCTTCGTCAGTTTGCGTATCTTCAGCATACTTGTTAGCTTTCATGTAGTCACGAACTGTATCTAGGTAATCAACAGCCTTGGTAATTTTTGCCTGTACCCACTCTGGAAGATTCTCATCCGCATCTAATATATCGTACAATTCTTTAGCAGCACCGTTGATTGTACGAAGATCGTCCTTGGCCATATCACCTTCACGATCATATTCGCCATAGTTCACAGCAGCATCTGGATTCTCAGGACCGTGATCTTCTTTTTTAAGGAATTTATCTTTGATACGACCTTTTTCTTCTTCGTCGGCACCTTCACGTCCTGCTTTCTGTAGTGCTTCAAAACCATCTTTGCCGTATTTTTTAATTCCTGTGTAGCGTTGTAGTCCGCTTTCATCAAGGTCTTCACCGATCTTTTCGCAGTCGTTTACACGCTTGCCTGCATTCTTGCCAGTACCGGGTTGTGTACCAGTCTTTCTATAACCTTTCCAACATTTTTTAGGACCAGCTACACTTTCTTCTAGTTCACCGTCTAAGAAATTTAAACCTTCATTGGTCAACATTTCTAATGCTCGATCGTCTAGCTCAATAACGATGCCATCCTCAAGTATATCAACAATTTCTGTGGCAATTTCAAAGTCTTCTGAAAAACTGATGCCAAAGTCATCACCTATTTCAAACTCTTCGTTTTTTGGTGTTTCGCCGCGTTGTTTTTTAGAAATAGCAATAGCAGCCTGCTGAGCAGCATTAGCCTCGTCAACGCCTTGTGCAACAGTGGATTCTGTTAAGATTTTGTCTAGTTTAGATAGTATATCTCTCATAGTATATTCCGTAAGGTTATACTATATTTATCGACATTGATTACTTAATGATTATAACGAATAGACACTATAGTTCCGTTTATAAGTCTAAAAGCAGCTCGTATCCATATAAAATTGCCGATAAAATTTCTAGTTTCGGTTGATGTAGCAATACTGCTGTCTAAAAAAGATATTAGTTGTTGATTTTCAAATTCAATGTCAACCCAATCAAGGTCAGATGGATATCTTTCCAGGGAACCTTGTAGTTTTATATCACCAACAAAATTGTCAAGTTGAAACACAGCAGTATGCATACCATTGTTTTTGCTATGGTAGCCTGCTCCTTTTTGCTTGTCAGAATAGGTATATGCAACTGTAGAAGCGCCGTCCCAGGTTTCTGTACTATAATTGTCAATTAAAATTGTGTTTTGTATGGACATCTATTATTTATCGACAATTACATATTCATAACTACGGCCTATTGTTTCACTATTTCTTAACTTTAACAATAACAGGGTCGAAGGATCTTCAACGTAGATGTATCGGCGATCCCAATTCCAATTTGTGGTCATAAACCAGTTTTTTACAGATTTCGTAATTAAAATCTTTTCTTTCTGAGAGTCTACCCATTGTAGGTATCTTTTTTTGCCTAACTCGTCGTTGGCTAATTTATGGGGTAACAGATATACTTTAAATCTGTATTTGTCATGTGGAAGTTTTTTTGTAATTATTTTATTAGAATCTTTTAACAGGTCTATATTTTTTTCTAGTGGCTGATAAAGATTAATTACCAACGACTGAAAAGTTGTTGATAACGATGTATAAAAATCTTTGTCGTTGGTATAGATATCAATAGTATCTCGCTCCAATCTTTTAAACCATAGATCATCTTGATACTTGCCTAAAAATTCTACTAATTGTAGGATAGCATCTCTGTTATACCTAGCTTTAGCATGAGTGCTGTTTGGATATTTTTTATCTTCAAAGTTGCTAGGTGATAGAAAATTAAACAGTAAATTGTTAGATTTAATTCTCAATATAGATATCCCTGGCAAGTATAAACTAATTTTATACAGCCATTTGTTATAGAATGTTTTGTTGGTTTCGTTAGGCTTCAACATTTTCATTGACACTCAAGGGTATACCTTTCTTCAAAGACTTTTTTTGATCTTTTGTCAGCAGCACTTCTTTGGCAGTAATAGTAAAACACAGCTCGTCATTGACAATATGTACATAGACATTGCCGCCGTCTTTTAACTCACCAAACAATATTTTTCGACTGATTGGAGATTTAATTTGATTATCAATCAATCTAGCCAGTGGTCGAGCTCCCATTTTTTTATCATAGCCTTTTGTAGCCATCCACCTAACTGCGTTGCTGTCTGGGATAATTTCAATGTTCTTGTCTTTGATTTGTGCATTTAGTTCATTGATGAATTTGCTAACTATTGTACACATTGTTTCATCTGAAAGACCAGTAAACTTAATAGTAGCATCTAGTCGATTACGGAATTCAGGAGCAAAGAACTTTTTAACTGCTTTGTCATCTTCGTCGTCTTTGCCTAACTCCCCAAAGCCAATAGTGTTACGTTCGTTATCAGCAGCACCGAGATTAGAAGTCATTATCAAGATAGAATTACGTCCATCTGCAGTTTTTCCATTACTTCCAGTTACAAATCCGTTGTCCATGAACTGTAGTAATATATTTGTAACGTCCGGATGTGCTTTTTCAATTTCATCTAATAGTAAAACACAATTAGGAGATTCTTGCAGTTTTGTTATCAGTTGTCCAGCATTGTCTTCATAACCAACATATCCAGGAGGAGCTCCGATCAATTTAGCCACCGAATGTTTTTCTTGATATTCACTCATATCAAATCTAATCAAAGGCATATCCATTTTAGCAGCCAATTGCTTTGCTGTTTCTGTTTTACCAGTGCCAGTGGGTCCAGTGAATAAAAAACAACCAATTGGTTTATTAGGCAACTTCATTCCTGCCTGTGCTACAAATATTTTGTCTAACAGATTGTCTACAGCAGAATTTTGGCCGAACACAGAATTCTTCATACCGCCTTCGAGGTCAACTAGATTTTTACTTTCTTTTTGTGCTACATTTTCCAACGGCATATTAATCATCTTACTAAGCTCGTAGGTAATTTGTTCCACATCAACGATCTGTTCGACTCCTTCCATTGTTTCGTCATCTTTAAGTTTATATCTTGCAGAAGCGCAATCAATGATGTCTATAGCTTTGTCGGGTAACTTTTTGTCTGCCATGTACTTGACACTGAGTTTAACTGCCTGCTCGATTGCAGCATCTGAAATTTTAACATTATGATGTTTTTCATAATATTTTCGAATGCCTTTGAGAATCTTAACTGACATCTCGGCACTTGGCTCGTCGATAGTCACACGCTGGAACCGGCGCATTAGGGCACGATCCTTTTCAAAGTGCTTGCGATATTCTTCCCAGGTAGTCGATGCAATTAATTTAATCACACCTTTGGTAAGAATAGGCTTGAGCATATTGGCCATATCATTGCTGCTGTTATTGGCAGCACCGGCACCCTGAATCATATGCGCTTCATCAATGAAAAGAATAATCTTGCCTTTCTTTTCTAGTGCAGCCAGCACAGCCTTAATACGCTCTTCAAAGTCACCACGATATTTTGAACCAGCAAGCAGTGCGCTGATATCTAAAGTATATACCTGATGATCTTGAATAAACTTGGGAACTTTCTTTTCAAAGATTTTACGAGCAAGTCCTTCTGCAATAGCAGTCTTACCCACGCCGGGATCGCCTACCATCAAGACATTACATTTGCTACGGCGAGCAAGTATCAATTGTATTTTTTCTAGTTCGTCTTCGCGACCAATGACTGGGTCAATTTTACGTTGTTTAGCATGTAAGCTAAGGTTAGTGCAGAATTGATTGATAATTCTTTCTAGTTGATTATTGGTAACTACAGCAGTTTGAATTTCTTCCTCGCCTTCATTTGTAAGTTGATCTTGAAAATGTTGAATAAACTTTTCTTTAAGAATTCCGCCTTTGCTGAGGAAATAAAATGCAAAAGAATTTTTCTCATTGAGAACGCTGAGTATAACATCTATAACTTCAATCCGCTGTCTTCCACTAAACAACACCTGACTGAAACATCGATTTAACACTCTTTCTACAGAATTGGTTTTGCTAGGCTTATATTCATCTTTATCTACCTTGATGTCGGTAAGATTATTTGTGATGTAATTTTCTAAATTCTCTCTAATAAATTTAGCATCGGCTCCAAAATTTTCAAGATGTTGGAACGAAATTTCATCTAACATAATACTATAGACTAGATGTTCTATGGTAATGTATTCGTGTTTATGATCTTTAGCAATCGATATTGCTTTTTCAAAAATAGTTTGAAGATTCTTACTTGGCTCTATCATTAAATGTCCTTGTCAATGATTAATTGTAACATAAAAAAATAAAATTATCAACTGTTAAATTTATTTTTTATCTGAGATATTGTGTCTATTTGCTCATGAGAAAGATTTTTTGGAATTGCTATTTTTATCTTTATCAATAGATTGCCTCTAATCTTATTTCTAATGTTTGGTAATCCTTCTCCACGACAACTTAACACGGTATCTGGTTGTGTTCCCGACGGAATATTAATAGATATAATTCTACCATCAAGTGTTTCAAGATTGACAGCGGCACCTATCATGGCATCCCATACTGATATTTCTTTTTCGTGTATAAGACTATCGCCTTCTCTTCTAAACAAATGATGCGGTCTTACAAAAATATTCACAATTAAATCACCAGGTCTTAGATCGGGAATTGAATCATCACCCATTCCAGAATATTTAATCTGTTGATTATTTTCAATGCCTGGGGGTATGGAAATGTTTACCATTCTTTTTTTGCCGCCAGGAACCGAAACTTCTGCATTTAAATCTCGACCAGTAAGAACATCTTCTAATGTTAAATCCACATTGATGTTTAGACTTTTATTTTTGCGCATCGGCCTTTGTCCAAAATTGAATCCAAACTGATTAAACACTTCGTTAAAATCGCCTGCCCCAAAATGGAACTCAAAAGGATTTCCGCCAGATCCTTGATGGTTATGCACAGCATTTGGATCAACGCCTGCATCAATCATGCGTTTTTTTTCTGGGTTCGTTAGCATATCATATGCTGTCGAAACTTCTTTAAATGTTTTTTCGTCTCCACCTCGATCCGGGTGGTGTTTCATTGCGAGGCTTCTATATGCTTTTTTGATGTCAGCATCGGTAGCTCCTCTTTTTAAACCTAATTTATTATAATAGTCCATGATTAGCAAGTTAAAAAAAATAGGACTACAATCGCGTAGTCCTAGTTATTTAATAAAAATTTTTGAAGTTAAATTATTTTTTCACAGGAACATCAGTGCCTTCATGTTTCTTGTGTATCTTAACTTCTTTGCAGTCTTGTTTTGGTTTCTTGGTCTTTGGATCAATAACGGGTTTGCCGTCTTTACCTTGAACGTCTACACATATCTTTTTAGTTTTGGGTGCTTCGTCGGCAGCAACGGCTGTTGCTTGAAAACCTACAAAACTCCAAATAACAATGTTTAATGCGATTAAAAACTTTTTCATATTATACTCCTTAAATTTGTGGTTGCTCTGGTTGCATTGGTGCTGGCTTGCCGCCGAACCCTGTTACTACTTGACCTGTTGCTGGTGCTCCGAATCCCCCGCCAAAACTTGGCGCTGCTGGAGATGTGCTTCCAAACCCGCCTCCACCAAAACTACTTGCGGCCGGTGCTGTAGAACCGAAGCCACCCGATTGAGGTGCGCCAAATGTTGTTGTGACGCTTTGTGACACTGGTTGCATACCGCCATTGTTTGCCCCTGCCATTTTTTCTTGTGTACGGCCAAAAGCTGCAATACCTAAAACTGCACCCATTGCGATGTGGAACAATCCAGCACCTTGCAGTGTTAATGGATTCCATTGTGTAATGGCAGTACCTGTAGTAGTTTGTAACAGACTCCACAATATTGGGAATACAATCATATCCATGGTACAGACCAGCATATACATCCAGCCCATCATTGGACGCCACTTTGAGTTCATCCAATCTTCTTTCTTTTGTTCACTTGCACTTTTTACTGCTTCTGACATAGTGTTCGCTCCTATTTGTCTTTTATTTCTTAGCAATCATTGTTTGAATTTTTTCCTGAATTGCTTTAGCCCAAAAAGGCTGTGGAAAATTCCATCCTACAAATGCTCCTATTGCTACCCATAATAAAATATCTAACATAATGTTCTCCTTAGAACCAAAGGTATAAGCCGTTTAGGCTTAATAGTATTCCAGCAGCTGCCACGGCAAAGCTACCCCAAAACATGCCCATGCTAACTGCCAAGATACTTGCTGATAGCACAACGATTGCCAATTGATATGCTGTACTTGCATATCCAATCCACGGTGATGACTTTTTAGCTTCTTCACGATCGGCTTCCATTGCTTTTGCTTTAACAGCAAGTTCTTTCTTG
>Ga0209355_1002600_pt1 | contig 10008 bp, 10 predicted proteins | sample LauGreSBDMM110SN_3_FD_187563 | JGI IMG/M metagenome (GOLD analysis project Ga0209355, IMG submission 187563) | Freshwater lake microbial communities from Lake Michigan, USA - Sp13.BD.MM110.SN (SPAdes) (version 2) | ecosystem: Environmental > Aquatic > Freshwater > Lake | place: Lake Michigan...
CAGACAATGGCTGCATTGTTGCCGCCTAACTCTAGCAATGATTTTTTGAAAGTTGTTGCACAGGCCATGGCAACTTGGCGGCCCATGGCAGTAGAGCCCGTGGCGCTGACCAATTTGATGTGAGGGCTTTCAACCATGGCTTTGCCCACTGTGCTGTTGCCTTGAAGCAGACACATCAAACCTTCATGCGCCATGCCAGACTGTTCGGCTGCCTTCAAAAGGAGCCCAGTCAATGCCATGGCACTCAGCGGCGCTTTCTCTGAAGGCTTCCAAACAAGGGTGTTGCCACAGACCAAGGCCAAAGCAGCATTCCATGCAAAAACCGCCATCGGAAAATTAAAGGCGGAAATGATGCCTACAACGCCAAGCGGATGCCAAGTTTCAAGTAATTTGTGATCCGGGCGTTCGCTGGCAATGCTCAGTCCGTAGAGTTGACGGGAGATGCCGACAGCAAATTCACAAATGTCTACAACCTCTTGAACTTCTCCCCAGCCTTCTTGCAAGATCTTGCCAGTCTCAAGCGAAATGAGTCGCCCGAGGGGGTCTTTGTGTTGCCGTACAAGCTCGCCAAAGACACGCACCAACTCACCTCGCTTGGGCGCTGGTACTTTGCGCCAAGCAAGCGAGGCTTGGTGTGAACGAACAAGTTCTGCACTGATTTGAGCTTCTGTGTGAGCCGTAACTTTTGCAAGCAACCTGCCGTCAACAGGAGAGTTAACGTCAAAGCCCTGTGCATTGACAGGTGGCAATGCGAGGTTCAATGACTTGAAAATACTTTGAATATCAGTGCAGTAACTCATGATTGACTCTTAACGTTCGATGCTACGGTTCCAGCGCGCGTTCCAAGCTGGGCGATTTTCATTGATGGCATTCCAGTCCAAGACCACTGCTGTTTTCATGTATTCAGCAAACTGTTTCAGTTTCAGTTTGGCATCATCGCCAATTGCAGGCGCCTTGGGGTTTGAAGGAATTTGATTGCCATGTTCCAAACCAGCTGCTTGAGCAGACGCTGAAAGCAAGTACTCCGCTAGTTTTTGTGACAAAACTGGCTCAGTGTTATTGGCAATCACACATTGAGCAACCATCAACACAACAGATCCTTCTTTGGGTTGAGCGTATTCAATGGCAATGCCTTTTTCTTGCAGTGTTGCAACGCCTGTTGGCGTCAAGGGTGCAATGGCAGCCTCACCATTTTGAATCATTTCTGCCAATTTAGCAGAACTGGGAATGTATTCTAAAACGTTAGGGCCAATGGCAGCTTTCCATGCGTTGAAGCCTGGATCGACGTTGGCTTCAGTACCGCCTTTGATGCGATTGAACATCAAGAAGCCATGAAGACCAAAGGAGGAAGACGGCATGGATTGGAAGACCACCTTGCCTTTGTATTTGGGATCGGCCAGGTCCATCCAAGAGGTGGGGGCTGCCCAACCTTTTTCGGCAAACATCTTTTTGTTGTACGCCAAGCCAGTCATGCCCATGGTGACGCCAGCTGCAATATCGTCTTTAAAGCGTGCCGTTGGAAAAATTTCATTCAGTGGGCCGCTGGGCTTTAATTTTTCACACAAGCCCATCCCCGCTGCCCGAATCATCACGCCATCGTCTAAGAAAATGACGTGCATTTGTGGCTTGTCTTTATTGGCTTGCGCTTTTGCCAAAATTTCAGAGGATGTACCCGGTACTACAACCACCTTCACGTTGTTGGCTTTTTCGAAAGCTGGAAAAACGTTCGCTGTCCACGTCTTTTCCATCGAGCCTCCGTTCATGCCGATGTAAAGTGTTTTAGTCTGCGCCTGTAAAGACGCGCTTCCTAGCATGGCCATTGAGGCCAGTGCAATGGCGCCCAATGGTTTGGCAACTGTATTCTTAAGATGAGAACAGAACTTCATGGTAAATCTCCTAGGGTTGTAGTAATAGACGAAAGCACACGGGGAAATCTTGAGATGGAAAATCCATCGATGGGTGTTGAGGTTTTGCCTTGGGTTGCTAATTCGGACAACACTTCGCCAACGGCAGGCCCAATTTGAAAGCCAGCACCCGCAAAGCCAAATCCGTGAAATAAACCAGGCGTTGTTCTGCTGGGTCCGATGACGGGTTCGTGGTCTGGAAGGTAGCCCTCGGTGCCACTCCAGGTGCGAATGATGTTGGCGTGTTTGAGTTGGGGTAAAAGTTCGACTGACCTGGCCAAAACCAGTTGAATGGCTTCTCTGCTTGGGCGAGCTCTTAGTTCATCTAAAGCAAATCCCCGCGAGCCACCAATCACGCAATTACCCCTTTGGGTTTGCCTGGCATAGATGCCGCCGCCTTGAACCCCCAAACTGAGCGACATGAAGACGGGCAGTGGTTCAGTGACTGCCATGGTGGGGTGAGCCGCAACCATGGGCACGGCTTCGTTGAATTTTTCTGCAACAAAGCTTGACCAAGCACCAGCGCAATTTAAAAGAACGGGTGCTTTGATAATTTGGTCTGTGCTGGTCTTGAGGGTAAAGCCTGTATTTGAGTATTCAATGTCAATGACTTGAGTGTTTTCCATCAGTTGGGCGCCCGCTTTGGAGGCTGCTCTTGCAAATGCAGGTGACACCAAACGCGGATTGGCATGACCATCCTCAGCGCACAAAGAGCCACCGACAACACGTTCACTTAGCCAGGGGTAGAGTTCCCTCAGCTGATTGCCGGAAAAGATTTTGAGTCCCAAGCCAAATGACTCTGTTTTTTCTTGGTAGGCAATGAGTGAAGCCAAATCGGCCTCACTTCGGGCAATCTTCAAATGCCCAGAACGCGTGTACTCGCAAGCTGCACCTAAAAGTTCTGGCAGCTTTGCCCAAATGGCGTGTGCTCTCTGTGCCAATGGGAGCTGAATGAGTGACCTGCCCTGTCGGCGAACGCCACCGTAGTTCACGCCGCTTGATCTTGAGCCACACAAGTCACGCTCGATCAAAATGACAGACTTGCCTAATTTGCGCAACGCAAGCGCAGCAGAACAGCCCACAATGCCGCCACCTACAATGGCCACATCACAAGACAGAGGGCTGATGCTCATGTGGCCACCTTGGTATCGGAGGACATGTTTTTCAAAGTGGGGCTTTGTACAAATGGGATGGGTTTGATCGGCGCTTGACCCCTTAGACGACCCACTTTTTCGATTGATTGTTGCGTGCAATCTGCAAGCAGTGCTGCTGCAGCGGGCCCACACATTCTTCCTTGACACCTTCCCATTCCAACCCGGCACATCGCTTTAAGGCGGTTGACATCTTGTGCCCCCGTAGATTGTGCAGACTGTCTGATGTCGCCGGCAGTAATTTCTTCGCAACGGCAAATGACAGTGTCATCTGTAGTTTGGCAAGCCCAATTTTTAGGATCTTGAAACGCGATGCTCAAGCCACGCCCAAAGGCAATTCGCTTTTGAAGATACTTTGCCAACTCTTCAGTGCGAGTTGAGTGATTTTTTTGCTGTTGGATTTGTCGGTCTTCAATCAATGCCAATCCGGCCAACTCGCCAGCCCATTCCGCCGCATCAGCACCTTGAATACCAGCCCCATCACCCGCTAAATACACATGTTGTACTGTTGACCTGCCAGCCACATCTTTCTGAGGAATCCAGCTGTTATCTGCATTTGAAAACACAAATTTGCAGCCAAGAATGTCAGCAAGCTGAGATTCACTTCTGAGTCCGTAGCCAGTGGCCACGGCATCGCAATCGATTTCATGGGCACCCTGAGAATTGCGCCAAATGAGTTTTTCAACACTTTGCGCGCCCATGACTTCAGTGGGGGTGGCGCCATGGTGAATGGCAATCCCGTGCGCTTTAAGCCATGCAAGGTAATAGACGCCTTTGGCAAAGACCGCTGCTTGATTCAACAAGCTGGGCACAGCTTTAATTTGTTGGCTGAAATGACTGCTGTCTAAGACTGCCATGACATTGGCACCTGCCTTGGCATATTGATAGGCCACCAAATAGAGCAAAGGGCCAGATCCTGCAAAAACAACTTTTTGGCCAATGGCGCAACCTTGAAATTTCAAGGCAACTTGCGCGCCTCCCATGCTGAAAACTCCTGGCAAAGTCCATCCCTTAAATGGCAAGATGCGATCTGTTGCGCCTGTGGCAACGATCAGGTCGGTGTAATCAACGGCCGAAGTATTTCCTTCGTGCAGCACATCCAGTTGACCGCCTTCTGCGTTCCAAACCAAGGTGTTGGGACGATAGTCCACTTTAGAAAGTAAAGAGTCCATGGCGGATAAAACAGAATTTGCTTTGCTCGCATCAAAACCATAAAGTTGTTTTGACGACCGTGCAAAATTGCTAGGCGCTTGTCTGTAGATTTGACCACCCCACCTGGCTGACTCATCGATCACAATGGGCCGCAGCCCATGAGCTACCAAAATTTGTGCTGCACGAATTCCGGCGGGCCCCGCCCCCACAATGACAGGCTTAAGTGGCTGTGTCATGGGTTGGCCTTGGGGGTGACCAGCTTCATATTGGCTTGAACCAAGGTGCTACAGCTGCGCAAGCGCGAGCCGTCTTCAGTCAATACCCAACAATCTTGACATGCACCCATCAAACAAAATCCGGCTCGTTCAGAACCACTGAACTCAGTTTGTCGGATAAATTTTTGATGAGTCAAAATGACTGTCAAAAGGGTGTCGCCTTCAAGTGCCTCCGTGGCAACTCCGTTGATATAAATCGTGAGCTTCTTTCGATTTAACTCGACCAACCTGACCAGTTGCCCCTGTTGAATCAGTGCGGTGTTTTGATGCATTATTTTTCACCCACCAAAACTTTGTCCAAGCCATAAAGTCGATCCAAAATCACCATGACACCTGCGGTCAGTGCCACCATGAGCGCTGACACCGCGGCCATCAGGGGGTCGACTGACTCAGTGGCGTACATGTACATGCGAACGGGCAATGTGACAGTGACTGGCGAAGTCACAAAGATAGACATGGTCACCTCGTCAAAGCTGTTGATAAAGGCCAGTAGCCAGCCCCCTGTTACGCCAGGAAGAATCATGGGCAGGGTAACTCGCCAAAATACGGTACCTCGGCTGGCGCCCAATGAGCGCGCTGCATCTTCGCAATGGCTGTCCATGCCAGAGGAGGCTGCCACAATCAATCGCAAAACGAAGGGAGTCACGATCAAGGTGTGAGCCAAGATGAGCCAACCAAAACTTCCGGTTGCACCGATCAGTGAAAACAGACGCAACAAGGCCACGCCTAAAACCAAGTGAGGCACGATGAGGGGGGATAAAAACAAGCCGTTCAAAGCATCTCGCCCTTTGAACTGAAAGCGAGTAATGGCCAGCCCGGCAGGGATGGCTATGGCGGTCGATAAACTGGCTGAAGCGATGGCCAACCAAAGACTGTTCCAAAATGCAGTGACGAAGTCTGAATGATCAAAAACCGCGGCAAACCAACGAAGTGAAAACTCAGTGGTTGGTATGGTGAGGGTGTTGCCTGGCGTAAAAGCCACCAAGCAAACAATGACCAAGGGTGCCAGCATGAAGCTGATGATTAACCCATTAAAGAGTAAAGCAATGGGGCCATTTTTATTCATGCAACCCCCATCGATTTTTGATACTTGCGCTCTAGAATTTTGTTGTAACTCAACATCACAACCAGGTTGGCTACCAACAAAATCAAAGCCAAGGTAGCGCCTAGAGGCCAATTAAGTTCATGTAAATATTCGTCATAGACCACCGTGGCAACCATTTTCAATCGGCGGCCGCCCAAAAGACCTGGAATAGCAAAAGCGCTGGCACTTAAGCCAAACACAATTAAGCTGCCAGACAAAATGCCAGGAACAACTTGAGGGAAAATCACCCGCCTTAATGTTGCAAACGGAGTTGCCGCTAAAGAAAGCGCAGCGTTTTCTACACCTGGATCTAGTTTTTGCAAGGAGGTCCAAATGGGAATGATCATGAAGGGCAGCATGACATGAACGAGCGCAATGATGACAGCCCATTCGGTGTACAAAATCTTGATGTTGCCTAAATCCAGTGCCAAAGAGATCTGATTGAAAATGCCTCTTGGCCCGAGCAGCAAACTCCATCCAAATGCCCGCACCACGACGGACACCAGCAAGGGCGCAAGCACGATCAGTAGAAAGATGCTTCGCCAAGGGGTTTTCATGCGACTCAAAATGTAGGCTTCGGGCACGCCCACTAACAAACATATGCCGGTGGTGACAGCCGCAATCCAGAAGGTGCGCCAAAACACTTCGTAGTAATAGTCGTCGGTGAAAACGGCGATGTAGTGGTCAAGCGTATAGGCATTTTTGATGCCGGTGTTGTAGTCAAAAACATTGAAAGACAACACAGCCGTCATAAGCATAGGTGCCAGCAGCAATGCAACAAACAACGCAATGGCTGGCGCTGATAGCAACCAAGGTGCGTTGCTTTTGGTCTGGCTCATGGCAGTATGCGCAGAGATGTAGAAGACCAAGTCAGCCCAGTCTCTTGATTTTCTTGAAGCGGCGCTGTGTCGGTGTTGATGCTCACAACTTGAAGCGTGCCAGCCTTGGTTTCAATTCGGTAGAGCCATTGGCTGCCTAAGAAAAATCTGGCCGCGATGCGCCCATTGATGAGGCCTTCATTGAGGCCGGTTAATTGAATTTTTTCAGGACGTAAACTTAGGAATGCCTGACTTCCAGCTTGCAATGGCGTTTCGCCACATAAAAATGAAACGCCATTGACCCTGATGCTTAACTCGGCGCCTTGTCTGACAAGTTCTCCTTGCAATAAGTTGGCCTTGCCAACAAATGCCGAGATGAACCTTGACTGAGGGTTCTCATAGAGCGCGTAGGGTTGATCAATTTGGGTAATTTTTCCGGACTGCATGACTACCACACGGTCACTGATGGACATCGCTTCTGATTGATCGTGCGTTACCAGAATGGTTGTGGTGCCCACCGTTCTCTGGATCTGCCTTAATTCGAATTGCATTTCTTCGCGAAGCTTGGCATCCAAATTTGAGAGTGGCTCATCAAGCAGCAAAACGGGTGGCTCAATGATCAACGCTCTGGCCAGTGCAACCCGTTGCCGTTGACCTCCAGAGAGCTCGCGTGGGTATCTTTTAGCAAAGTCTTCCAAATGCACCAAGGCCAATGCATCTGCAACTTGGCGGGCTCTGGTGGGTTTTGCGACCTTGCGCATTTCAAGACCGAAACTCACGTTTTCCTCGACCGTCATGTGAGGGAAGAGGGCGTAGCTTTGAAACACGATGCCTAGCCCACGCGTGTTGGGCTTTGTGTGTGTGATGTCTTTCCCGTCAAGGGTGATGCTTCCTTCGGTGACGTCCGCAAAGCCTGCAATCATTTGCAGTGTTGTGGTCTTGCCGCAGCCTGAAGGTCCGAGCAATGTGACGAACTCACCTTTTTCCACACTCAGATTCACCTTGTCGACGACGCAATTGGGCCCGTAAAACTTGGAGACATCTGTCAGCGTCAAAAATGACATTGAACGGCCCTTTCGGTGGCTAGATTAAATTTGATCTTGTTTTAAAGAGGCAGAGTCGTCAACAGGGAATTTCACTAAATGAGAGAAATAAATTTATTATTCCATTTATTGAAATATTGACATAAACTGGATTGAATTTATTTCACTGAGCGATTCATGAAAGAACTTCAAACAGGTACAGGCACCCTTGAGAGAGCCTTTGCAATCATCAAAAATCTGTCAGATGCCAAGGCAGATGGTGCACGTGTGACGCAGATTGCAAAGGATGTAGGACTGACCCAAGCTACAGTTCACCGCACATTGCAAGCGCTCGTTTTGCAACATGTGGTTGAGCAAGATGAACGGACCAAGCACTACAGACTCAGCGTGGACTTCTTTGTGTTGGCGGCCAGGGCTGGTAATCCGCTCAACTTGCGTGAAATATGTCGCCCCGTGATGTTGCGCTTGTGCGCGAGTCTGGGCGACACCTTGTTTCTGTTGGCTCGAAGTGGTTTTGATGCCGTGTGCATCGATCGAAGTGAAGGCCCGTTCCCCATTCGCTCTTTCACTGGCGACATTGGTGGCCGCATTGCTTTGGGTGTAGGGCAGGGCAGCTTGGCTATTTTGGCGTTCTTGCCAGAAGCCGAAAGAGATGAGGTGATTCGATTCAATGTTCCTCGAGTTCGGGAGCTTGGTATGTTTGACGAGGTTTACTTGCGAACTGAAATTGAACGCGTTAGAGAGTTGGGTTTTGCTGGAAAAAATACGGGCTTGCTAGAGGGGATGGCGGGGGTTGCTGTGCCAATTTTGGACCGCGATGGTCGAGCGGTTGCTGCACTCAGTGTTGGAACGATTTCTGCGCGTTTGAGTGAGGATAGATTGCCGACAGTTGTTGCTCTTTTGCAAAGGGAGGCAGAAAGTATTTCTAGAAAAATCAACCCCTTCGATCCAACCCTCAGACGACCTGTTTCAAGTTTGGCTGCTTTATCACCTAACGGGTAGTCTGTTGAAGTCGTTCAACTTAAATTTGCCCTGCACACCAAACAATGGCTGGAAATGTGGCAAGCCAAGCCCAGAAAAATCGGTTCAAACCAAAATACCAAAACACCAAAAAATGAAACAGCGCTGCAATGGTGCAAAAGACCATCGCCAAACGCGCGTCAAGCAAGGCCAGCGGTGCTGCACTCTCCCATAAAATAAACGACCAGGAGCTGATCACGGCTACCCAAGGTTTGCGCAGCCAATGGTTCGTCCTAAGAGGTCCGTGAATAGCGCCATTCAAGAAGATGGTCATGGCGCGGCCATCGCGCCATTCACGCTTAAGCAGTTTCACCGAGCCCGACATGAAATAAGAGGTGATCGACTGTATGGTGATGTACCAAAAGCCAGCGCGCCACCCCAATTCTGGGCTTGCAAAGTGGCTTACAAGTTGAGCAATGAACAAACCAGTCAGTACGACCAAGGTCATGAAATCGCTGCCGCCATTGAAGGCGCCTCGCCAGCGAATGAGTATTGCTAAATTGCTCACAAACAAAAAACCAATGCTCCATAAATCACCGCCCTGAATGGCCACGCTGAGCAATGCCAATAGCCTTAAGGCTAACAGCGCACTGAAGGAGGCGGGTGTGAACAAAACATCTAAAAATTGACGCAGAGATGGTTGGGGAATGTCATAGCGCTGAATAGACCAGATCCACAGGCCGCGCCCTTGGGTGGCAGAACGCATGCGCCAATATTCCAAAGTCTGAATGCCCAAGCTCAAAGCAAAGAGCAGTTCCATGGCGCGAATGGCCAAGGGTGTGCTGACGATGTAGGCTGAATGCCAGTCCAGAATCATTTCCGATGCTCCTCTGGTGAGGTCATCATGACGTGGGTGTGCGTGGTTTCGGTTGGGCTGTCTAGTAACATGCGCAATTCAAATTGACTCTGGGTATGGTCTGGATATTTGTCAAGCAACACGCCATCTACTAAGTGCGCCACCATTTGGTAGGACACTAAATTTCTAGGATCGCAACCCTCTGGTGCTTCGTTTAAATCTGCCCAGAAGTGGTCGATCAAATTTTGTTGTGCCAAACCCAAATTGGTCACGGGGTTGTGAAAAAGGTGCCAGAAGTTTTGCGCAGTCCGTGGATAGAGATGTTCCCACTCGGACCAAGTGAGTTTGCCCTCATTGTTGACTTGGGCAGCTCGCGCATACAGGTGAGGCACATAGCCCACTGCATGGAAAAATTTCCAGTTTGGAAAAAATGAGCGCAGTAAAAAAATCCAAGGCCCCCGAATCAGGGGGGTCTTGTAAATCAAGGTGAGGGCGAGCACCAAGAAGTAGCCGATGACCCAATAAACTTCCATTTCAGAACAGAGTACTTTGCTGAAGCATTGCAATAATGAATCAGCCAATTCTATTGATGAATGGCCCGCCAAAACACCTGTTTCGGTTTAGAGATAAAAAATGTAATTACTTTCAGTTCTAGATTTAGTAAAAATCGAATTTTTGGAACTCAATGCCCCAGTCGCTTTAATTGCGCCTTCAATTTTTTGATGGTTTTTCGAATTTCAGCCACCTTCTCTTTGTCTTTTGCCT
>Ga0209355_1002601_pt1 | contig 10007 bp, 7 predicted proteins | sample LauGreSBDMM110SN_3_FD_187563 | JGI IMG/M metagenome (GOLD analysis project Ga0209355, IMG submission 187563) | Freshwater lake microbial communities from Lake Michigan, USA - Sp13.BD.MM110.SN (SPAdes) (version 2) | ecosystem: Environmental > Aquatic > Freshwater > Lake | place: Lake Michigan, USA...
CATCAGGCTGGACAGGCCGCCCATGTGTTTCATTTGCTGCAACTGCGCCAGAAAGTCTTCGAGGTCAAAACCGCTGCCGCTTTTCATTTTGGCGGCCAGCTTTTGCGCTGCCGCCACGTCGACCCCGGCGGTCACCTGTTCGACCAGCGCCAGGATATCGCCCATGCCCAGAATTCGGCCGGCGTGGCGCTCGGCGTCAAACACCTCCAGGCCGTCGAGTTTTTCGCTGGTGCCTGAGAACTTGATAGGCGCACCGGTCACCTGCCGCACCGACAGCGCCGCGCCGCCGCGTGAGTCGCCGTCGGTCTTGGTCAAGATGATGCCGGTCAGCGGCAGCGCGTCCTTAAAGGCCTTGGCGGTGTTGACCGCATCCTGGCCCTGCATGGCGTCGACCACGAACAGCGTCTCGACTGGGTTGAGGACGGCGTGCAGTTCCTTGATCTCGGCCATCAGGGCTTCGTCAATGGCCAGGCGGCCGGCGGTGTCCACCAGCAGCACATCAAAAAAGTGCCGTTTGGCGTAGTCGAGCGCGGCGCGGGCGATGTCCACCGGTTTTTGATCCGGGCTGCTGGGGAACCATTCGGCGCCGGCTTGGGCTGTCACAGTTTTGAGCTGCTCAATGGCGGCCGGGCGGTAAACGTCGCCGGAGACCGTCAGCACTTTTTTCTTGCGCTTATCTATCAGGTGCTTGGCCAGCTTGGCGGTGGTCGTGGTTTTGCCCGCGCCTTGCAAGCCGGCCATCAAAATCACGGCCGGGGGTTGCGCCGCCAGATTGATGTCACTCACGCCCTCGCCCATGGTGGCGGCCAGTTCGCGGTTGACGATGCCCACCAGCGCCTGACCCGGCGAGAGCGAGCCCATGACTTCCTGGCCCAGGGCTTTTTCTTTGACGCGGGCAATGAAGTCGCGCACCACCGGCAAGGCCACGTCGGCCTCGAGCAAAGCCATGCGCACTTCGCGCAGCATGTCTTGCACATTTGACTCGGTGATGCGGGCCTGGCCGCGCATTTCTTTGACGAGACGGGAGAGTTTGTCGGTAAGGGCTGAGGCCATGGGGTGGCTCCACGCAGGGAGCAAAGGTTGTTTAAAACAAGCAGCTCGGGATAAACTGCACAAATGATTTTAGCTTTCAGCCCAACGTTCGGCCTGGTTACGGCAATCGCAGCCGTACTTTTGTACGGCCTGCTGGCGCTGGCAAGCAAAAGGCTGCCCGCAGCCGCAGCCAGCGCTGTTCTGCTGGCCGCTTGCTTTTTTCAGGCCTTGACACTGGCCGAAGGCCTGTTTGGAGACCCCCCGCGCTTTGGCTTTGCACCGGCGCTTTCTATGACCGTGTGGATGGTGGTGCTGGTCTATGCAATTGAAAGCAAACTGATCCCCGAACTGCGGGCACGTTGGGCGCTGTCGGCGCTGGGCGCTGCCGTGGTGCTGCTGTCTATGGTGTTCCCGGGCTCCAGCTACACCCAAATTGCCTCGCCCTGGTTGCCGCTGCACTGGGCCCTGGGCATTGCTTCTTACGGACTGTTTGGGGCGGCGCTGTTGCATGGTTGGTTGATCAGCCTGGCAGAGCACTCCATGCGCTCGGCTATTGCAGCGGACACCGGCGTTCCCCTTCTTAAGTTAGAGCGCTTAACTTTTCGCTTTGTCGAGGCTGGCTTCATCTTGCTGACGGCCTCTTTATTGGCTGGCTGGTTGTTTGCCGAGACGCTGTATGGTCCTCAGCTCAAGTCCATGTGGAACCACAAAACCATTTTTTCGGTTTTGGCCTGGCTGAGCTTTGCCGGCTTGCTGATCGGGCGGGCTCGACTGGGCTGGCGCGGCCGCACCGCACGCAAGGTTCTTTATCTGGGCTCTGGCCTGCTGCTGCTGGGCTACGCCGGCTCGCGCTTTGTGCTTGAAGTGGTGTTGCAGCGCGCATGAAATACCTTGTGATACTGGCTTTGGTGCTGGCTGTGATCTGGCTGTGGCAAGGCAAGCGCCGCGCCTCCTTGGCTGAAAAAGCCCGCAAGCAACAAGCGCCTCAAGCCAGCAGCAAGGGCAGCGCCTTGCAAACCACAGAAGTGATCGCCTGCGACGTCTGTTCGGTGCATATGCCGCTGAACGAAGCTTTAACGGGCGGGCGCGGCGTTTACTGCAGTGAGGCGCACCGGCGTCAGGCTGAAGGCTGAAACTGCGTGCAAGCTTCTAACGCTGATCACAACGAGCTCAAGAGCACGCCCTTGTGGCAAGACGGCTGGTACAGCTTTGCCCGGCATCTGGCCTCGCCGAATTTTGGCGCAAGGCCTGAAGGCACGCTCACCGATCTGATCGTGATTCATTCGATCAGCCTGCCGCCTGGACAATATGGCACCAACCAGGTGCAACGCCTGTTCACCAACACGCTGGACTGGGACTCCCACGACTACTTCCGCAGTATCCGCGGCCTGAAAGTTTCTTCGCATTTTTTCATCGCCCGCGACGGGCAGTTGTGGCAGTTCATCAGTTGCGATGACCGCGCCTGGCACGCCGGCGAATCTTTTTACCGCGGCAAGCCTAATTGCAATGACCACTCGATCGGCATTGAACTCGAGGGTTTAGAGGGTCAGACCTTTGAAGACGCGCAGTATGAGAGCCTGGCCAGCCTGGGCGCGGCGCTGCTGCAGGCCTACTCGATTGCGCATCTCGCAGGCCACGAGCATGTGGCGCCCGACCGCAAGCAGGACCCTGGAAACGGTTTTCAGTGGCCTGCACTCCAGCGCGCCCTGGGCCTGTCGGCTGCAAACTTTCCTACCCATACGACGCCGAACTGAGCCGGCCACCCCAACTTGGGGTTAGCCCTGAATCAAGCTAAACGTTACAGATGTGTAATTTGGTGATTCATCAAAAAAACACTACATGTAGTGCTTGAATAAGTTGCCGACACTAGATATAGTGCTTAGGCTTCTTGAGCCAAATGCGATTTAATACATTTGCCCAAGCACCAAAATTACATAAAACCAACAAACCACTGCTGACAACACTGCCCGATCATTGCTAACTCAGTTGCGCACAAACGATATAACTTAGGAAATTCATGCACACCAGCATCCAAACGACTGCCAGCTTGATAGCCGGCCAAGGCGCAGCTACCACAGCCAGCGATGCCCAAGCCGCAGCCACCGCGTACAGCCAGTACCAGATCATTCGCCGAAACGGCGCCGTCGTTCCTTTTGAGCCCAACAAAATAGCAGTCGCCATGATGAAAGCCTTTTTGGCTGTGCATGGCACGCAGGGTGCAGCGTCTGCCAGCGTTCGTGAAACCGTTGATGGCTTGACCCAGGCGGTCATACGCGCACTGATGCGTTCGCGTCCGGGCGGCGGCACCTTCCATATTGAAGACGTGCAAGACCAGGTCGAGCTCGGCCTGATGCGCGGCGGTCACCATGAAATCGCTCGCGCTTATGTGCTTTACCGTGAAAAGCGCACGCAAGAGCGCGCACTCGAGCGTTCACGCCAGGCCAGCCACCAGATGCCTGAAATCGCTTCTTTGCATGTCATGGACCGTGGCCAGAAGGTCGCGCTCGATGTGCGCAAGCTGCAAGCGCTGATTGAAGCGTCTTGCGCCGGCCTGGGTGACGATGTCAAGCCAGACCCGATCGTCGCTGAAACCATGCGCAATTTGTATGACGGCGTGCCCATTGACGAGGTCTACAAGGCCTCCATCCTGGCGGCCCGCACGCTGATCGAAAAAGACCCTGACTACACCTACGCCACTGCGCGCTTGCTGTTGCACACGATCCGCCGCGAAGTCCTGGGCGAAGAAGTCGCCCACGAAGCTATGGGTACCCGCTACGCCGAGTACTTTCCAAAGTTCATTCAAAAAGGTGTCGACAACGAGCTGCTGGACGAAAAACTGCTGCACTTTGACTTAGCGCGCCTGGGAGCAGCCCTCAAGCCCGAGCGTGACATGCAGTTTGACTACCTGGGCCTGCAGACACTGTTTGACCGCTATTTCCTGCACGTGCGCAAGCAGCGCATCGAACTGCCGCAAGCCTTTTTCATGCGTGTGGCCATGGGCCTGTCGCTCGACGAGGTTGACCGCGAGACGCGCGCCATTGAGTTCTACGAAATCATGTCCTCGTTCGACTTCATGTCGAGCACGCCAACCCTTTTCAATGCCGGCACTTTGCGCTCGCAGCTTTCCTCGTGCTACCTGACCACGGTCGCCGACGACCTGGGCGGCATTTACGACGCCATCAAAGAAAACGCACTGCTGTCCAAGTTTGCGGGCGGCCTTGGCAATGACTGGACGCCCGTGCGCGCTTTGGGCGCCCACATTAAGGGCACCAACGGCGAATCGCAAGGCGTCGTGCCTTTCCTCAAGGTTGTTAACGACACAGCTGTCGCAGTCAACCAGGGCGGCAAACGCAAAGGTGCCGTGTGCGCCTACCTGGAAACTTGGCACCTGGACATTGAAGAATTCCTCGAGCTGCGCAAGAACACCGGCGACGACCGCCGCCGCACGCACGACATGAACACCTCCAACTGGATTCCTGACCTGTTCATGCGCCGCGTCATGGAAAAAGGCAGCTGGACGCTGTTTTCGCCCTCCGACACACCGGACCTGCACGACAAGTACGGCATCGAATTCGAAAAGGCCTACACCGCTTACGAAGCCCGCGCCGAGCGCGGCGAGATCAAGCCTTCGCGCAAGCTGCAAGCCATTGACATGTGGCGCAAGATGCTCTCGATGCTGTTCGAAACCGGCCATCCCTGGATCACCTTCAAAGACGCCTGCAATATTCGCTCCCCTCAGCAACATTGCGGCGTGGTGCATTCATCGAACCTTTGCACAGAAATCACGCTCAATACCAGCGATACCGAAACCGCCGTTTGCAACCTCGGCTCGGTCAATCTGGTGCAGCATCTGAAAGACGGCCCGGACGGCAGCAAAGTTCTGGACCACGACAAGCTCAAGAAAACGATCAAGACGGCCATGCGCATGCTGGACAACGTGATCGACATCAACTATTACGCCGTCAAGAAGGCCCGTGACTCCAATATGCGCCACCGCCCGGTCGGTCTGGGCCTGATGGGTTTTCAAGATTGCCTCTACGAGTTGCGCACCCCTTACGCCAGCCAGGCTGCAGTGGAGTTTGCCGACACCTCCATGGAAGCCATCTGCTACTACGCTTACTGGGCGTCGACAGAGCTCGCCAAAGAGCGCGGCAAATACGCCAGCTACAAGGGCTCACTGTGGGACAAAGGCATCTTGCCGCTGGACACGCTGGACATGCTGGCCAAAGAGCGTGGCGGCTATATTGAAGTGGACCGCTCATCGACTCTGGACTGGGACGCGCTGCGCAACAAGATCGCCATCGACGGCATGCGCAACTCCAATTGCGTGGCCATCGCGCCCACAGCCACGATTTCCAACATCATCGGTGTCGATGCCTGCATCGAGCCCTGCTTTGGCAACCTGTCAGTTAAATCCAATTTATCAGGCGAGTTCACGGTGATCAACAACTACCTGGTGCGCGACCTCAAGCGCCTGAGTCTGTGGGATGACGTGATGGTGGTCGACCTCAAACATTTCGACGGCTCCTTGCGTCCGATCGATCGCGTACCGCAAGAAATCAAAGCCTTGTATGCCACGGCGTTTGAAGTCGATGCCACTTGGCTGGTCGAAGCAGCCTCGCGTCGCCAGAAGTGGATTGACCAAGCCCAGTCACTGAATATTTACATGGCTGGCGCATCAGGCAAGAAGCTCGACGACACCTACAAGCTCGCTTGGTTGCGCGGTCTCAAGACCACCTACTACCTGCGCACCATGGGCGCTACGCACGCTGAGAAATCAACCGTGCAAGCTGGAAAGCTCAACTCTGTGGCATCGGGCAACACAAGTGACACCGGCAGCATGAATGCAATGGACGCAGCTGCCGCCACTGCCCATGCACAGATGACAGCATCGCCTGCGACCGACATCATGTTTTGCGCCATCGATGACCCGGGATGTGAAGCCTGCCAATAAAAATTGAATCGCTTCAGCTTGCTGACGCGATTCAATTCGATGCAATAGAACAACACTCACCTCAGCGATTTGAATGAATAACTTTTCATTTTTTCTCGCTGCTTTCATAATCCGAAGTTATTGGAAACATCTATGTTGACCTGGGACGAAGAAGTCAAACCATCACTGCCAAGTTCGCTTGCCAGCAGCTCTCCTGACAGCCGCTCGATGGAGCTTCCGCCTTTTTCCGCGCAGCCCCAAGCCAGCACGCAAGCTCGCATGCTCAACGACGGTGCCATGGCACCTGTTCAGCCTGTCGCAAAGCCTACCGCCTTTAACGCCTCCGCACCCGCCGCGCCGGCAGTGCATCGCCGGGTTAAAGCTTCGGACAAGCGCATCATCAACGGTCAGACCGATGTCAACCAGCTGGTGCCTTTCAAATACAAGTGGGCTTGGGAAAAGTACTTGGCAACCTGCGCCAACCATTGGATGCCGCAAGAGGTCAACATGACACGCGACATCGCGTTGTGGAAAGACCCCAATGGTTTGACCGATGACGAGCGCCGCCTGGTCATGCGCAACCTTGGATTTTTCGTGACGGCAGACTCCCTGGCCGCCAACAACATCGTGCTGGGCACCTACCGCCACATCACTGCCCCGGAGTGCCGCCAGTTCCTGCTTCGCCAAGCCTTCGAAGAAGCCATTCACACACACGCTTACCAATACATCACCGAGTCGCTCGGTCTGGACGAAGCAGAGATCTTCAACGCCTACAACGAAGTCCAGTCGATCCGTGACAAGGACCAGTTCCTGATTCCGTTCATCGAAGCGATCTCCGACCCCAACTTCAAGACAGGCACCCTTGAGAGCGACCAGACATTGCTCAAATCGCTGATCGTGTTCGCCTGCCTGATGGAAGGCCTGTTCTTCTACGTCGGCTTCACGCAAATTCTGGCGCTGGGTCGCCAGAACAAGATGACCGGTGCTGCAGAGCAGTACCAGTACATCCTGCGTGACGAGTCTATGCACTGCAATTTCGGCATCGACCTGATCAACCAGCTCAAACTGGAAAATCCTCAGCTCTGGACGCCGGAGTTCAAAGAAGAGATCAAGGCGCTGTTCATGAAGGCCGTCGAACTCGAGTACCGCTACGCCGAAGACACCATGCCGCGCGGCGTACTGGGGCTGAACGCCTCCATGTTCAAGGGCTACTTGCGCTACATCGCGAACCGCCGTGCAACCCAGATCGGTCTGGAGACGCTGTTCCCCAATGAAGAAAATCCCTTCCCATGGATGAGCGAAATGATCGACCTCAAGAAAGAACGTAACTTTTTTGAGACCCGTGTGATTGAGTACCAGTCTGGTGGCGCTCTTTCCTGGGACTGAAGCTTTTAAACGACATGATTTCTGAAATATACAAAAACCCGGCACTGCGTCATATGACGGGCTGTGGCTTTTGTTCCCGTGTTCTCGGCGCTGGGCCCCGGTTATCCGGTTGGCCCAACGCCGTGAATCGCTTTGCGTACTCCAAACGTGAAGTGCTCTTTGCAACGTGATCAAGGAGAAAACTATGGCAACTGCGAAAAAACCAGCGGCAAAAAAAGCCGCAGTGAAAAAAGCCCCGGCAGCGAAAAAAGCACCGGCTAAGAAAGCCCCAGCGAAAAAAGTAGCAGCGAAAAAAGCACCGGCTAAAAAAGCCGCTGCGAAAAAATCGCCAGCGAAAAAAGTAGCAGCGAAAAAAGTAGCAGCGAAAAAAGCACCGGCTAAAAAAGCCGCTGCGAAAAAATCGCCAGCTAAAAAAGTAGCTGCTAAAAAGCCAGCTGCTAAGAAGGCTGCTAAGAAGGCTGCTAAGAAGGCTGCGAAAAAGCCTGCTGCTAAGAAGGCTGCGAAAAAGCCTGCTGCTAAGAAAGCTGCGAAAAAGCCTGCTGCTAAGAAAGCTGCGAAAAAACCCGCTGCCAAAAAAGCCGCGAAAAAACCCGCTGCCAAAGCACCCGCTGCACCGGCCAGCCCTGCGGCTCAGACAACTCTGAACCCGCAAGCTGCCTGGCCGTTTCCAACAGCCAGCAAGCCCTAAGCAGTAAGGTAACTCTGCTTAAAGCCTGGCATCGCAAGATGTCGGGCTTTTTTATTGCTCTTTTTACCGCACGAATTCAGCCTCGCCTGTTCAGGAGAAATTCCTTGAGCAGAACGCTCAAACCGGCGCCAGACAGCTGGCAGCGCAAGTCTTGTCCGATGCCGTCTTGCTTGGCGCGGTGCCCTCAGACAGGACGGATGGACTCTAGCGTGTAGTTCTGGCAGCCCGGCGTAGCGATTTTGTGCGCGCCGACCCGGTTGCCCAGCTCGCAGCACTGAACAAGAGACCAGCCCCGCTCAAGACCAAACAACAAAGCACCGCGAAACGCGTCGCCACAACCGGTAGGGTCTACCAATTGCGCGGCCTTCACCGCCGGCACATGGGTCATCACGCCGTCAACCCAGACTTCACAGCCCTCGGCACCCAAAGTGACAACGAGCCCTTGGACGCGGCGCGAAATTTCGCTCCTGTTCAAGCCGCAGCGCTCGCTGAGCATGCGCCCTTCATAGTCGTTGACCGTCACCCAGCTGGCTTGCTCAATGAAGTGCGTCAACTCTTCGCCGTTGAACATGGGCAGACCCTGGCCGGGATCAAAAACAAAAGGAATAGAAGCCGCCTTGAACTGCGCGGCATGCAGCAGCATGGCATCACGCCCATCGGGCGAAATAATGCCCAGCTTGATATCGCTGCGGGGCTTGATTTCACTTGCGTGCGCATGGCTCATGGCACCGGGGTGGAAGGCGGTGATCTGGTTGTTATCGCGGTCCGTCATGATCATGGCTTGGGCGGTGTAGCTGCCCGCAATCTCTTTGATGAACTCGGTACTGATACCCTTGTTGCGAAGGTGCGCCACATAGTCCTGGCCGTCGTTGCCTACGGCGGCCATTGGCAGGGCTGAACCGCCCAACTGTGTCAGGCTGTATGCGATATTACCGGCGCAGCCGCCGAACTCGCGGCGCAGCGTCGGAACCAGAAAAGAGACGTTAAGGATGTGCAACTGCTCGGGCATGATCTGCTCGGCAAAGCGGCCCTCAAAGTTCATGATGGTGTCAAAGGCCAGAGAGCCACAAATCAAGGCGGGCATGTTTTTTCTAGGTTCAGGGATAAAAAGCCAACAGACGATAACCGGTGATCGTCAGCGGGCCGGCTAATTTTTGGGCATCGGGTAGCGCCTTGGCAGCGGGCTCGCCGGCTTGCGGGGCATCAAGCGGTGGCGGTTTCGCCGCGCCGCCTCCCGCTGTCCGTACCTCAAAAGCGCCGGTGAAAGTGCTTGCGCTATAAAGCCAATCGCTGGTGGCGCCAAACTCGGCGGGCAACACGATCTTGCGCAGCAGCGGCTGTTCGTCGATGCCAGTCAGGGTCACTTCCAGTGCCGGCATAGCGACCGCGCTTGCTTGCTTGTTTTGCAAAACGAAATTCAGGCGGTAGCTGTCTGGGCCGACCTGGGTGAAAGACGAGCTGTCAATGGCAACGGCCTCAATGATGCGCGGCGGGCTGACCTGGCATTTCAGCGGCATGCACAAGGTCTCGACGGCCGGCAAAATCACCGGGTAACGGGCAGCCAATGCGTCGCGTTGGTTGGGCAAAAATTGCACTAACAACAAGAACAGCAAGGCCAATGGAACCAGCGCCGCCAAAATACGCAGCCAGGGCCGCGAACGACTGACGCGGACTTGTACTGGGTTGATAAAGCTGACTTCGGCCTTGCGGCCGCGTGGCGCTTCGGTGATTACCAGGTTCTTGGGCTCCCGGCCATAAAGCGCACGGCGGGCATCGCTGTCAAGCGGCGCGGCGGGCGGGGACAAGGCCTGGTGGGTTTCTTCTAAATTTGGCGAAGACAAATAACTCGACAAGGCATCCGACACGGGCGCTCGGGGCGCGGCTGCCAAAGAGGGTGTCGGATCAGGCAGGGGCTCCGAGCTCAGGGGTTGTGACGCGGAAGCCGGGGGCTCGTACAAACTTTCCGGG
>Ga0209355_1002607_pt1 | contig 9984 bp, 6 predicted proteins | sample LauGreSBDMM110SN_3_FD_187563 | JGI IMG/M metagenome (GOLD analysis project Ga0209355, IMG submission 187563) | Freshwater lake microbial communities from Lake Michigan, USA - Sp13.BD.MM110.SN (SPAdes) (version 2) | ecosystem: Environmental > Aquatic > Freshwater > Lake | place: Lake Michigan, USA...
TCCAACTTGGTCGGTTTTAGTGTATATAGAATGAAACACGTAATAGATAATGAGTATAGTCACGAAGATTAACGCCGTAATAATGTTCATATACTGTTTCTTCAAGGATTCATAGGGATCAAATTTATTACCAGAGAGCGTTTTATATTTTTCAGCCTCGGATTCATCATTGACGAGAATATCCATATCCGTTTTCAAATTCACTCGATCATTGTCGTAATTAAACTTTAAAAACCTCATTAATTCATCCAACCGTAACACCGTCTCTTCGCCAGAAACAGGTTTCTCTAGTTTTCCTTTAACTTTCTGATACATTTCATACTCTGAATAAACGGGTATTTTGAAATAATTCGTTACTTCGTTATATGCACTATAACGCTGCACCAACGATGTCATTATTTCTTCGGGCAAGTCTTCTAGTTTAGAAATATTCACAGTTTTGTTACCTGATGCGAGCGTGGTATTAATGATGTATTTATCTAATCTATTTTTTAATTCTTTATACGCGTCTATATACGCCTTTATCACTTTGTTCTCGGTAAAATTATTTGTAAATAGGGCGATCGTTAAGATAAGCGTAGAGACAAAGATGATTGCATTAACACCCTTTAGTGGTAGTGTTTTCCGCACACTTATACCGAACGCTATCAACGTGCTACCGCAAAGAATTCCACTAAACAGCCCGAAGATGACATTTAGATTCTTATATTTGGCTTCTTGCACATCTTCATGGTCATAGTCTTCTTCATTATATTCTTTGTGAAGATACATCGTTTGATAACGCGTTGTTTCAATTTCTAAGGGGCTTTTAATGCAGGCCCCCTGACTCGTATGATAGACTTCTAAGTTCTGATGATTCTTGGTTACCAAAATTGCGATCCATATATAATAGATAATGAATAATACAATCATTAACAGGGTTACAATCAGTGCGATGCTTTCCAATACATCGGTCATTTTTATGCAGCCTTTTTACTGCTAAATAGAGAGGTTATTTTTTGCCATACGATTAACAATTTCGGCCATATTATTTCCCATACCTCGGCAACTTGTTCCTTATACATTACCATAAGAGCAATCACAAATATAGAAGAAATTAGTAATATCATGAGCAGATATAAGAACAGTTGTCTTTTTCTCTTGGGTAACTTTAACAGTTGCAATAGACCACGATTGAGTTCTAAAACCTGACTGTTCATGAGAATTCTAAAATTAGATTCCTTTTCTTCATTAAATACATTGTTCGTTCTAAACACAGGGCAATTTTTGTTTATTAAACTATTTTTAAGAGTGACATACATGTTTGGTATAAATATATTTTGGCGATAGTAGAAATATTTAATGGGATCTACCGTCTGTGTTCTAATCTGTTGAATGGTGAATATGCTGCGTATTTCTTCGGTTTCCTCATCGCTCTCTGGCACATTGGTCTTAAAGTAATTGTATAAACTAAAGGTGAAGAGCATTTTAGACAAGCTATAGGCCGTTTGTTGTTTTGCCATCGTTTCAATCAATACGCTAACATTGTTTGAAAGCAGGGCCTCTAAGAACTCCACATTGGTCGTCATATGGTTATAAATATAGTCTTTCATATTGGTCATTTTATTCTGAGTGCCTTTGAAGACCGGTTGAATCGTATTCAAAAACTTTTGTTTATAATAGGCGCTTAATACGAGACCTGCGGTTAGAACCGTGACAATGACACTAATATTCTTGGGTTTCTCAAGCGATTCGTCAAATTCTTGATTTTTTAGAGATGCAAGTAGCTTAAATGCTAAGAAGGAGCCAATCTGTAAGCCGATGACCACGAAGAATAGGCCTACCACGCGATACATTTGTTTGATTAGATTTTGCTCTAAGTAGATATTATAGGGCTCGCTCTTGGTATCATTGCTATTATACTTTAGCGCCTTATATTCAGAGGTGTCCTGATTAAACAGATTCGGGTCAAATATTAGGAATTTCTTTTGTTTGATTTCGTTTAGCAGATAGACGACTAGATCAGATACGGATAGAAGGAAGAATACGACCACGAGCACGGCACCAATGAGGGCCAAGATATCGTATAGAACATTGAATGCGGCACTTAAGCCTTTGGGACTAATTATGGCGGCGGCAGCGGCTGCAGCTTTTGCGGCGACTGCGCCGGGCGAGGGGGGTTCACCTTTTTCGCCGACAGGACCTTTTTTATCATCGGCGGCGGCGGGGTTGGGTTTGGAAGCGGCTTCGCCAGCGCCCGCTTCGCCTGCGGCAGCTTCTGGGGATGGTGGCTTAACCATGAAAAATCTAGCCAATATGCTGCGATTTTTTAAAATTTCATTGTGCTTAGCTAACCAGCCCCTATATGCTGCTGTATCTTCTTTATAAGAGTTACTTGCATTTTTTACATATTCACGATAATCATTACCATCCTTTGTAACCCAATCTGGATAGTTTGTATTTTCTATATTTTTCATTGTAATTAGGTTATAGGTTTGAAACTGTTGTAAAATTTTTTTATCAATCGCTTCCACACGTAGATAGTTATACAATAATTCTAATTCTCTCATGAATTGATCATCTTTAGACAATCCAATATTCTTGAGTATTAGGATAAGTTCTTGTATCGGATTTAGATTATAGAGACTAATTTCATCAAATTTTTTTAGTATGGTTTTACCTTTATCCTCTTTACCTGCTAATTCTTTACGAATCTTAAGTATGCGTAATTTCTTAATAACATCGTCCTTATAAGTAAACTTATTCGCTATCTTAAGAATCTCATCAATCGTGGCTGGTTCATATACTTTGTCTTCTATTTGTCCCTTTACAGGTTCTAATGCTTTTATAAATGCTTTATCATTATTAAATGATAACGATGATAAGATTTTTGGCTTACTTGATACTAATTCTATAAGTGTCTTAGCTATTTCGGATTCTACATTACTGGAATCTATATAAGTCTTTTGAAAAGAATTCTTTATAGCATCCAGCTTTTCTTTTAAATTTTTACTCCACGTTTCTTGTTCAATTTCAAAGCCTTGTTCAAGAGAGGGTGCTGTAGAAGATAGATTAAAACTTACAGATAACTTTGCTGCATCTAATGCATCTTTTTCGCTCACGTCCTTTACAGACGATGGCGCTACTTGTGCTGGTGCTCCAGGTTCCTGTCCCGCTGACTCTGGAGCTTTTGCCGCCGCTGCTGACGCTGCTGCCGTTGACGCTGCGGGTGCATCTCCCACCGGTGCTGCTACTGACGCTGCTACTGGAGCTTTTGCCGCCGCTGCATCTCCCTCTAGTTGTAATTCTACATCACTGGGGCCGATGCCACCATCGGTGTTGAGCACGTTGTCGGCCTCGACGCCACCACGTTGGGTGGGGGGCTTCTTTTTTAGTTTTTTGGAGAATGTGCGATGCTGCATATTATACTTATCGTATATAGAGAAAAATGATTTAGGTTCTAAACGGTTGTACCTATAAATGTCGCTTGGGCAATATGTGCCACTCTATTCACAATTTTCCTTAACACATCCCCGTTAGAGATGAGGTAGGACATTAATATAATAGAGACCAAATTTAGGGTGATTAGCACAAGGAACATGCGTTGGAAAGGCCGCCAGGAATCCTCGGGATATAGCGAGTTGGCCAAGTTATTGGTTTGAGTGATCCAATCATAGCATAAAGTTAAAGCCGCTTTTACATTGTTCCTTCCCATTTCGCTAGTAGTGTCTATATTCGGCGGCAAGTATTTTTTTATCAGCTCGCTATTGTCTTCAATGAATGTTCCATAGCGATTTAAATAATTCGCCGCATCACAGATTCCAATCAGAAGAGACATTGGGTCAAAAATACCAAGGGCTTCTATGAGTCTAGGATTTCGGATGCCCAACTTATGGAAATGGGAATATATATGCAGCGAATAAAAGGCTTTTGCTAATTGTGGCACTTCTATGTTTGTCGGTAATTCTTTCATCGCTTCTGTAAATGTATTCATAAGACTTATAATATCCGTTTGAGGTGTCGCCAATTTCTTTAGGAAGCTCGCAGATTTATATATTTTATCCTTGATAAAGTTATTGCATTTATCCACACGCAGTATAGCGGACGAATTTTGACGTCTTGAATTCATAAAGAACAAGATGAAACCAATAAATAGCAGCAGATTATGCATCAGGATAACCCATGTTAAACTTGACATAGTGGGGGCATTAGAGAGAGACGACCCCAATTTTGTCTTTGCATAAGTAACAGCAATGAATGTTATGCAGCCGCCTAAGGCCAGTATCGGAAGTGCTAAAAATAGCCACATCATATATTTTGAATAGCTGAGAAAGCTGGTTGAATTCATGACATTAAATTCAATTGTTTCCATATTAAGAGGCGTCTTTACCAGAAAACTATTCAATATAGAAACAAACAGTGTAAAACCATAATAGACGAGCACCGCAAAGGCACATATGGTAATAATGAGGGCAAACATAAAAGAACTTGTATAAAGTATAGTGTTTTCTGGTTTGGAGAACTCATCTTTCAACTGCATAAAAATATCTATAAATGAGGGTTTATTACTATCGCTCATTGGTCCTTAACATAGGGCAGTATAATTTTTTTATAGGGCTTTAATGAGCCAGATAATCAGAACAATCGCCACGGGGTAACTGACGCGCACTAGCATTTCCTGAATGGTGGTCAATAGAGAGTTGGAGAGATATTGACCCAGGTAGTGGTTAAAGACGTGATCCATGGAAAGAGCAAGCAGCACGATGAGGGACAGCACAAAGACCTTTAACACTTCGTAGCGTTTTAGGGAAATGCGATCCCAGAAGCTTTCGGTCGGAATATAGTGTTTGGGCGCGCCTTCCTGTTGGTTGGTATACATCGCCGCCGGCGGCTGGTAAGCGACTTCAGTGGGTTGTTGAATAGACACCATTTGTTTCACGGGGCGGCCTTGTTGGGTCATCTCCGGTGACGGAGGGAAAGAGGGCATCTGTTGCTGTTGCTGTTGCTGTTGGTGCATGGGGGATTCATCCATTCCGTATGCGCTGAATAAATCGGTCATGTTATCTATCTATTCTGAATGAATATATTTTTTATAAGTAAGTAGTAGATGAATTCTAAAATTTTTACCCATATGAAAAGTAAATTGGATAGACAGCTACATCTCATTGAAGAGATCGCTGAGAAGAAGAACGATGATATTAGTAAGTTATACTATGATAAATATTACTACCTATTTGAAATTCTCATCAAGTTCTTAAAAGGCAAGGATTTGCTCATCTATGGAGGCTATGCCATTAACGCCGTGCTTCCTGCGAAATATAAGTTTTATAAACCGTTTGAATTACCCGACATTGATGCTTATTCTTATAACGTAAAGAGTTTAACCAACGAAATTATACACCATTTTAAAGATACTCATAAAATTCAATTGATTACCACTAAAGAAGCGCTACATGAGAATACCTATAAAATATATGTGGAAGGTGTCCAGCTTATGGACATTAGTAAAATCTCTAAATCGGATTACGCCAGCCTCAATCAGAACAGTATTAAACTGGACAATGGATTAAGATCCGTGAGCATTGATTATCTAAAATATACCATTCATCTTCTATCCGCTGAATCAGAAGTAGCGTATCGCTGGTCAAAAGTATATGAACGTATGTTAATACTCTATGAAGTGTATCCCGTCAAATACCCTTGCAAACTATCCCTTGCGGATTATTACGTATTATTGCCTGAAAAAATCAAGACGGACCTTAATGCATATATTGCGAAAGAACACTTACCATCCTTTGGATGGGATACGATTAATATGTATCTCACAGATGATAAACTCTACCAATCTCATAAGGTAGATGGTGGATTTCCAGTGCATTATATACTATATAATGGGGACTTATCGGTCATCGGAAAATCTATGCTAGATGCCTTTAAAAATCCGGCGATTAAGATTGTAGAACGCTATACAGGTGACGTATTCCTGCCCGCATATATTGTATTGGGATATCAAGGCGAGAAGTTTTGTTATATATTTAATACATATTCGTGCCTATCGGTGGTAGATATTAGCAAGCAAGAAAAGCTTCTCAGTATCCATTCCATTATTACCATGTTGTATGCCATGTATTTTTCTAGCGGCTCTACAGATCTATTATGCATCATTCAATTCCTGGTAGCGGCACTATTTAAAAACTTATTAAGTCGTAAGAAACTCTTTGAAAACTTTTCCCTAAAATGTTATGGTGAGATAAAAGGCATTATAACCATGCGTAGAGAAAAGGAGATACGAAATCTCTTAAAAAATAAAAATAAAAATAAAAATAAAAATGTCTATAAAAAGTAATATGGCCTTCTATACAACCAATGTTCTGCTGATGATTATTCTGTTTCTCGCGGTTATCTTGTTATCTATGGTTCTCTACGGTTGCAAGTATCCGTCCATTGAGAAGTTTGAGGATAAGGTTATGACACAGGGCGACGCGGCGGATACAGGAAAATCTATCATGGAGGCAGCATTAAAGAGCAATGACCCCCAAGTAAAGGAGCTAATAAGTAAATTACAGAAAAGTCCGGCGGCGACAGCAGTGCCTCCTGCGAAGGAGGACATGCCCTTGGCTGCGGCTGAACCCGTGACGGAGGAAGCCACAGCAAAACCCAAGCTAGAGGGTAAAGAGCAAGAATTATTCAAGGCCATTGTGGGCGGCGAAATTTCTAACGCCGATCTGGAGAAACTGGCCAAGGCGGGTATCCTCACGGAAGCGACCATTGACAAGTTCCTTGGGCAGATGGAGGGCGAGAGCGAGAAGAAAGCTTCCACCATTGAAGGTTTCTCTTGCGGCATGGATTATGCCACTTATTAAATACAATAAAATTTGACTTGTTTTTCTTTTACTTTCAACACCATGGAGTTGCCAGAGAAACTCTTTGAGATTATTTATAATATATTGGTGCAGCAGAATGAAATGCTGTTTAAAGAAATCGCTACACGCGAGAGGATACCTTATATAGATTTATGCCGGCGCTATATCCCCTCTCGTAAGCAATTCCGACATTTTATGCGGCATCTTCCTCTTCCTCCAAGTTTAGATCATAAAAGTTCTGAATGTTCCGCTGAGCCAACTGCCAAGGGAGATTGCGTGCCTCTGCAACCCGATAATTCTCTAGTGTGTCCCGGTTAAGGTCCTCTTCTTCGTCGTCACTCTCTTCTTCTTGCTCTGCTTGGGAATACATATAACTCATAAAATCACCCGTATAATTTTTATTGATGAGCGAACGTTCAAATTGTGCCTTCATTACCGGCTCATAATATTTAACCCCGAAGGTAATATTATGATTCACCCCTTTAAAATCGTATAACAAACCATTGCCCGTCTCAAAACGTAGCGTCAAGCGAGAGAGGCGGCCAATCGGGTGAAACTCGCGATTCGGGATACTGGAGAAATCCAGGCGCTCTTCACGGTAGCCAACGATACCCAGTTTTATTTTTGCAATACCCAACTGATGATTGGTATAGGCCAGGGAACGGAAACTATTTTCTTCAATCTCTTTGCACCGAATCACCAGATAGGGTTCGCCAATTAAGGAATAGATGCCGGGGGCTGATATGCGATGGTAATCGTCGGTTACCTCAATGCGGATAGAGAGCTGGTAATAAATCTGATTGGTGAGATCATCCACCGACTCCCAGACGGCACCATTGTATTTTAGCATCGTGGTTGCCGTCGCAAGCACATCATTGTAATAGATACTGGCCAAGGGATAATTATTTTTAAATACAATCCAATAATATTGGCTACCAGAAAGACGTAAAGATTGGATGGCCGAGTCAGAAAGTGTGCCATCTACATAGCTAATCGCAATGGAGGAATCGCTGGCCATGAGGGATATTCCAGAGGGCACACCGGCGACGTCTGCCTGAAAGTTAAAATCTACAGGGCTAATGGTAACATCTGACGCTTGCAAGGCCGCAAATACTTGCGTGACGGTGGTATCAGTGGGCAAGTAAAAGCGTTGCGCCACCAAGTTGTTGAGGCTGATCTTCCGAATGACGCCTCTAGGTCCTTCATAAAGCGTATAATTCGTCCCTTGGGCAACCGAATAGGGCAAATCCACGCTACGATACAGCTGATAGTTATCCTGGAGGCCGGAGCCTGCGCCGCCCGTACTGAAATAAGGAATATAGTTTTTCTCTAAATCGGGTTTGGATAATTCCGACGTTTGAACGTGCATGTCAAACCCAAGCGATTCCGCTATGGTGGAACGGTTCATGTCAAAGAGAAATGGGTAAGGGCAATCAAATTTAATCCGGTTCTTGATATCCGGTGGATTTGTCAAGGTGGTGACATGGATAGAGACATTACTGTTCTGCAGGTTTGAATTTAACGGCATCACAAGTTGCCGATTTAAGGTATCTACCAGGGTTTGCACCGTATAGTCCCCGGGGTCAATGGTGGCCTTGGCAAAATGGTCAGCCGTTACCCCACTAAGGTCGTAATTAGACGCATGAATAAAATAATGAAATGTATTATTATACTGGTCCACATTATACATCGTGCGAGGAATAGAGGCATCAACCACGTTTAGCCCAATGACATTGTGAAAGGGTTGAGAGAAATCAATCACATATTCAGAAGGGGTCGGATAAGCGGCCTTATTACGGTCTTTGCTATTGATTAGAAAGATATAGCTTTGTTTTTCACTATTTTGCTTTAAGTAATCTACATCTTCAATAGGCATCTTAGTTAATAGGAACAAAACAAATAATGTTTATATAAGTGTAAGTGTAAGTAGAATGAGCCCGACAACTTTGGCTTATGTAGTGTTATTGATATTATTAGGAATACACTATCAGAATGTGTATGTCCTGGCATCTGCCTTTTTATATTTTATTATAATGTTGGTCTTGGAGCCCTATGTAAAGGAAGGCGGGCTGGAACTCATTAGTATTCTTACGGTTGCATTGTTATGGATGGTGCTGATTCGTATAGATGTTAAGCGCCTAGAACCTTTTGTCGCTACCATACAGACCAGACCCTGTCAGATATATTTTACAGATAAGACCACCGAATGTGACAGGGGTGATTTCCTATTGTCTGATATAGAGTTCGCACAGAAGTATCCCTCTAGTGTGGTATCTACCTCTGCTGGTTTAATGGTTCATTATAAATTTGAAAATACGCTCACGAATGAGGTAAATCCAAATGCAAATAGGCTCACACCGACGGGGAATATTGCTTATGCAGCAGGCAGAAATGGAGGGAAAGCCTTATATTTACAAAATGAACTAGATGTGGTTGCGGGGCGGGCGGCGGCGAATTATATAGTCAATCGGACATTTATCTTTCCTCAGGTATTTACCATTTCTATGAACCTAATGTTCAAGAAATTCTCGCCCAACGTCCGACAAAATGTCGCCTTTGCAATGAACAGTGGGCCAAATATTCTAACCCAGTCATTGGTGGTATATGTATATAATGGGATATTGTATTGCACCTTTGAGAATATCTCTGGCGCCGCTGCAGGTTCCTATCCGATTGAGGTTGACGCTTGGTATGATATAGTTATTACCTATAAAGACAAAATCGTGACTTTATACGTAAATGGTGTAAATACAGGGACTTCCTCGTATCTCCAAGGATTTATGCAACAGGGATTTATGCTAGGAAACGATTCTACAGAGGCACCCTATCCGTTTGCCGGGCTCATTGATAATTTCCGTATCTATAATCGTATCATTGTAATGACAAACGTTGTAAAAAATACAGAAGTTAGAGCTGAACGCTTGAGATTGCAGGGTATTTGTAAGCAACAATTCCCAGGTTGGGTTGAACCCATTAATCAACCCATAAAGCAGCCCAAGGAACTAACTGGACGGGGCAATTTACGGGATTGGGCTTTTTGCTACAAACCTCTGTTTAATCCCATCACCCAGCCGCCGGCCGCTATATACAATCGTGATGCAGTGGAGGCAAATTTTAATACCATTCAAGCAGATTTTAATAG
>Ga0209355_1002611_pt1 | contig 9971 bp, 11 predicted proteins | sample LauGreSBDMM110SN_3_FD_187563 | JGI IMG/M metagenome (GOLD analysis project Ga0209355, IMG submission 187563) | Freshwater lake microbial communities from Lake Michigan, USA - Sp13.BD.MM110.SN (SPAdes) (version 2) | ecosystem: Environmental > Aquatic > Freshwater > Lake | place: Lake Michigan, USA...
GCTTTTTCTAAAAAAAGAACTGTTTGATTTTGATCTCATCCTCTGTGTCATTTTAACGGTTTAAATAATCAATAAACTCTTGTTCGTTTAATATAGCAATCTTTAATTGCATGGCTTTTTCTAATTTGGCGGGTCCCATATTGGCTCCTGCAACCACCCAATCTGTTTTGGATGTGATGGAACTTCCCACTTTGCCTCCATTGTCTTCGATCAGTTGCTTCAATTCGTCTCGCGAAAATTGCTCAAAAACTCCAGATACAACGAGTGTTTTATTTTTTAAAAGCTCAGTTGCGTTGGGATTATACACTTCAATCAACTCAAACTGCAACCCAGTTGCATTTAAGCGGTCAATAATAAGCTTATTTTCTTGATTTTCAAAGAACTCAACTACACTATTTGCAATCCGTTCACCAATTTCATCTACCAGCACCAAATCCATAACCGTAGCTTTACTTAGCAGCTGAATGCTTTTGTAATGTTTGGCTAATTTTTTGGCGACCGTTTCTCCTACAAAGCGAATCCCCAAAGCATATAATACCCGATCAAACGGGATTGATTTGGAAGCCAGTACGCCTTGCACCAAATTCTCTGCTGATTTTTGTGCCATACGTTCCAACGGCAATAATTGCTCTACTGTAATTTGGTATAAATCAGCATAATTTTTGACTAAACCATTTTCGTACAACAAGGCTACTGTTTCGCCACCCAAACCTTCAATATCCATGGCTTTTCGGCTAATGAAATGCTGAATTCTACCAATGATTTGCGGTGGACAACCATAAAAATTCGGGCAATAGTGATTGGCTTCGCCTTCGTTTCGAACGAGTTGCGTCTGGCATTCGGGACAGTGCGTAATATAGCGCGTTGGTGGAATATAGTTGATTCGCTTGGAAAGATCTACTTTGATAATTTTGGGGATAATCTCGCCCCCTTTTTCTACAAAAACTACATCGCCCACGCGAATGTCCAACTTCTCGATCTGATCGGCGTTATGCAAAGACGCACGTTTCACAATCGTACCGGCCAATTGTACCGGCTGCAAATTGGCTACTGGCGTAATAGAACCCGTGCGCCCTACTTGATAGGAAATTGATTCTAATGTGGTGGCTACTTGTTCGGATTTAAATTTATAGGCAATAGCCCAACGGGGAGCTTTGGCTGTAAAACCCAATTCGTCTTGCTGTGAAAACTGATTCACTTTTATGACAACCCCATCGGTTTCATAGGGCAAGTTGTGGCGGTGTATATCCCAATAGGCAATGAAATCAAAAACTTCCTGCATCGTTGCTGCCTGAATAGCCGTAGTGGGAACTTTAAAGCCCCAAGAACGAGCTGCTGCCAGAGCTTCAAAGTGGGTTGAAAATGGGAATTGTGATCCGACTACTGTGTACAACAAACATTCCAACGGACGTTTGGCCACCTCGGCACTGTCTTGTAATTTTAAACTGCCCGAAGCGGTATTTCTGGGATTGGAATAGGGAGTTTCACCAATTTCAATCAAATCTTGATTCATTTTTTCGAATCCGGCAAAAGGCAAAATAATTTCTCCCCGAATAGTGAGTTGTTTGGGATAAACGCCCTTCAATTGCAAGGGAATAGATTTAATCGTTTTGATATTTTGGGTTACCTCATCACCCTGAAAACCGTCGCCACGGGTGAGCGCTTGAACCAATTTGCCCTGCTCATAGCTAATACTGATCGAGGCCCCGTCGTATTTTAATTCACAGGTATAGGTTATCGCCGAACTTCCTAGTATTTTTTGCAGACGCGTTTCCCAATCGAGCAAATCGTCTTTAGAGTAGGAATTATCCAACGAATACATGCGTTGTTCGTGGACAAGCGTATTGAAGTTTTTGGTTACGGTACCGCCTACCCGTTGTGTGGGTGAATTTTCGTCAAAAAATTCGGGGTGTTTATCTTCTAAATCTTGAAGTGCTTTTAATTTTTGATCAAATTCGAAATCCGAAATTTGCGGCGCATCCAACACATAATACTGGTGATTATGGTAGTCTAATTCTTCTCGCAACGTTTGAATCGTGTGCAACACATCCATGACAAAATACGTTTAGTCTGATTTAATTTTGCACTAAAATAGGGAAATTATGTCGGTATAAAAACTTAAGACCTAATTATAGAAACGATTTGCTCATAAAGTTTCCCATCGCTAAGAATAGCTCCTTGTTGTATCAAATCGAACAGCACCAAATTGCGTTCGGCTGCATATTTTTTGGCCCCTTTTTGCATCTCTACTGAATCGGTAAACAAGTGATCACTAAGCCAGTGCAAGCCGTCTTTGGTTAAAAAGTCGATGGCCGGATTGTTTGCTTTGAGTACAATCGATTCTATTTGATCTGCTTTACAATCAAATAAAAACACATGGTTTTTAGAAAAATATTCTAAATAAGTGGCACGCGTGAGAACGCCTTCCCATATTAAATCAGAAAATACATCCAATTCTTGCTCGGCAATTTCGGGTGAATTGGCTTTGATACTGTCCCACTCTGCTTTATCAATTGATTGCGTCGCTAAAAAATTAATGAACTCCGGATGCAGTTCTTCCAATTGTTCTTTGGTTAATCTCGTGTATTTCATGACTAAAAAAAGTTATATCTACTAATAGGTTAAAAAAAAATCCCGACTTTCATCGGGATTCTTAGTATGATGGAGTAAAATTATGCTTTCTCAGCTACAATTTCATACCCTAATTCTACAATTACTTCGCGGTGCAAACGAACACTAGCCGAATATTTTCCGGTACGTTTTACGATTCCGCTTGTGATGAATTTACGATCAATTTCATGACCTGCTTTACCTATAGCTTCAGCAATATCGATGTTGGTAATTGATCCAAATAATTTCTCACCACCTGCTTTTGCAGAAATTTTAATTTCAAGTGCTTTCAAGGCTTCAGCCAATGATTTTGCATCATTCACAATTTTAGCTTCTTTGTGCGCTTTTTGCTTCAAGTTTTCAGCCAATACTTTTTTAGCTGAAGGAGTTGCCAATTGAGCAAATCCTTGTGGAATTAAAAAGTTTCTGCCGTAACCTGGTTTAACCGCTACTACATCATCTTTAAAACCTAAATTCTGTACGTCTTTCTTTAATATGAGTTCCATAATTACGCTTCTTTATTATTTTAGTAAATCAGCCACATATGGCATTAACGCTAAATGTCTTGCTCTTTTCACTGCTACAGACACTTTTCTTTGGTACTTTAATGAAGTTCCTGTAAGACGACGTGGTAAAATTTTACCTTGCTCGTTTACAAATTTCAATAAGAAGTCGGCATCCTTGTAATCAATGTATTTGATTCCAGATTTTTTGAAACGACAATACTTTTTAGTTTTGTTGGTTTCAATATTTAAAGGGGTAAGATATCTGATATCTCCGTCTTTTTTTCCTTTTGCTGATTGTTCGATTGTAGCCATGATACTTACGCTTTAGATGCTTTTAATTTAGTTCTTCTTCTCTCAGCCCAAGAAATAGCGTGTTTGTCTAAACTTACAGTCAAGAAACGCATAATTCTTTCGTCACGTCTAAATTCAGTTTCGAAGGCGATTAAAACCTCTCCAGGAACTTTGAATTCGAATAAATGGTAAAAACCACTTTTTTTGTTTTGGATTTCGTAGGCCATCTTTTTCAAGCCCCAATCCTCTTTAGATACCATTTCTGCTCCTCTGGATGTAAGAAATTCTTCGAATTTGCTCACTGTTTCCTTTACCTGAACATCAGATAAAACGGGATTTAAAATGAAAACAGTTTCATAATGATTCATAAATAATTATTTTAAATTGTTAAAATGTGCGCAAAAGTAGGAAAAATATTTAGAAAAGCAAGTAAATGGTAAATTTTATCGTTTAAAAGCAAAAAAATCCGATAAAGATTAGTTTTTGTGATTTTAACTTTTACTTTTACACCACCAAATCTATAATAAAATAATTATGAAACTAAATTGTGTAGTTGTTGATGACAGCTCCATCCAACGGATGATCATCGCAAAATTAGTGAATAATCACCCAAACTTACACTTACTCGGTGATTTTTCAAATGCAATTGAAGCAAAAAATTGCATGACAGTTCACTCTGTCGACTTAATTTTCTTGGACGTCGAAATGCCCGTTATTAACGGATTCGATTTTTTAGACGGATTAAAACAAAAACCCCAAATTGTTTTTATCACTTCTAAAGCTGAATACGCCTTAAAAGCTTTCGATTATGACGCAACCGATTACCTACAAAAGCCAATTGCGTTAGACCGATTTAATGCCTCTGTAAAAAGAGCGCTAGATTTTCACTTACTAAAAACGGACAACTCCGATGAAGATGCCGAACACATCTTTATTAAGAGCAACCTGAAAAAATTGAAAATCTTTACTTCTAAAATCAAATGGATTGAAGCATTTGGCGACTACGTAAAAGTGGTTACCGAAGAAGACAGCAACTTGGTTCTGTCTACGATGAAATCATTTGAAAAAGATTTACCAAAAGACAAATTTATTCGGGTACATAAATCCTATATCATTAACATTGATAAGGTAGAACGTTTCAATAGCAAATATGCCGAAATTGGGGTGACCAAAATTCCATTGAGCCGAAACAAGAAAGAAGATCTTGTACGTGCTTTGTCAATTGCTTAATAATGATCTACGTTTAAAGCTACTTTTATCGCTTTAAACTGCCCTACCCTTTCAAAACTGTCCAACATTTTTTGGACAGTTTTTTTTGTGCCCAACAAACTCGATTGCGCTGGGATTTTAATTAGAATCACCCGTAAATATTCGTTTCTAATTCGGCTGATGACCGGCTCTTCTGGACCCAAGACAGGCAATGCTAAGTGTTGTTTGACCAGCTGATACAACCACATGGATCCTTGTTTTAGTTTGTCGTAATCGCGGTGCTTCAAGGTTATTTTTATGAGTTTAAAAAAAGGTGGGTACTGAAACACCTCCCGCTCTTTAATTTGCTCGGTATACATTCCTGCATAATCATTTCTGCACACATATTGAATAATCGGGTGTTGTGGCGTATAGGTCTGAATCATCACCTTACCCAAAGCATTGGATCTTCCCGAACGACCTGCCACCTGTGTCATGAGCTGAAAACTACGTTCAAAAGCTCTAAAATCGGGATGATACAACAGGGCATCGGCATTCATTATACCCACCAAACTCACCTGATCAAAGTCGAGGCCCTTGGCGAGCATTTGTGTGCCCACCAAAATTGAAATTTCTTTGTTCTTGAACTTGTCTAATAAATTTTCAAACCCATACTTTCCGCTTGTCGTGTCTTGATCCATTCGGCCAATTTTGGTCTCTGGAAATAACAGTTGTAATTCTTGTTGAATTTGTTCGGTGCCAAAACCTTTGGTTGATAAGTGCGAACTAGAACAGGCATGGCAACTCGTTGGATTGGCCATAGAAAACCCACAATAATGGCAGCGCAATTGATTTTTTTGCTTGTGGTAGGTTAGACTTACATCGCATTGGATGCAATGCGGCACGTGACCACAGGTGTCACAGGTTATAATGGGAGAAAAACCGCGGCGATTCTGGAATAAAATTACCTGCTTGTCCTCGGCCAAAGTGTTCGAGATTGCTTCGATGAGCGCCGCACTAAAATGGCCCGTCATTTTTTTTCTAAAGTAGGCGTCTTTCAAATCGACCAATTCGATACTGGGCAAGGTGGCATTTCCGAAGCGTTCACTTAAAATCACTTTGCCGTATTTGCCTTTCTCGGCATTGTAATAACTCTCCAAGCTGGGCGTAGCCGATCCCAACAACACTTTTGCCTGATGGGATTTGGCTAATACAATTGCCGCATCACGGGCATGATAGCGCGGCGCAGGATCCTGTTGTTTAAAGGTTTGTTCGTGTTCTTCGTCAACCAATACTAAGCCCAAATTAGAAAACGGCAAAAACATGGCCGATCGAGCGCCAATGACTATTTGTGCTTTTTCGGATTGTGCTACTACCTGATTCCAAACTTCTACGCGCTCATTGTTGGAATATTTAGAATGAAAAACAGCTACCTTGTTGCCAAAATAGGCCGATAGACGGGAAACCAATTGGGTTGTTAGGGCAATTTCGGGAACCAAAAACACAATTTGCTTGCCTTGCTGCAAGACGGTTTCGATGAGTTTAATGTAAATCTCCGTTTTTCCACTGCCGGTTACGCCATGCAACAACACGATATCTTGTTTGGCAAATTCCGATTCGATGGAATGAAAAGCTTGGGCTTGGGCTTCACTCAACTGCAATTTATTTTCTCCTTCTTTTGCCGCAAACGAAACCCGATCAGTTTGCAAATAAAAATCTTCAAAAATATCTTTATCGATGAGGGATTTTATTACCGCCATACTGGCTCCGCTAGCTTCTGTGAGTTGTTTGAGGCTAATGGGCGACGAACTTTTGGCTTGCAACTGAAAAAAATGCAACAGCACTTCTTTTTGTTTGAGGGCTTTTTGTACCGAATCGAGCAGGCCGATGAGTTGGTCTTCCTCTTGATAGCGTTCGGCTAATCGAATGTACCGAATGGTTTTGGGGGTATACGTTTCTGTAATTTCTTCGTTAATCGCAATTACTTGTTTTTGCAACAGCGATTGCAACACAGGCACTACATTTTTTTTATTGGTGATTTTGGCAATCTCGTGAATTTTCAACACCGCTTGACTTTTCAAGGCCTCTACAACCAAGAATTCCTCATCTGTTAGTTGGGCTTCTGTAGCCGACGAAAATGCAGTAGCCGATATCACAGTTTCGATCTCCAACAAAAAAGCACTGGGCACGGCACAGCGATAGACTTCTCCCAAGGTGCACATATAATAGGAAGCAATCCATTCCCAATGCTGCAATTGATAGGTGTTTATCAGTGGTATTTGGTCAATAATTTGATGAATTTCTTTGGCTTCATACAGCAGCGGTTCGTTTTGATGCAAAACCACCACCAAGCCCGTATACATTTTACTTTTACCAAAAGGAACTGCCACCCGCATGCCTACTTGCAGGTACTCAAATTCGGCTTCCGACACGCGGTAGGTGAAATTTTGAGGCAAAGCCAACGGCAGAATCACATCGATAAAATACATGAGAAAATGAGTTACTGAGCAGATTTATGCTGCTGTGAATTGGCTTTCTTGAGGCTGTCTATGGCGGCATTTAGCTCAAAGCCCAACAACAAAATCATGCAATTGATCCAGATGTAAAACATCATGATGAGCAGCGTCCCAATAGAACCATAGAGTTCGTTGTATTTAGAAAATTTAATGACCCAAATCCCAAATCCATAAGAACTGACAATGATTAATAAAGTAGTGAACACCGATCCAATCGAGATAAAGGCGCGATTTTTTTGGTGTTTGGTGCCAAACTTAAACAAGATTGATGTGGTGAGTAAAATCATGAGCACCACAAAACCCAATCGACCAATTTCGATTAAGGGAACCTGATCACTTACTACTTCTTGTAGAGCCGTTTGTTGGATGAATACTTCAAAAACCACGATGATGGCTACGGTAAACAAAAGCAAAAACGAGAGCACTAACGACATACCTAATGCAATCACATATTGCCGAAAGAAACCCCGTTTAATGCTCACAAACATAGAAGTTTCAAATCCGCCTAAAATGGCATTCAATCCATTGGCCATCAAAAAGATAGACAAGACAAAACCCGTTGACAATAAACCGGAGTGACTTGTATTTAGGATGTCATTAATTATTGATTCTATTGCTTCGTAGGTATTGGGAGGCACGCTTTGGGATACAAATTCCAAAAAATCGGCCTGAAACCCTGCAATGGGTATAAACGGTATTAAATTTAAAATAAAAAGGGCAAAGGGAAAAAGCGCCATAAAAAAGCTGAATGCAATCGCTGCTGCCCGGTAACTCAATGCGCCTTCTACAATTCCGATTAAGTATAATTCAAGCAATTCATAGAGCGATAATCCTTGAAGCCACGGCAATTTAATGCGTTTGCATCCGCGTGCCAAGTTGCGAATGACCGGAATTTTTTCGATGCTATTTTCTACCGCTTCACTCATATTAAATCGCTTTTAAACTCAAATCTAAATTGTGCACCGAATGAGTTAATGCCCCCGACGAAATGTAATTTACTCCACATTCGGCATAAGCACGAAGGGTTTTTTCGTTGATGTTGCCCGAGGATTCGGTGAGGCAACTATTTCCAATCAGGGCTACTGCTTTTCGGGTAGTTTCAAAATCAAAATTATCCAGCAAAATGCGGTATACGCCACCAGCTTGCAAAATTTCTTGTACTTCGTCTAAATTTCTTGCCTCTACAATAATTTTCAAATTCAACTGTTTTGCCTGCAAATACGTTTTGGTTTTATGGATAGCTGCTGAAATTCCGCCGGCAAAATCAATGTGATTGTCCTTGAGCATAATCATGTCATACAAGGCAAAGCGGTGATTGGCTCCTCCTCCAATTTTTACCGCCCATTTTTCTGGCGCCCGAAATCCAGGTGTGGTTTTGCGGGTATCCAACAGTTGAGCACCAGTTCCGGCTATCAATTGCACATATCCATGGGTTTTTGTGGCAATGGCCGACATCCGTTGCATGGAATTGAGTACCACGCGTTCGGCTTTTAATATCGATTGGGAAGGTCCTGTAACCTGAAACACCACATCACCGGGAACGACTGGCGTGCCATCGGGTATAAATAGGGTGAGTTGGCAAGCAGGATCTACGTATGCGAAAATTTGTTGGGCAAATTCAACTCCGGCAATAATCCCTGCCTCTTTGACCAATACCTGGGCCGAACCGAGAGCCTCAACCGGAATGCAAGCCAAGGAGCTGTAATCGCCAGGGCCCACGTCTTCGCGCAAGGCATTTTGAATGCAAAGCTGAAGTTCTTCTTGAAATTGTTGTGGACTAATCATACCCAAAAAATGTTGGGCTAAAATACCATTTATTTTCGCGAAAGAAAAGTTGATTCTCGTATTTTTACAGCCTTAAAATAATCTACAGATGCTAAAAAAACTGCTCCTCATTAGCAATATGCAATTGCTTGTTTTGTTTATTATCGGGTTGGGACTCACCCTGAGTGGCGCGTTCATGAAACTAAAAGGCAGTCCAGAGGCGAGTTTGTTTCTGGTTGTGGGCATGACTTTTGATGCTGTAACCTTTATTTTATTGGTGATTAAACGGTTTCAAAAAAATAACAAATCGTTTTTAGACAGCTAATTCAATCCGCATGAACATCAAACTAATTGCCATTGGTAAAACCGATGATTCCAATCTTCAACAACTGATTGACCGTTACCTGAAACGACTCAGTCATTATGTGAAATTTGAATTGGAATTACTTCCCGATATTAAAAATTCCAAGCATTTGTCAGAAGCCGAGCAAAAAGAAAAAGAAGGCGAATTACTCTTGTCCAAACTACAAGCCACCGATTTTTTGTGGTTGCTTGACGAAAATGGCAAATCATTTAGCAGTGTAGGATTCGCCGATGAATTGCAGAAAAAAATGAATGCCGGAACTAAAACGCTGGTATTTTTTATTGGCGGACCCTATGGATTCTCCCCTGCTGTTTATGCCAAAGCACAAGGTAAATTGGCCCTTTCGCAACTCACGTTTTCGCACCAAATGGTGCGTTTATTTTTTATCGAACAAGTGTATCGTGCTTTTACTATTTTAAAGAATGAACCCTATCACCATAACTAATTAGTGAAACCTTCTGTATCATTATGATTGTTGAGAGAGTGCTTTTGGCAATTGTATCTCTTTTTTTCCTTCGCATGACACAAAGACTAGAGTAAAAATTAGCCCAATTAATTTAAAGTAGATCATGCGTGCATTTTTTGGAAAAGCGTAACGCACTCAACGGCTTCTTTTACGTCATGCACCCGAAGAATTTTGGCGCCTTTACTTAAGGCAATCGCATGCAAAAAGGTGGTGCCGTTTAGGGCTAAATCAGGGGTGGTTTCTAGCGTTTTATACACCATCGATTT
>Ga0209355_1002615_pt1 | contig 9960 bp, 9 predicted proteins | sample LauGreSBDMM110SN_3_FD_187563 | JGI IMG/M metagenome (GOLD analysis project Ga0209355, IMG submission 187563) | Freshwater lake microbial communities from Lake Michigan, USA - Sp13.BD.MM110.SN (SPAdes) (version 2) | ecosystem: Environmental > Aquatic > Freshwater > Lake | place: Lake Michigan, USA...
TTTTTGATTTCACAAAAGGAAATTTTCAAAAAGTTTATTGCTTTATGTGATTTGAATAAAGTTACTCAAATTAAGTGTTGCCTAGATTATGCCAAGCAAATTTTGTGGTCAAGTGGAATTGTGGTGGGAGTAAACAAGTTTACCGATCTAATTGATATCATTGAAAATTTCTCTAGTGCGATAGTAGTAAGGGATTTTTCTACAGATGTTTTAAGTAGTTTTTATTCTGATCCAAGAAACTGGCTCAATTTATGATGTTAGATAATTTAGTTATTCTCCAAGCAAGAATGGAATCAACGAGGCTCCCGGGTAAAGTATTAATGACTATTTGTGGTAAACCAATGATCGAATTACAAATTTCTCGAATTTTGCGTTCAAGATTAATCGGAGGTTTGGTTGTCGCAATACCAGATACGACAGAAAATGATGTTTTAAATGATTATCTCGAGAAAATTAATGTTAAGGTATTTAGAGGATCTCATCATAATGTTTACGAAAGATATGTAGAGGCATCAAAAAAATACCCAAGTAAGTCAATTATCAGACTAACTGCTGACTGTCCATTAGTGATGCCTAATTTACTGGATGAAATGATTGAATATTTTCATTCAATCAAAACTGACTATTTAACTAATGGTCTGACATATACATTTCCCGATGGACTAGATATTGAAATATTTAGTACTGAAGCACTAATTCGATTGCAGAAATTTACCTTAAATCAGCAAGAAAAGGAGTTTGTTACACTAGGCATAAACAAGCGTCCTAAGGATTTTTCACTTGAAAATTTTGAAAGCAAAACTCAATTAGGAAATGAGAGATGGACAGTTGATTACCCTGAAGATTTTGAGTTTGTAAGGAAAGTATTTGAGCATTTTAAGGATAGTAACTGGGAATTCACTACTCAAGATGTTTTGTCGTATATTGGTTTAGATCCAAAAAATAAAAACCAAAAATCTGCCAAATATCGCAATATCGCACTTAAACCGCCGAGTTTTTTAAATCCGGGTACAATGACACAATGAATGATCCAAGATATAGTGAATCAACTAAATTTTTACACAGAGCTGAGAAATCAATTCCTCTTGGGTCTCAAACATTTAGTAAATCTAGGACTCAGTACCCAGTTGGTGTTTCACCGCTTTTTATCGATAAAGCGCGCGGAGCGTATGTATGGGATATAGATGGAAATAAGTACATAGATCTTGTGAATTCTCTGGCTGCAATAACTATTGGTTATAAAAATAAAAATATTGATTATAGTGTGAGAAAACAAATGAAGAAAGGTACTATCTTTTCTCTACCTGGGATATTAGAAGCAGAAGTAGCAGAATTGATTATTGAAACAGTTCCTTCAGCTGAAATGGTTAGGTTCGCCAAGAATGGAAGCGATGCAACAACTGCGGCGATTAGACTTTCTCGGGCTTATACAGGAAGAGAAGAAATTGCTTTCTGTGGGTACCACAGCTGGCAGGACTGGTATATTGGCAGTACATCTATGAATAAAGGTGTGCCAAAAGATGTCGCAAAACTTTCTCACCGGTTTGTATACAACGAAATAGAATCGCTTAGAAAAATTTTTGACAGCAAACCAAACAAAATTGCCGCAGTAATTCTTGAACCAATGACGTCAGAGTATCCAAAAAATAATTTTTTGAGCGAGGTGAAAGATTTAGCCAAGAAAAACAATTCAGTCTTGATATTTGACGAAACAGTAACAGGTTATCGTTACTCAATTGGCGGTGCACAATTAGAGTTTAATGTTACCCCAGATCTTACTACTCTAGGTAAAGGTATTGCCAATGGGTACCCATTATCAGCAATTGTTGGCAAAAGAGAAATAATGAAAGAAATCGAAAATATTTTTTTTTCAGGTACATTCGGTGGAGAATTACTCTCTTTAGCAGCAGCAAAAACCGTAATTCAAATGCATTTGGATTTTGATATAACAAGCCGTATAGGTAGTGTCGGTTCCAAAATTGCACTGGAACTACAAAAAATAATTAATTCTTATAAAATGGAGGATTTTCTTCACATCAGTGGACATCCAACCTGGAAATTTTTGAATTGGACAGGTAATGAAGAATTTAACACACAAATTGTTAAAACTTATTTTATGCAAGAAATGTTTAAAAGAGGAGTTTTAGTGCTCTCAACACACAACAATTCATTTAGTCTAACAGAGAAACTTTCAGAACAAGTTATTAATGTTTACGGAGAAGTAATTAGTGAATTAAATAAAAGTATAACGGATACCTCCTTAGTGTCTAAGCTACATGTAAATCCAATTCAACCATTATTTACTTTAAGATAAATTCCATTTTACAAAAATTTTGTGCAAGGTTGTGGGGAGTTTTTAGGTTATTGGATTGCTCAAGTATTAGAACTTAACGGTTATGAAATCTTCTTTTTTAATAACAGGAAAATACCCCTAAGTTGTTTTATAATTTTACTCGAAAGTGGGAGATAGGTGTGACTCTCAGACAAATTTTTTTAGTCGATCAAGTCCTGATATAATTATAGATACTAGTGCGTATTGTCCCTTAGATCTTGCCTTAACTAGATACTTAGAACATACACAATACATTTATTTCTTCAGTGGCAGTTTATAGCAAAAGTATTCTGCTGTATTCTAAAGAAGATGCAAAAAACCTTAGAAGAAATGAAAATTATAGAAAAGAGATAGCACACTATCTGTTAATTAAAATTTTTAACTGGGATTGAATTTCAAATTCTTAAGTTATCCATAACTGCGTTAAAAGTTCTGCCTTGGCTTCTACTTGTAATTGTGTCTGTATTACCAAAAATGCTTCCTGTTCTGCTATTTCAGCAAGGGGGTCATGAACGGGAACGCTTAGCAAAGTTATCTCTGAATCTATGGTCTCCTCAAAAACTGAGATTAATACAGCAACGATGAATGCTTTAGAAAGGTTAGCAGAGCCAAGTGAGATTTCAGAGGTAGTTTTTCTTTACTTTCAGGTAAATCCTTATTTTTGACTAGCCATCTATTACTGTTGTTGGAGTTGCCACTGTAGATGCTATCGTTACGACTCATCTGGTGATATTCAATAGCCTAAAACAATTTAAGCGAAATAAGGAGAAATTTTGAAAAGTAATGGACCATTAGATGGGATTTTAATTGCTGATTTTACCCAATTAGCTCAAGGACCATTTGCCACAATGATTCTCGGTGATATGGGTGCAGAAATTGTGAAAATCGAACCACCCGGTGGAGATTGGATGCGAAACTTTGCTTTAAGTGGTCTTTATGCCGGAGGAGAGACTGTCTCTTATCTATCTTTTAACAGAAATAAGCGGAGTATTGGTGTGGACCTTAAATCTGAAGAAGGTCTCAAACTAATTAAGAAACTTTGTGATCAGGCTGATGTTGTAATTGAAAACTTTCGTCCGGGCGTTATGAAAAGATTAGGTATCGATTATGACTCTTTGAAAAAAACCAACCCAGATATAATTCTAGTTTCAAGTTCAGGATACGGCAGTTCTGGTCCCTATGTAACAAGACCTGGTCAAGATTTACTTGCCCAAGCTGTAACAGGTTTTCCAACGGTGATAGGCCGGAAAGAAGATCCTCCAACTCCAGGAGTGACTTCTATCGCCGATTTAACTACTGGACTTCATATTGTTTATGCAACATTAGCGGCACTAATCTCACGAATTAATACCGGTCATGGGCAGTCTGTTGAAGTAAATTTAATGAACTCAATACTAGTTACACAAACTGATCAATATACAGCTTTCTTACAAAATGGCGTACAACCTGATAGAAGTAGCGAGGGTATAGCAAACCCTTGGGGTGGTGCACCTTATGGTATCTATAAATGTTCTGACGGGTGGATCGCAATAGCTATGAATCCTTTTTCTGATATAGGAGAGGTGCTTGGAATTGAACAGTTTAAAAATTTAGAGAGTAGAAATGAAGTAATTAAACGCGATGAGTTTAAATTAATTATAGAAGCTAAAACTCAAAATTGGAAAGTTGAGGATCTGTTACACAAAATGCTCGAAAAGGATCTTTGGTGTGCACCTGTTTTAGATTATGCCGCGGTTGTTAAGGACCCTCAAATTCTCCATAATGAAATGATTATCTCCATCCCACATCCAACTGCTGGGAGTTTAAAAACTTTAGGAATACCAGTCAAATTTAATGGCACGCCATCTAAAATAAGAAAACACCCACCCTTATTTTCTGAGCATGCAGAGGAGCTTGCAACAGAATATTTTGGTTTGAACTCGGATCAAATTCAGGATTTCATTAAAAAAGGTATTATTTCTAAACCAAAAAAAATTTAACGTGAAAAAATTTACAATATAATGGAGAGACAGTCGATAAGAGTGCCGGCGGTTCTTTTATAGCATTGGTGGAGCGCTATTTTCTCACTTGACCTACGAATTTTAATTCTACAGAGACAATTTTAAAAATATGATTGTTGCGAGTTTTCACCGTTGGGAGCTTTCTAAATCATATTTGGGTGAAATTGAGTCACCACTAAATTATTAAAGCCATTAACTTATAGGAAATTGATAGAATACTATTAATGGACTTGAGGTTGGATCATAGTTTAAAGTTGAAGGTACAGGAGACGGAAAAGAAGAGCAATTAATTATTTCAAATCTGACTTACAAACTCACAAAATAGTTTTTTATAAGTAGCATATTGTTTTCATTTATTTAGTACTGAAATAACTTTTGAATCCACTTCTAATTTTAGATTTTGGAAAACTGCAACCACAGTATCAACTCCAACTAGGTTAATTATTTCAAAAGGCCCCATCGGAAATTTGCATGCTTGTTTCATCAACTTATCAATGTCTGCCTTAGGTATTCCAAAATCGATATGTATTTGAATTGACTTATGCAATAGCGGAAACAGAAGTGAATTTACAACAAATCCATCAATATCCGGGACTTGAACATAATCAAAATTAAGTTTATTAAAAAGATTAGTTATCAGGAACTTTTCGCCATTACTAATATTTTCAGAAAAAACAACTTCAGCAATCTTGGTCGCGGAGATAGGGTTAGAAAAATGAATAATATTGACTTTATTTGCACTCACCAAGTAAGGATTCATTTTTCTTAAACTTATCGTTGAAGTGCATGAAGCAATTGGGCTCGAGACAATGTTGGAAACCTGATTAATAATTTTTATCTTTAAATCAAATATTTCCGGCAAACATTCGAATACAATTTGACAATCCTTCAATTCATCAAGTGACTGAGTAAATATTATTCTGTCCAAATGGTTACTAGTATGAGTATTTTTTGAGATATTTGGATATCTAGCAATATAAGCAGACTTGGCTTTTTTGATATCTCTTACAATAAATACGACATTTTCAGTTCCTGACAATAATTTGGTGAGTTGAATTCCCATTTTCCCACCACCAATTACACCGAACACTATTTTACCTTATTCATAACAAAATTTTCAAAACTTGTACTTTCCATACCGTAAATGTGCCTACGTGATTTAATATCTAATATTTTTTCTACCCATTTTAAAGTGGTTGACAATATCCCTCCATTAAGTTTTGATGATGAAGGTAATCTTAAACTAGAACCTACTACCGATAAACCACTCGATCTAACCAGCATTATCTTTAATCCTTTTTTGCATTTCGATAAATTGCTTTTCTTTTTCCAATAAATTTTTTGAACGGTCTTTAATTCTCTTAACAGGTACCCCAACATATACACCCCAAGGGGCGATAGATTTATTTACTAAAGACATTGCGCCAATTGCGCAACCTTCACCCACCACTACATTTGGAAAAATCACACTACCTACCCCAATGATGGAATGTTTTGAAATTCTGACAGGCCCATGAGAAACATTTCTAAATTCTATTGGGATAGTTGGATTGTTTAAACCAAAACCCAGATAATCATCCATACTAGAAAAAATATGGCAATTGGCGGCTATTCCAACGAAATCTTCGATGACTATAGGTGATAATGAAGCGGTAATCGAGCAATGAACAGTTATATGAACATTCTCTCCGATTTTAATTTCACCAGATAATGCACAAAAATCATCTATACGCGAATTCCTCGAAAATGACATTTGTTCCGTACCATATAAAGTTGCAGATTTACTTATTAAAACATTATTGCCTAGTTTTTTAAAATTGAATTTGTGCAGCTCATTTTTTTCATAAAACATTAAGGTTGTCCATTTCAGCGCTAACTATACCATCTATTAATTTTTGGACTCTTTGTACTCCTTCACCATCCAATTTGTTCATAGTGATGTTACTCCGAATTTTAGGGGCCACAATTTTATTTAGATTGAACTTATCCGTGTGCTCGCTTATAAGTTCAAACTCATAAAACTGTTGTAAGTATAGTGCGAATTCTAATTCTAATTCATTCTGAGGCCATGCCAAAATTCTCTTCTGAAGATAAATTGCCTCGACTAAAGTTGTTCCCGAATTTGTAACAATATATGCGGCCGAATTAATGATATCAAAAAAATCGATTGGGTCTGTTGTTACATATTTCTCAATATCATTTGTATGTATTGAATACTTACCTAATATAATTTTTACATTAAAATCTTCATGCATTTTTAGAATTTTTCTGCGAATTTCTTCAGCTTTATCTAAAGTATCACCAGCACCTAAAGAAATTACAACATCTATTGCCTGTTTAATACTTTTTGATGAACTTAGTTTAATCTCTGGTCTTAGAATTAAGTATTCTAAGCCACGATAAAGAACCTTACTTGCCTTAAAGTGGCGTGATTTAAAAACAAACGGCACTATATTATAATCGACTTCTAATTCCCCGCTGTACTCATAACCAATTCTAACTAAATCATTTTTATGAAGAAAATCTAAATTATGATTAAAGTTGGGGGGCACATCGATAATAACGAATGTTTTTTTGTTAACTTGATTTACATAATCTTTGAGACTTTTTAATTCTTCAAAAAATATAATTTTATGTTTTGATTCGGCTAGGATTTTTGCAAGAGCTGACATCCTGATTGCGTGACTACCTCCAATAGTAGATGATGCGGGCGCAAATATAATTATTTCCAAATTAATGAAAATCCTTTAGTGTAATTCTCTCACCTTTTCTTATATCTCTGGTTAATTTCTTGCCACTAATAAAACCAATAAATTCTGGTGATAAACTGTATCCTGGCCTAACTACTTTAAAATCTGCTTCTGAAACAACTTGACCAGCTATAAGGTTGCGAGTTGGATATATCGATCTTTGTTTTGGATTCGATGTAATTTCATTGGAACTTCTAAAAACTGTTTTGCCCAGAATTTTTTCAGTTTTACGAATTTCCTCGCAGTACTCTGAAAAAATTTTTTCATCTGCCGAAAAAAAACCATCAATGGCTTCATTACCTGAATTTAAAGTAATATGCTTTTCAATTACTTTTGCACCTAAAGCTGTGGCTATGGTTGCTGCTTTACTGCCAATAGTATGATCACTAAACCCAACAACTAAATTGTAATCTTGCTTTAAAGCCTTTAAAAGAATGAGATTTGAATTTGTTTCACTAGCTGGATATTCAGACTCGCATTGCATCACTATAATCTTTGCTTTGGAAATACTTCTAAATTCCGCAATCGCTTTTGTAAGTTGTGATTCACTCGCAGTTCCTAAGGAAATTAATATGGGTTTGTCAGTTTTAGCAATTGACCTAATTAGTGGTATGTGATTAATTTCAGGTGATGCAAGTTTATAAAACGGACAATCTATAGTTTCTAAGAAATCTACATCTGATTCGCTAAAAGGAGAACTAAATGGTGTCAAACCGAGGGATGTTGTATAGGTAAATAACTCTTTGTGCCACTCCCGTGGCGTATAAGAATTTGAATACAACTTATAGAAGTTGCCAAACCGCCCCCAAGGACTATCCACTGGCAGTACAAAGTCATTTTCCTGGCTATCCAAGGAAATAGAATCTGCCGTGTATGTTTGAAATTTAACTGCATTTGCACCAGCCCGAGAGGCAAGATCAATTATTTTTTTTGCAGTCTCGAAACTTCCTTCATGGTTTGCTGATACTTCAGCAACCACCGAGAGAGGCAAGTTTTCGTCAAAATTTTCTAAATAGGTTGAGTTTTTAGTTATCATATTAGCAACTATACCGGAAAATGCATTAGATCAATATTCATATTTTAAGTTAGCCCGACTAATTATTCTAAACTCTAGCGTCTGAGTAAATTTATAGATTATTACTAGGAACCATTTTGTACCCTATCGGACACTTAGTTCCCTGTTTATTCAATTTTTTTATGGTTTTCCCTTTTATACAGTTAATAGTTTTCTTATCTGCAACTATAGTTCCAGTTAGTAAAATATTTACAGTCGCTGAGACAGGCGCAAAAATATTAGTTCCTGCCGCATTTGCAGTAACTGAACAATTTCCAGCCCTAATTAAACTTAGGGTTGATCCAGTTATTGAACAAATTCCAGCTGAGGTAGTTGAAAACGATATAGCCCCTTTGCCTGAGGCTGTCGCCGTTAAGTCTAACATTTTACTTTTTACATCAACACTTTGAATTGGTTGGAAAGCTATCGTTTGAGTTTGCTTCTCAATAAGGATCGTTTGAGTATAGGTTTCTGATGGCAAGTTAGAAGCATTTCCTAGCGACTTATAGGTGATAGAACATGTTCCACCGCTTATAATTTTTAATATATACCCGCCGGTTTCGCAAATATCTGGCGTAATAGATTTCGGAATTACATATTCAACTGTACCAATTCCTGAAGCATAGACCTTGGGTAGTTCAAGTGTGATTGGCAGATTTTTTGCCTGCTGAATTGCGATGTTTTCTACCTTAAGTACCACTGGAGCACGTGCTGCTGAGATTACTTGCGATTGGTTAATACTTTTTGATTGGTAATCTTTAGTTCTTGGTGTGGAAACTGTAAAAGAGCAATCCCCAACGGATAATAATTTTAAGAGTGTACCTTCAGCCACACACACCTTGGGGGTAGTTGTAGATACTTGTAACTCTGCTCCGGTAACTGCTAACTCAAAGTAATCAACTAAATTAACTACCTCACCAGATTTCCAAATCGGTGCCGTTACATTAGAGAATTTCGAATTATTAACATAAGCTAATCCGCTTTGAGGACCATAGGCTGGGCCATTTATAGTAAGGTAGTTTAAATCTAGGTAGCCATTGCTCCTAACTAAAATACCTGACTCAGCATTTTTTAATGACCTTAATATAGGTCCAGCAATAACGCCGCTATCTGTTTTGCTAACTCCCGTGTAAGTACCAGTATTAATCTTTTCAATACCACTAGTGACACCATCAATGCTGTATGTATAGACTCCTGATTTAAAACCTCTAGGAATTACAATATTGCCACGGAAAGTTACTTTTTTGTTTGAGTAATTTACTGGTTCATCAATTCTTTTCAGTTGAGTAGATACTGAAAATGCACCCCCATTAGTAATAGTTAAGGTGGTGTATTTATTTTCAATTCCCTCGGGGTGAGAAACCACAACTTCAAAATTTATATTTAGATCCGGTGAGACTAAATCTAAATCTGTTTGAGAAGCTACAAAAGATTCAACAACTGGCTTCTCTAGGGCATATGAGTTTGGAGTAGATAGGTAACCCAGTAAAAGCAAGGAACTTACTATGCTTGCAACCTTGCTTCTCATCGAACTCCTTAATTGAATCAGTTTATATTACTATGCGGAGGATGAGGGATTTGAACCCTCGGTAGGTCACCCTACACACGCTTTCCAAGCGTGCGCACTCGGCCACTATGCGAATCCTCCAGTATTACTTGAAGGATAAGAGTATCGGTGCAACTTACTATGATTTACCTTTAGATCCCCCGTGCGGCACTTTGGTGCCGAACTCCCCCAGGGCAGGAATGCAGCAAGGGTAGGTAATTTTTAGTGGGTGTGCGGGGGATCCTTAATTTTTATCAAAATAAAGATCAAAAGAAGTG
>Ga0209355_1002616_pt1 | contig 9958 bp, 7 predicted proteins | sample LauGreSBDMM110SN_3_FD_187563 | JGI IMG/M metagenome (GOLD analysis project Ga0209355, IMG submission 187563) | Freshwater lake microbial communities from Lake Michigan, USA - Sp13.BD.MM110.SN (SPAdes) (version 2) | ecosystem: Environmental > Aquatic > Freshwater > Lake | place: Lake Michigan, USA...
GTCAATACCGAACACACTGCCAGCAAATCAGCCACTTGTACGCATAAATGGCGGAGTGGACGATCGCATTGGCCTCATAAGCCTATTCCTTCGGGACATCGCAGGTTCGAATCCTGCTCTATGCAAGTTGATCCGCGCCTTCGGTCATACGGTTTCGTTCTCATGTATTTAACAACCGCGATTCGGTATTGATGGATATGGGCGTACGGCCTTTGGCCGAGGCCTCGTTTGACGTATGGACTAGGAGCCCCGTCAAATTAGTTAATACGAGTATGCAGGGCGTAGCTTATGGACTATGCGTGTTGTATAGCTTGATATTGAGCGGATATCAAACGCATAGACTGCATAATGCACTGTATACTCAAACGGGGCTTCGCCCATATAAGTATAGCCAATATGAAAATGATACTAAGCACAACTTTCCGGCGGAAAAGACTTACAACTCTTAAATTTCACTTATAGAATAATTCTTGTAATAATTAAGATCTTTTAAAAAGAGTTTATGATGTCAAACTTATATCAGGAGGGGGTTTTCGTCTTGGCGTATGGCGCATTCGGTATTGACCTTCGTGAAACTCAAAACAGACAAAAACCGGTCTTTCTTAACATCAAGCTGAAAACCTTAGGGAAATTCGTGAAGCGAATAGATATTAAGCTCATGCACTTCGCGAATTCCATTCCTTCATATTATTGGGTCGAATAAGATTCGAACTTATGTAGACTTACGCCAGTGGATTTACAATCCACCCCCTTTAGCCACTCGGGCATCGACCCATTGAATGAATAGACCTAACTCGATACCATACTTCGCATAGCCATCCCAGCGGATAATGGGAATCGAACCCATCTCTTCAGTTTGGAAGACTGAGGTAATAGCCACTATACCATATCCGCAAAAAAGAGTTTTCTTTCAGTATACTTCTAGAAAGAAAAGGGAATCAAGTTTATAAAAAAATTTCTCTAAATGTAGATTCGAGTTTGACCGAAGGTCAATTCCGAACACTGCCGAGGGGAAGCCCCAGACCGAGCACAATCTTTATTTATTAGTCAATTAAGTTATCTTTTTTTTTGCTATAATAAGATTACCGCAAAACAAAATAAAAAAATTCAAGAAAATTTTATTTTTTATAGATACAAGGCTGTATTAGCTTCGCGAAACTGCTTCGCTGAACGGCACGAATCGAGTTTGATGTTGAGTAGCTTGACGGGGCACGGGCGTATCAGTTTCGCGAAGCGAACAAGCCCATGTCATTGATTCCATACTCGATTCCATACAGTTTGACCGAAGGTCAATACATACCGAAGACTGCCGAGGCAAAGCCGTACGGCCTATGTCTTTAAAAGATAAAAATCGTATATTACAAATTTGGTCTAGCCTATTTGGATTTGACATATTGAGCCTGCTATGGTTTTATGTGTATTGTGTTAACCCGGGTATATTCTGTATTTTGTTTGATCTAATGAAATAGCCTACGCCCTAACATCAATACGAAACTCGAAAGATACGTATGGAATCGACCAAAGGTCGAACTCTACAATATACGAGGTCAAAATGTCGAAACATCTTTTTTAAAACATATAAATTATGACAATTGCTATCGGAAAAAACGAAGAAAAACGCGGATGGTTTGATGATGCTGATGACTGGTTAAAACGTGATCGTTTCGTGTTTGTAGGATGGTCAGGTCTTCTTCTGTTCCCTTGTGCTTATTTTGCACTTGGTGGTTGGTTTACTGGAACAACTTTTGTAAGTTCTTGGTACACTCACGGTTTAGCAAGTTCTTATCTTGAAGGATGTAACGTATTAACTGCTGCTGTTTCAACGCCAGCAAACAGTATGGCACACTCTCTTCTTCTTCTTTGGGGTCCAGAAGCTCAAGGTGATTTCACTCGTTGGTGCCAACTTGGTGGATTATGGGCGTTTGTAGCTCTTCATGGTGCTTTTGGTCTTATTGGTTTCATGCTTCGTCAATTTGAAATTGCTCGTGCAGTTCAATTACGTCCATATAACGCAATTGCCTTCTCAGGACCTATTGCTGTTTTTGTTTCTGTATTCTTAATTTACCCATTAGGACAATCAGGATGGTTCTTTGCACCAAGCTTTGGTGTTGCAGGAATTTTCCGTTTTATTCTTTTCTTCCAAGGTTTCCATAACTGGACTTTAAACCCATTCCATATGATGGGTGTTGCAGGTGTATTAGGTGCTGCTCTTCTATGTGCTATTCACGGAGCAACTGTAGAAAATACACTTTTTGAAGATGGTGACGGTGCAAATACATTCCGTGCATTCAACCCGACACAATCAGAAGAAACGTACTCAATGGTTACAGCAAACCGTTTCTGGTCACAAATTTTTGGTGTAGCTTTCTCAAACAAACGTTGGCTTCACTTCTTTATGTTATTTGTACCAGTAACAGGATTATGGATGAGTGCTATTGGTGTTGTAGGTCTTGCATTAAATTTACGTGCATATGACTTCGTTTCTCAAGAAATTCGTGCTGCAGAAGACCCAGAATTTGAAACATTCTACACAAAAAATATTCTTTTAAATGAAGGTATTCGTGCTTGGATGGCTGCTCAAGACCAACCACATGAACAACTTGTATTCCCAGAAGAAGTTCTTCCACGTGGAAACGCTCTATAATCTTTATGAGTAGAGTATTGATATGGGCGAAGCCCATATCAAACAAGCAACAATTAACTTCATATACTGGGGCTTCGCATGTGCGAAGCCCCAGTGAAGCTGAACCGATGGTTTACTTATCAGATCAATAATTTTCAGAAGATTCCTTTTATCTTCAAATAAAATTTAAAAAGATCTTAAAAGCACCCGGGGTATGTTGATTCCTTTTATAAAAGGTCTTTGGCCGATGCTTATTCGCTTCGCCCTGGCAAAGCCGTTCCGCGTAGCCCGAGAGTTTGATGTTGAGTTGATTGTTGCTTGTTTGATCAATACTGCATACTCTATTTCATACTCCATACATACAACAACAGCAAAAGAAAACCCATATTCAAGAGCAAACCCGAGCGAGCGGAGCTCTATTTTAGGCAGTTTTTTGTACCAACTCGATATCGGAATGAAGAGATTCGAACTCTTGACCCCATCGTCCCAAACGATATGCGCTACCAAACTGCGCTACATTCCGATGAATTTGACCTTTTGAAAATCAATACAAAAAATGAGCTCTTCATTTCGTTCTCGCCCATGCCTTGCTCGTTAATACAAGACAGGAGGATAAGAACGTACGAGATCAGAAATTTTTAGTTTTGATCTGAAAAAAGTGCCTTAGAGAGGACTCGAACCTCCACGCTTGAGGCAACTGATCCTAAATCAGCCGCGTATACCATTCCGCCACTAAGGCTTATTTGAAAGTATAAGTCTTACGATGGCAGAAAGCTAATCAATTCGCCTCGGCAAAGCCGTACGCGAATTATTTTTTCTGCCTCCGCTGAGCCACTGTATGGAATGTATGTGTTTGATATTTTCAGTATTGAGTATGGTAGAGCGTATGGAATCGATCGAAGGTCGAACTCAACAACATACTCTCTTCCAAACTCGAAACAGGCAAAAATGCACTACTGGGCCTCTATTCTTGGGCCTCGAGTTTAATGCAGGAATCTTGAGAGTTTTGCCCATATCAACTCTAACCTCGAGTTCAACCGAAGGTCGATTCCGTACATTCCGTACGCCCATACTACATTCCAGCCCGTTGCAGTTTCGAGTTTGGAAGTGTTTGGAATAGTATGTATGGAATCAATGACATGGGCTTGTTCGCTTCGCGAAACTGCTACGCCCGTGCCCCGTCAAGCTACATGGGCTTGTTCGCTTCGCGAAACTGCTACGCCCGTGCCCCCACTACTCAATGATTGGGGCTATGCCCTATACCGAATACGCCTTATTTACATTTGTTGAATAGCTGCGTTTCTTCGAAGTGGACGCGTCACTAACTCTAAAATATCACGTGCATTGGTAAATCCATGAATTTGTGCAAATGTGAATTCAACTGACCATTTTGTAGAAATTCCACGCGCTTCCAGAGGATTACTATGAGCCATTCCAGTGATTACTAAATCGGGTTGTAATTCTCGAATTCTTTGGACTTGATTGTAATTATCTGGTTTTTCAACGATTCGAGGCAATGGAAGGTTCATTTCGTGGCATGTTTTCGAAAGAAGGGCCAATTCCGCTGCTTGAAAACGCTTGTCCATATAAGGAATTCCAATTTCATAGACAATCATTCCACAACGAGCTAAAAATCTTGCAAGCGAAATTTCCAGGCAATTATCACCCATAAAAAATACAGATTTGCCACGAATAAGTTTGATATAATCTTGTAAATTATCCCAAATTTGTTTTTCGCGAGCTTCAAGACCAATAGGTCGAATACCAAAGACGCTACAAATTTTTTCAATCCATGCTTTTGTTCCATCTGGTCCAATTGGAAACGGTGCACCAATTAATTTACATTTACGTCTCCGCATGAGAGTTGTCGCTGTTCGACTTAAAAAAGGGTTCACCCCGCACACATAGATATTTTCTCCAAGAGCAGGCAAATCTCCATATCGTTGAGCGGGGAGCCACCCAGCAACTAGAATATTTTGTTTTTTTAACTCACTTGTTAGTTGTGAGGCTACTGTATCTGGAAGTGATCCAAAAAGGACAAGACCTGGATGTGTTGGTGTTGAGGCTGAAATGAGTGGGGGGTTGCCGGTAGCAACTTCGTCTTGCTGCGGGATTTGCTTATTCGCTTCGCGATTCTGCAATGCGTTGAGGCGTAGCCCTGCTGCTTCGCTGTATTCGGTATTGACGTTCGTCAAACTCGATACTGCTGGAGCCTCTGGGCATCTTTGTGCAAGTGCAGCAAGTACTGTATCTTCCCCTTGGGTAAAGGCGTAATCGAGCCCATTTGCACGTGCGACGACAATAGGAATCCCACATTCAACTTCAAGAACTGGAGCAATTCCTTCAAGATCCATTTTAATAATTTCAGTTGTGCATGTGCCGATCCAAACAATAACTGAAGGATTTCTATCTTTTTTAATATGAAGACAAAGTCGTTTTAATTCTTGATAATCATTTAATTGAGCAGAAATATCCCCCTCTTCTAATTCAGCCATGGCATATCTTGGCTCAGCAAAAATCATAACACCAAGCGCATTTTGTAAAAAATACCCACATGTTTTTGTGCCAACAACTAAAAAAAAACTATCTTCAATTTTTTGGTAAAGCCAAGATACTGTACTGATTGGGCAAAATGTGTGATAATTGCCAGTCTCGCATGTATGATGAATTGAATCATTTATATTCGAGGGCTCGAGCTTCGCTCCTGCCGTTCTACTTTGTTGAGTTTGATCTTCGATCAATGTCAAACCCGACACTTCACCTTTAGCGAGAGCTTTTCTAGAGCGGAGGCCGCGGCCATGGGCCCTATAATCTTGCAGAACTTTACTCTTTAATTTTTCTAGCATATTCAACCTTTTTGACTATTGTAAAGATGGCCAGTTTGATGTATGGGGGCTGGTATGTAGGGCCTTATGCATTTTACCGAAGCGAATACGCAACTACGCCCCAAGAAGCCAATGTATTTTGTTTGATGTAGGGGCGCAGCCCTCCTGTATCGTATTGACTTATGCGGCAGAGCCGTAACTACGCCCTATCAGTATTGCTATTGAGCAGTTTTGTTTTATGTTTTTTCGCTTCGCGAAACTGCTTCGCCCATATCGATACCTCAACACAACAACCGAACGGGTGTTCGATGCAGGAATGTATTCGCGTACGGCTTTGCCGAGGCGAAATCGAGTGTTCGGTGTTGAGTTCGACCTTTGGCCGATTCCATACAGTTTGACCGAAGGTCAATACATTCCATACCTACTCTAACCTCGGCCAAAGGCCGTACATTCCAACACGAGGATCAAATTATTATTACACCATTAAAAAGTCTAATGAATTTTCAATAGTTTTTCCTGTTGAAACTTTCCCATCCAGAGGACTTTGCAGGAGCGAAGCTCTCGGCGTAGAGCCAAACGCCCCACCCTCAATTGTCGTATTGGCCTCGGCGGAAACTGTACTTCCCATATCCAATTTATCGTGCGAAGCTGCCGGTGTTACCCCTGCTGATTCTAAATAAAAATTTGAAAGAAGACGAAATAATTTTCTATCTTCAACTTCATAAGGAACTACACCTTCTGGTCTTGCCAGAAGTTGATCGGCAATATTCAGGTAGAGTTCACATAAGTAATTCAGTGAAGAATCTGTTTCAGCCATTTCAAATAAAGTTTTACCTTTCACACGGGAAATTCTAAGATCCTCAAGGGTTGGTATAAGTTCCAAAATAGGAAAAGGGCAAGCTTCAACAAATTTATCGATTAAATCACGTTGAAGTGTACGGTTCCCAATGAGACCTGCTAAGCGTAAAGGATGTGTTCGAGCCTTCTCTCTCACAGAAGCGGCAATTCGATTTGCCGCAAAAAGTGCGTCAAATCCATTATCTGTGACAATTAAACAATAATCTGCATAATTTAAAGGAGCAGCAAAACCACCACACACAACATCTCCAAGAACATCAAAAATGATAATATCATACTCATAAAAAGCATTTAATTCTTTTAAAAGTTTGACAGTTTCTCCAACAACATATCCACCGCAACCTGCGCCAGCGGGAGGCCCCCCTGCTTCGACACAATCAACACAGGGTTGCTTTGAGCTTCGCATGGCTGATTCGCTAGCATTGGTCGCGTCCTGCGAAGATGCGTATGCTAATTCAAGTCCCGGAGCTTCGTGGGCGTAACCACTGCTAGTTGATGAATCAACCCCATCATACCCTTTATAAATAACATCTTCTGGCCAAACATCTTCGTAATGATAATCTTTGGCTTGCAATGTATCAATAATCGTTGGAATTAAAAACCCTGTTAAAGTAAATGTACTATCATGTTTTGGGTCACAACCAATTTGAAGAACTCTTTTTCCACGTCGAGCAAATGCAATTGAAAGATGTGTTGTTGTTGTTGATTTACCAATCCCACCTTTTCCATAGACAGCTAATTTCATAAAATATATTCCTATTTATATTCACATGGGCATTAAAAGATGCAAGTTTGGTCTATTCGCGGGCTACGCCCATGCAGTCTTCGGTAGGGGAGAGTGTATGGTGTTGAGTAGATTGTTGGGGCACGGGCGTAGCAGTTTCGCGAAGCGAACAAGCCCATACTCCATTCCATACGCTCTATCATGCCCAGACTCGATTCGTGCCGTTACAGCATAGCTGTTCAGCGAAGCTCGAGACAGAGATTACCCATTTGCTTCTTTTGCTGCATACATAACTTCGGGTGTAATCGAAGCGAGCCCTGCTTGAGAAGCATAGAATTCCACATTTTGCTTGACTTTATTTCGCACAAAACCTGGAACCTTTGAAAGTTCTTTCAAAGCTTCATTACTCCAGGAAGCTTTCTCGTTCTGAAAAGACTTAGCTGTAGTGAGTCTTCCACTCAATACAGTCTTCAATTCATCAAGTCTATTTGCTTCGCCTTGTGTTGAATCTTCTGTAGCTTGACCGAAGGTCATAGAATTCATATTAGATTCCATAGGGGCCACACTTGCCCGCGTTTCCACGCCGAGAGTTTGTTCCACTACTGTTTTTGTATCATGTCCACCAAAAATTTCTAATAAATGGTCTTCCATTCCAAGTGTAAAACTGTTATAGACTAAATCAGCAATTTGATTTGTCCCTTCATAGCCAAAAAATGGTCTATAACCTAATCCAAAATTTTGTACATGTGATGGCGAAGAAATAACTCCACATGGAATACCTAAACGTTTTCCAATATGTCGTTCCATTTGAGTACCAAATAAGCAATTGGGTTGAATTCTCGTAATCATATCACTCACTTGCGTATGATCGTCTGTAATTAATACAGAATCTGCATACCCTGCAACCTGTTCCCGAAACCAATCTGCATCGTGTTTACAATAAGTTCCTGCACATGAAACACGAATTCCCATTTCACGAGCTAAAATTTTTGTCATCGCTGCTGCATGTGTTGCATCTCCAAAAACAACAGCCTTTTTCCCAGTTAAATTTTGGCAGTCAATTGATCGTGAAAACCAAGCTGCTTGTGAAACAAATTTTGTTTGTCTCTCAATATAAGCTTCAAAATCAAAAGGAACATGCCCAGCTGTTTCGAGTTTTGTTGAGTTCGGCTTTTGGTCGATTCCATAGAATACCGAATATGCTTCACTAATATTTCCCTGCTCATCTTTACCATTCAAAACATGATTTGTTGATGAGCCTCGAGTTCGATGTTGAGTGGGGCCTGGGGCTACGCCCGGCCTCTCCATACTCGATTCCGTACCTGCGCGCGGGCTTTGCCCATGCGAAGCCCCGGGCGTCCCAGTTTCGCTTTGCGAATACGGTAGGGCTACTACGCTGAGCCCCATTTTTTCATATTGTTTTTTTAGAATCTTGTCAATATTATGAAGAAAAGAGCTTGTTTCTAAAATGCCCATAGGTGCAATACCAATATAAGGCATATCGTATTCTTTCTCTAAATACTGAGCAGCCATTAAACCAATTTCTCGGTATGGTACAACATTGAACCAGGCTTGTGGCAATTTTTTTATATCGTGGACCGACCCACCTTCAGGAAGAATTAAATTTACTTCAATTCCACATTCATAAAAAAGTCGTTTCAGTTCACGACAATCATGTTGATGATGAAAGCCCAAAGTAAACATTCCTAAGATATTCACAGAAGGTTTTTCGGAGCGAAGTTGGGGTTTGCCGCCCCCTATTAGTTTTTCTTTTTCAAGATAAAAGCGAATCACTTGTTCTAGAGTTCTATCCGCAGCTTGAAATTCATTTACTCGATAATGATTGACATCGGCAAGAATGATATCAGCTTGCGAATGAAGAGCAGCTTGATCTGCAAAATTCTGTAAATCTTCTTGTAAAATACTTGATGTACAGGTTGGAGTTAATAGAATAAGATCAGGTCTTTCTTCTTTATCTTTTCGAATCACATTCTCAATTACTTTTTCTTGTGATCCGCGAGCTAAAACATGGCGGTCAACAATACTTGCTGTCACAGGCGTAAAATCTCTTTCTCGTTCAAGCATTGAACGCATAACATTAAAATAATCATCACCTAAAGGTGCGTGCATAATTGCATGTACATTTTTAAAAGAAGTTGCTGTTCGTAATGTACCTAAATGAGCGGGGCCATTATACATCCAATAAACAAGTTTCATAAACCCCCTAATTAAATTGACGAATTGATATGGGCTGGGGCTTCGCCCATGCCCTAAAGATTCCTGCATCGAACTCGAGGCCCTACAGCTTAGACCATATAGCTTGACCTCGGTTGGGGCTACGCCCGTGCCGTTCGGCTTCGCCCGTGTCATTAGATTTCTGCATTAAACTCGAGGCCCCGATTGCTACGCATATTCGGTATTGACGTTCGCCAAACTCGAATTCACTCAATACCGAATAGGCTGCGCCCTGCCGTTCGGCCCCGCCCGTGTTGCACACGCTCTAGGATATGAGAGACCACTATTTCTAAGTATAAATCAGAGAAAAAGTACGAAAAACTATAAGGCTATTTTATTTATTATGTATTACTGTTTTGCTTCGAATATGAGGATGGCCGTGTACGGAAGCCAGTTTATTTAAGATCTAAATTAAAAAGGTATACGCCCATATTCTCAGATCATATTTTCTTTTAGAGTGCTGCTTTCTTTCGATCCTGACACAATTCAAAGAAAAAAATTATCGAGAAATGGGTTATAGGTATTATAGTACATCTGAAAAAAAAAGCAATCGTCAAGAACGTACAGGGGGGCCCCCTGTACGTTCTTGAGGAATTCAAGTTTGATGGCTGTATTCGCGAAGCGAAACTGCTACGCTGAACGACACGAATCGAGTTTGATGCAGGGCTCGAATGGGCGGAGCCCAACACTGCC
>Ga0209355_1002617_pt1 | contig 9957 bp, 6 predicted proteins | sample LauGreSBDMM110SN_3_FD_187563 | JGI IMG/M metagenome (GOLD analysis project Ga0209355, IMG submission 187563) | Freshwater lake microbial communities from Lake Michigan, USA - Sp13.BD.MM110.SN (SPAdes) (version 2) | ecosystem: Environmental > Aquatic > Freshwater > Lake | place: Lake Michigan, USA...
CGAAGATTTCACTGATCTGACAAAGATCTTAAGACTTTTCAAAGAAAATGAAAACAATATTCGTTTTTTTGTTATGACTGGTGGAAAGGATGATGACGAAGACGAAGAAGACGAAGAAGAAGAAGAAGAAGAAGAAGAAGACGAAGAAGAAGAAGAAGATGACGAAGAAGAAGATGACGAAGAAGAAGATGACGAAGAAGAAGCAACTTTTCTCACTGTGACAAAAAAAGGCGATGATGACAATGTTGACGACCAAGATGGAAACAGTAGAAGAAAAAGAAAAGCAACAAAAGAAACAGAAGAGGAGAAAGTTAAAAGAAAACGTATTGAAAAATTTACTGGACTTTTGACAAGTAGAAGTCGTGAAAATTGTCGCTCATCTAACGTTGAAAATTTCTTTTTACGACTTTCTACATTGGAACAAGAGAATGCACTTCTTTCACTTGGTGATATGACTGGTAATGTGGTTCTCCGTAATTATCCAATCACTTTAAGAATCTTACTCTCGGGTATGCCAACAAAAGTGAAAGAAGAAGTTTTGTACAAGTATGAAAACTCATCTAGAAGAGAAGAAAGTGGTAAATTTGGGACTTGGTTAGACTCCATTTTGAATATACCATTTGGAAAATTTCAGGAACCGAAGAAACCAGTGACGGAAAATATGACAGAGTTTTTTAAAGATGCTCAGCAGATTTTGGACACTGCAGTAGCTGGACATACCCAGGCAAAACATAAGCTTTTACAGTATCTTGGACAACTTATTCGTAATCCAGAGTCAAAAGGTACCGTACTGGGTATCGAAGGACCAATGGGTGTGGGTAAGACGACACTTGTTGAAAAAGGAGTGGCGAAAATTCTGGGGTTGCCGTTTTTTGCGATTCCATTAGGTGGTGCAAGTGATGCTTCCTTTTTGAATGGTCATTCATATACGTACGAAGGTTCTATCTATGGACAAATTGTAGATGTTTTGATAAAAGCGAAAGTTATGAACCCGATAATTTACTTTGATGAACTGGATAAAGTCAGTGATACTCATCGAGGTCAAGAGATTATCAATTTATTGATACATATGATTGATCCAGCACAGAACAATCATTTTCAAGACAGATACTTTGGAAACATTGATATTGATCTTTCGAGATGTATTTTCATCTTTTCGTACAATGACTCGTCTTCATTGAATCCGATTTTACGTGATCGTATTTTTGAAGTGAAGGCTTCTGGATTCACTACCATTCAGAAAATATCGATCGCAAAGTACCATTTGATTCCACAAGTACTTACAGAAGTCGGACTTTCAGAAAAAGAAATATCGATCGATTTTGCAGACAACTGTTTAGAGTACATTATTTCTCAGTATACTTTTGAAGGGGGTGTAAGAAAATTGAAAGAATGTTTACTAGAAATTTGCCGTGAAGTAAATCTGGAACTTCTTATGGCTCAATCACCACCTTTGCAACAGAAACAACTTACTTCCTCAAAAACAATGCGGGTGAGAGGAGGGGGATCACAAACCCGAAATAAGACAACTCACAATTTACCTGCAAGTAGTCTCGTGAGACAAATCATAGTAACAGAAGAAAATCTTCGTGCTAAGTATTTGAAGCATCGTAGACCAATGACTCCTGAAAAGATCCATTCTGTGTCTGCCATTGGTCGCATCAATGGTCTATATGCTACCTCGAATGAGACAGGTGGTATTATTCCTATTGAAACATCATGGCTTCCTTCTGATCAGACGATGATGATGTCTATCACTGGTAATCTTGGTAAGGTGATGACAGAGTCTACACATGTCTCGAGGACACTGGCCTGGAATCTCAGCGATGAAGTTACACAGAAGAAGTGGATGGAAACATGGAGTACTATTGGTAAAATGAGCATCCATGTTCATTGTCCAGATGGTGCTATACAGAAAGAGGGTCCTAGTGCAGGAGTTGCTCTTACTGTCGTGATCTATTCTCTGTTGAATAAAAGGGAAGTCAAAAACTTTATGGGAGTCACAGGTGAAATTAACTTATCTGGTGAAGTACTTGGTATTGGTGGTCTACGTGAAAAACTCTATGGTGCCAGAGCCGCCGGTATCACACACGTTCTCTTTCCAAAACAGAATCTTCCAGACTACGAGAAGATTTTGACGGAATGTCCAGATTTACACTCTGTTACCAACTTCAAAGCAACCCCTATCTCTACTATTCAAGAAGCAATTTCTCTGCTTCTAGTCGAGGATGAAGATGACTGTGCAACACGTAAAAGTAGAAGTAAGTCGATAGACTCAACTGGCAAGGACGGTTTAAATGAGTCAGCCCAAAGAAAGGCGGAAAAAAGAAGGTATCGTGGTTGAAAGATCATTTATGTACTTTGTAGTAGTTTGTTATTTGATGTAGTGAGAATATTTATTTGACACATAAACAGTACATATAAAAAAAGTAAGTATTAGTAAGTATATAAAATGATCCATCCAAAATATAATTTAATATTTTCGACCAGTTTATTCATAATACCCACTGTGTACGGATATTATAATAAAAAATATACTCTCTCAACAATGAGTTTGATTTCCACATTAGCTTCTATGAATTATTGGAGGAAACCCATTCCGGGGACAAGAAAAAACGCAGACCTGATAATTAGTAAAGCTACAGGCGCTATGTATTTTTTTTATGGATATAATAATGTTAATATCAATATCTGTCGCATATTTGGTTTTACAAATGGAATTATATTGCTGTCGTTATACAACGTTTCGTGTGTATTACACGAACGAAAATCTGATTCCTGGGAATTCTATCACATGATGTTTCACATTTTCACAGTCATCGGCAAAATGATTGTATTATCAGTTGATGACAGGCTTGAATAGTTGTTTCAAACTTTATTTATTCTTTACAAATTCTAGGACTTTTTATAATTCGATCTGAACTTAAAGACTGTATTCATCTTAAAATAATATACAAATTGTTCATTTCTCATGAATCAAAAGTAAAGGCAAGATTTCTTCTAACTAGCTATGCTTTATTTTCCGCTCAGCTCCAACTGTACAAAGTTCCTTTCTTTGTTGACATCATTCATAGTATCTTATTTTAAGATTAATACATATTGTTGTCTTTTAATTCAGATCGAATTATAAAAAGTCCTAGAATTTGTAAAGAAATAGTAAAGTTTGAAACAACTGTTCAAGCCTTCATGAAAAACTTCTTGCAAAACTATCTAGTCAAAACTCATTCTCTTAAGATCTTGTAGAAATTACAAATACTTAAAGTAACTGTTCAAACCCATATCTTCTCACTACTTGTTATAAAACTTTTTAACTTCAACATGTGTCTTAAATGAGAATCGATCAAAATTCAGGATACGAACACTTTTACGATGTTCCGCACGTGACAATGCGACATATGCCTGGCCATTTTCAAAGATATCTTCACCAAGATCAATTTCAATGGCATCTAGTGTCATTCCTTGGCACTTATGTTGCGAAATTGCCCATGCATACTTCAGTGGCATCATGCGATACGTAATTTCATTCCTTTTGTCCACGGGGAATGAAGCTTCAACGTACGCAATATGAGCTCTCCGTCCATCCATCAGCGTGATATCTACAGAAAGATCGTGACGATAAATAGCACTTACCACTCCTCGTGTCCCATTTACGAGCCCTTCGTCGACATCGATGTTACGTGTTATCATGACTTGTGTTCCAATACAAAGCTCTAAATCAAAAGTGATTCCCGTTAACTCTGCATAAGTACGGAACTTCATGGCATCTTTTGAATCAACTTTTGGTGTACAAGTAATCGTATCTATAATATCATCTGAACCAATCAAACATTGAAAAAAACTTTTGTTTATTCGATCTACTTGTGCATTTTTGGGAAAGAGTCGAGTCGGGACAATACTATCTGGAAAAACGGTAGTACCCATTTCTTCTAAAATAGCAAGATCTCCTTCTGTCATGGATTCATAACCCCATCGTAGTCTTCTCAACATATCTGCAAATTCCGGATCTTTTGCTTGGCGAACATTTTCTGTCAAAAAAATTGTTTCTATACTTGCTTCTTTCCAAAGTGGTGACAAAAAACAATACTCGCCCTTAACAGGCGGAAGTTGACAAAAGTCCCCAACGAAAATCATTTGAATATTACCGAAAGGAAGTTTTGAACGACGGATCTTTTTGAGATATTCTGAAATTTTGTTAAACAATTCAACATCTAACATGGAAACTTCATCTACAATTAAAACGTCGGTGTTTTGTAACGCAAAAACTTTTTCTTTTTGTTTCATATATGCGTCTTTGACCAATTCATCAACGTCTTTCTTTCCCAGACCAATACCCAAAAACGAATGTAAGGTTTTTGCATTTGCCAAAACGGATGCTGTACCTGTCATCGCTGTTACTGCCACTTTCTTATTTTGATGCAGTAAGGTCTCTTTGATAATCTGTATCGTATAGGTCTTTCCAGTTCCTGGTTCACCAGTTAAAAATATATTTTTTCTATTTTCAGTAACAGCAACAACTGCTTTTGATTGATCCAAGTTCAGAGGAGACGAAACAGTGAATTTTGATGGAGTAGAAGGTAAGCTTCGAGTATCCGTGATTTGTGCGACAGCTTCCTTGACTGTGAAGTACTTACTACACTTTTTTTCATTTTGATCACATGATGCTATATCTGTTTCTGGTTGCTTCTGAGGATGTATGTAATTCGTCAAATCTTTTTCGACAAGCGTGGTGTGACAGAAACTTGAAAATATATTATCTTGCTCTGTATCTACACTTACTTCTGGTGCTTTTTTATCTGTATCTCCTACACTTACTTCTGTGGATTCACTTGGTGCTTTTTTATCTATCATAAAACTTGTTATTAACTTTTGCGGTTTCTTGGTACATGTAGCGGCGAGTGATACTGTCTTCTTCTTTGTTTTCAGTGCGACTTGATACTTTTCAAAAATCATTTTCAACTTTTCCAAGTCAGTAAGGTTATAAAGCTTTAAAACATCTTCTAGTGATAGAGATTCATTTGTGTCCATATGACGTACTGCTAGTTCATACACTCTTGATATGACCGAGTAATCGGTTCGATGAAGAAAAGAGGCGATTTGTGGTATATGTACCCCTTTCAAATGATTTGTTAAAAGATACGTTTCGTCCTTCTCTGACCACTTTTTACCAACATTTGTTCGTTTGGATTGGTCTTCTTCTTCCTCTGACTGCATTGATCTTATCAAAAGGATTCAAGTATTTTAATTGAAATTATAAAAATCTATGTGAAGTATTTGCTCGTATAAAAAATTAAAATTTTCATTTTTTTTGTTGTTCGAACGTGATTTTCAACAACAAAAAAATGGATTTGGCATAATTTCACTGCCCCGATGTAAAAAATAATGTCAAATATACATCAAACGAAACAAGTTCTACTAAAAAGTTCTCCTGATGAATATGATATCCACTTGTTAGAAATCGATGTGTCAACGATTCTTCAAAATCCAGATGATGTCGATAAATGTCCCATATGCGAAAAACCCGTATATGGACAGGGAGAGGAAACTTTTACTTGTCTTGCATATGGTCATGAATGTTGTGGAGAATGCTATCATAAAAATCCGAAACGGGATAAATGTTCCCTCTGTAATGCCCATGGAATGAATATAGTACCTGAAAAACAGCGTCGAACTCTTCATGATATGAATTGTAACAAAGCCATTGTCTGTTGCCCCATGAACAACAAGTCTCTTGGACAAGGGGTCGACGGGGCAGATTATGTAATTTCTGTATCGACTGATGCTGATTATACATATGACCATTTTACTAATATTCCGAGAAAAAGAAAAATATGCCAATGGGAAGGACATCTTCATGATTTTGATGATCATGTAAAGTCATGTTTTCATTTTCAAATTCCATGTCCTTACTGTCAAGGACCATATCATAATGTAATGTTTGATGAACATCTAAAAGAATGTGATTTTCGACCTATGAAGTGTAAACTTTGTTCCCAAAATTTTCCGTTCCGTGAACTTGAATCTCATCATATGAAATGTGAAAAACGAGTTGTTGCTTGTCTTTTCAATTGTGGAAAAAAATTTCCATATGAAGAGCTTGACTCTCATTTGGATAAAGAGTGTCCCAATATGGCTATAAAATGTCCTTGGAGAAGTAAGCTTGGATGTTTACACGAGTGTACTAGAAAAGAAATGGGTGACCATCTGAAAGATATAGATAGCCATCTTTCTCTTCCTAATTTGATACACTGTGAAGAGTGTAAGAAGCCATTTGATATCGATTTGGTACAGGAACATTTTAGACAATGTGGAAGAAAAAAATGTTCTAACGCTGAAGCTGGTTGTTGTTTTGAAGGTTTTGATGAGTGGATTCTTCTAACACATGAAACTGGAGGGTGTCTTTTTCAAACAAAAATTTGATTAGTAGTCATCTTGAATGAAGTTTAAGAATTTATTTATGAATCTATTTATTATATTCATATAAATCTAAGTAGACTAAAAATATTGATTTTCCGGTAAATCATATCAGTTCTTGGAAAAACGATTTCGATTAAAATGATTGAACCGTTAACAAAAAAAGCGACTAGAATATCCAGAATCAAATAATACACGAAGAAATTCGGAAATTTTCTATTAAAAGGGATACGAGGCCTTTTCTTATTTATTGCTTACGCAATTTTGCAAAACGCTCGAAATAATTTAGTTTTTGCTATTGTAGAAAATCCTTCAAATATAAAACATATCCTATATATATGTATTGTAATTTTTACTTATTCTGAAATTGAATTAAAGTATACTGAATTGAAAAAGTATTGGAGCTCGATTGAAGAAGAAGTAAAAGATATACCAGAAAAAAGCCGTTGGAAAATCATAATTACTTGTATCAAGAGAGATTTTGACGTGACAATTAACAATTTCAAATCGAAGTCAAGTAGAGTCATGAGTAAACTTTATTCCGCCATTATAAATCTTCCAAATGTTACATTTAATTCGATGAAACACATTATTCAACGATACTTGCTATAACGTGTGGTACTATCAACCATACTGTATGTAGTAAGGTATTTAGTTGTCAATGCTGTAGTTTTATAAACGGCAGAGATCTAAATGCTTCTAAAAACATCTTGATGAAAGGAATACTAACTTGATTTATTTATGATGAAATCAACCGTCCTACTGAGGCGGTCCCACTAGAAGTAGGAGAACAAACTATCCCAGTAGTAGAGCGCAAGCTGTACTAAAGAATATCAGGGATTTGTAGTATTTTCAGAGCGGCCATATATGAACAAAAATATATGAAGCGAAAAATTAATTCACTTTTTAGTGATAATTGGGTCCTATTTTTTTCTTATTATACAAGATAAAGTAATTTGTTTTTTTAGAAACCTACTTATGGTAACATCTTCTGAATTAGATACAAAAAAACCAGACGATACTTCATCGTCTCATATTTACTCAGTCATTGCTAGATATGCATTATTTCTCGTTCTCTTACTCTCCTTCCTTTATATCTCTTGGCGATTAGCTGAGTGGATTATCACTTCACTTGAACCATATGTTTCCTCTTTCTCGGATGATATGCCTTTGACTACACCAACCCTTGTCATTTTAAGAGAAAGTGGTGGACCATTGACGAGCCCTATATCCTCGACGGTAACTGAAGAATCGATTGTTAATATGCTACGATCAATTCGTTAAAAAAATGACTTTTAGTTTTTACTCATTACCTTCTAACACTATTTGAAACTTATAATTGTCGCTGTCTTTTATACATCTATGATTTTTTCATCAATATTCTAACAATGCAAGAGCCCTTGTTATCTTGTTTAGAGAGTGAAAAGACATATATTGCTTTCTATGAGTCCATAGACTCTTTCATACATGATACTTATGACGCAATATTCTACGAGATTGACTTTAAACAAATTACGACCGAATCCTGGAAACGAAAAACAAAGTATTTTGGTAAATCAGATGTTTATGTAAGCAAAAAGAAAGAGTATAGGTTCTTTTTACCAATTATGATGAAAGAATTCTTGGATTTGCGACGCCATCCGTTCTCACAGTCAACGATAGAACCTTTTCTCTTTCGATTCTTTCAGGGTCAAAAACTTTTTCAATTTTCAAATAGTCACTATAAGAATCTTCCATCTCTGGATGTAGCTCGTCATGATCAGTGGAATACAATAGAAAGTAGATCCGTTTCAACTTACTATCAGAATGGAAATAGAACTGACTTTATTTTGCAAGACTTGATTTTTTTCACTGAATTTGTTCACCAAAAACGGATAAAAATGTTGTACATTCCACAAAGTCTCGGATCTTTATGTGAAATTGTGAGTAAAGGAAATAAAAGTTTCGAGGCATCCACTCTTTACTACTATTTACACGCAACCTTTATTCTATTTCAAGAAAGTCTGGTGCAAACAGTACTAAAAAAAGTTGATATACTATGTCTTCCATCTTCGCACATGCGTTGCCAATTACGAGTACTTGATCGCAACGGTGGTGAGATGGCAAGATATGGGTTCGATTTTACGGATGATTATAAAATATTCCAGGCGGAGAGAGTAGAAGAAGTAAGGCACATTGAAATGATAGAGGAATGCTCTAGACCAGTACGTGAACCAAAAGAAAGTCCAATAAGCCCCTTGAGGAAATTACAGTGTTACAACGTTGCCTTTAAACGAGACACAAATGTCAAAACTCCATCTCGTTTATACATACGCAGTCACTTATTGACAACAGAGAATTTCGCTAAATTTTATATTGATGATGAAGAGGTGTCAACTCATTATAACTTCAACGAGTGTGATGAGCTGACGCTCTCAGTTCTTCAAATATTTACTGCGGACCCAATACGATTTGAAATTCTCTCGTCACTCCACTCGGTGGTTCAAGTAGATAATACAAAGGAGATTTTTGAATTTTCATCTCTCTACATGAGTCGAAAGAAAGATTTTATACAAAGTCTTGTTGGATATGTTCAGACTTGTTCAGAAAAAATTTCCGCTAGAGAGAAGGTGAAGATTATGTATCTGTTTGGAATGTATCTAGTATATAACTATATAAAACGGTAGTTTATAAAGATACAGAGACGAAGAAAAAGAAACTAGTTGATTTGTTACACTAAAATGACGTCGAAACAAAAATATAAAAAATCCTTGAAATTGACTGTAATTATATTACAATCAAATTATTTTAGTCAACAAAAACAATGATCAAATATTTTGTTGATTCAAAAAATTTAAAAAAAAATTCTATAATTTTTTTATTATTTTTATTTCATTTTCATAATTTCAACCGTTCAAGCCTCATAATTTCATCAAAGTTTGAAACAACTGTTCAAGCCTTTTTTTTGTTGAAATTAAAAATAAGAAAAAAAAAAAATTTAAATGTTGCAAAAAAATGTTGCATTGAATGAACTTGTTAGAAGAAAGCTTCTTGAGTCGGAAGAGGCCGCCAAGTGTAAGACACGTCTAGAGCTTCTTGAGTCGAAAGAGGCCGTCAAGTTTAAGTCACGTCTAGAGCTTTTTGAGTCGGAAGAGGCCGTCAAGTTTAAGTCACGTCTAGAGCTTTTTGAGTCGGAAGAGGCCGTCAAGTTTAAGTCACGTCTAGAGCTTTTTAAATTGAAAGAGGTCGCCAAAGGTAAGACACGTATACAGCTTCTTGAGTCGAAAGAGGCCGCCAAGTGTAAGACACGTCTAGAGCTTCTTGAGTCGGAAGAGGCCGCCAAGTGTAAGACACGTCTAGAGCTTTTTGAGTCGAAAGAGGCCGCCAAGTTTAAGTCACGTCTACAGCTTTTTGAGTCGGAAGAGGCCGTCAAGTTTAAGGCACGTCTAGAGCTTTTTGAGTCGGAAGAGGCCGTCAAGTTTAAGTCACGTCTACAGCTTTTTAAATTGAAAGAGGTCGCCAAAGGTAAGACACGTATACAGCTTCTTGAGTCGAAAGAGGCCGCCA
>Ga0209355_1002619_pt1 | contig 9952 bp, 10 predicted proteins | sample LauGreSBDMM110SN_3_FD_187563 | JGI IMG/M metagenome (GOLD analysis project Ga0209355, IMG submission 187563) | Freshwater lake microbial communities from Lake Michigan, USA - Sp13.BD.MM110.SN (SPAdes) (version 2) | ecosystem: Environmental > Aquatic > Freshwater > Lake | place: Lake Michigan, USA...
CTTTCTGGAACCGACAAGTTGCCAATTCGTTCCACCTTGACTAATGCCTTCGTCAAATACTTTGTCCCATGAATTTGTGAGCTTGAGTTCTTCTGCATTCCATACATCGCCGATTTGTTCCAAGACCTTTTTACGAATGATTTGCTGTGTGATATGGTCACAATGTAATGAAAATATGATATGAGCCCCGTCTTTTGTTAGATTGTCGTCGGCTACACGGTTGACATTTGGTTTTTGGAATATATATGAGTGTATAACAGATGTGTCATCCAATTGAAATGCCTGTTTGAATATGGCTAAATAGAGATGGACTAAATCGGCAATATTGTCCGGTGAATATTGTCGGGTTGTGATAGAGTATTCGTGACGCAAATCAACGTCAACAAGAATAGCTCCCTTTGGTAATTGGGTTTCAGTCAAATATTCGGGTTGATTTTTAATAAAGACTTCATGATGATACAATTGAAGGAATTCTTTATATTTATCATCAGGAATACCGAATTTCCCTCCGTATATTTCCAACTCTGTACTACCTATACGAGTGTTTGTGATTTTAATGGAGGATGTGTCTGCGCCCTTTTGAATCCTATATTGTTGTATAAATTGTGAATATGATTTAGTCTTTTTCCCCTCTGTATTATTTTGTATATGTGGTTTTGTAGATTTCTTTTGAGACTTCATTGCTTTATATAGGATGATATTTTTAAGCGGTTTAGTTCAATTTTGTAGTAGAGTAGAGGAACCTAGTAGAGGAACCTAGTAGAGGAACCTACGGTAAGTAGAGGAACCTACGGTTCCCCCTACGACCCCCTCCCTAGTAGAGGAACCTACGGTTCCCCCTACGACCCCCTCCCTTTCTTGTATGGATTCTTTTATGGATTCTTGTATGGATTCTTTTATGGATTCTTTTATGGATTCTTCATGTATTGTCATAAAGGGATATTGATGGATAACTATTTAACGTGGTTGAAAAAAAATTTTTTTTGGATCCCAATTTTAGGGTTATGTTCTCAATATTCCTTTATGACAATACATGAAGAATCAATACAAGAATCCATACAAGAAAGGGAGGGGGTCGTAGGGGGAACCGTAGGTTCCTCTACCTTTCTCTACTAGGTATATATAAGATGAATGAATAATGATTTATATTTATTTTCAATGTATTCTATTCACAATCGTAAAGTGCGAAATAAAAGGGTTGTAAATACGATTACAACCGAAACAACCGAGACACCTGATTCAAGCAAGTCCATAGAAGAATATTTTGAAAAATTAATGAAATATAAATATAATATAATAGAATTCACAAAAGGGACACTTGAGTCTCCTATAAGGGGTCCTACAGGCCATACATCTTTGGAAAATCCCGTTGAAAGGCGTATGAATGAAGCCTTTTTAAAGTTTACATTGGCTTGTATTGAACATTTTGAAAAAAAAGAAGAATCTTCAATAGAAGAAAGTGATGACGATAATCTTCTGTTTGACCCCTTTACAAAGATGAAAAAAGTGGAGTCTATAGATGTTTCTTTTACTAGATTGAAGACAATGAAGACAATGAAGACAATGACGAAAGAAAAATATCCAGATAAATAAATGGGAACAATAGGAACTAGATACAAGGGGAAGAGAACACAAAAAAATAAAACAGTAAAACAATCTACAATGAACTGTAGCCCAGCAGTAAAAAGACGGAAGATTGATAAAACCAGTTGTTTTACACCAGAAATAGTGATGGATATTCGGGATGCATATAATAAAAACCATCCAGATAGCAAAATTCTAGATACAAACGCAAGACGTGTATGGTGGGCATTAAAATCCCGGTTTGATTGTCAAAAAGAAGACTGTCTATTGGATGAAATAAAGGATTCGGGTATGAAATCGCGTATTCGCCGTTTTATTTTTGCTCCAAAAAGGCCACCCGAATGGAAATCCAACCCCGATGAATGGCTTTCAAATTATGATATAGAAGATGTAGCAAAACAATATGAAACAAGTCATTCAGAATTCAAAATGATTGGACCAACTATGATTGATTTTGATACGCGTTTACCAGAAGAAGGTGGCAAATGTGTTTTAGAGGATTTATGTAAATTTGATTTAGCCCGTTTTATACGGTCTAAGAAAACCAAAATCGGGGTCGTTTTTAATTTAGACAAACATGACCAATCAGGTTCTCATTGGGTCTCATTATTTATTGATATTGAAAACAAATTTTTATTCTTTTTTGACAGTGCTGATAATGCTATTCCTCGCGAAATATGGCAGGAAAACCCAAAAGGAGAACAGACCCCTTTAGTCAATCGTATTATAGAACAAGGTAAGACTCAAGGGATTGAATTTAGATTTTATAACAATAAGGGACACTCACATCAAAATTCAAATACTGAATGTGGAATGTACTCTTTGTTTTTTATAATAACCATGTTAACAGGAGAAACACCATTTACAAAGGGTGTAATGTCAATAGAAAAACGGCGAGAACTTTTTTTGAAAAAACGGATACCTGATAAAACTATATTTGGATATCGCAAACTATATTTCAATGACTGAATATTTTATAATGATAATATAAAATATGTCAAAAAAATCACAATCTGTATATAAAAAAAAGAACAGAGGTAATAAAAATAAATCAATAAAAAAAAGGGGGAAAAAGGTGTGGTTGTATAATATTGGGAAGATAACTGTAGTTTACCGTACTCCAAGATTGCATATAAAAACAATGGATGTACATGGTGGTGTTGGTGCGACTACTCCTGCTGGTGCTGCTGTAAAAGACGATAATAAAGAATTGGCAGCAAGTATTTTGGAAACTATTAAAAAACAAGCCAAAGACAAGGTATCAAAACAAGAATTGGAAATCATTGAAAAAACATTGAATAAACAAAATGTATGTGAAAATCCACCAGGTCAGGCAGGTCAGGCAGGTCAGGCAGGTGAGGCAGGCGTAGCAGGTCAAGTATCCTCTATGACAACAAAAGCATTTAATGGAATCACTGAGGGGGCGGTTTCTCTTGGGAAATTTTTACTACCATCTCTTCCACCGACTACAACACGTCGTCGTAATGATACAACGATTCAAATGCTTTGGTATCCTCGCGCGAGTGACCATTATAGAAAGGGGAATTCGGTTGCTATTCCCAAAGATAAAATTAGATATGGTGATTTTATGATTTATGTAGAACCTGAACGATATGCTGATATAACTGCATATTTTTCAGATACAGCAAATAAAGTTGAAGATTATTTTGCGAATATATTAAGTGGATGTACTGATTCTTTTTGTCTTAAAGGGAATCCTATTCCTGATCCTTATAAACATGATGTATATCAAATCAATAATTATCAACCAGATATGGATGATAAGGCTCTTCAAAGAACGGCTATTCAATAATCTTGCCGATTTATATATAGAAAATAATCACATATAGTAGTATGTCATTATTCATTTCAAATGAAAATCAAAATCTCCTTTATGAAATGATTCATAAAACTCCCGAAATCCAAAAGAGGTTCTCAACTTTGGATGAAAAGAATAGATGGTTCCGTGAAATCATACAGCATTTTTACACACAATTACCTCAAAGTATTGATAGAGAAATGTTGAAAAAAGTGAACCGAGATACATTGGGTTATATGGTGAATTCTTTGAAAACTGTAATTGAACAACCGGCTAGAATAATTATTGAAGAAAAACCGGTGACACTTTTGAAAAAAGAACAGCCTCTAGAACCAAAAGAATATACCTCTTTTTTTGACATTCCAAAACCGAAGATTATAGATTTTTCAGAACAATTGAATGATGAAGTCATTACGAATATGGACGAATTAATAGAACAACAAAAACAAATGCGAGAACGTGAATTACAGGAATATGCCCCTCCTCCGCCTATGCCTATGCCTATGGCGAATTCTCTACCAAAAATAACTATTTTGGAAGACTTACCAAAGCAAGAAAGACATGTTCATTTTTCCGAAGTCCCTTCTATAGATGAACGAATGACAACTATAGAAAATAAAATAGATGCGTTAATGGATATGTTCTCGGCATTTTGTATCAAAAAATTAGAGAAACCAGAGAAACCAGAGAAACCAGAGAAACCAGAGAACCAAGAGAAACCAGAGAAACCAGAGAAACCAGAGAACCCAGAGAACCAATCAGTAAATAAAATAAAACAACTTCTTCAAGAAAATGTATAAAGAATCATCTTTATGACATACCAATGGAGGGTTTATTAAAACATATATTATATATTAATTTAGAACATAGAATAGATCGTTTACAACATGTTGTAGGAGAACTTGGGAAAATAGGGGTCGTTCATGGTGAGCGTTTTCCAGCTATTAAATTGGCTGCTGGAAATGTTGGATGTACATTGAGTCATATTAAATGTTTGGAATTGGCAAAGAAAAATGAATGGCCCCTTGTTTTTATTTGTGAAGATGATATTACATTTACAAATCCCCGAGTCTTTTGCGAAAGTTTGCGAAAATTTGCAGAATCTGGTATTCAATGGGATGTCTTGATTGTAGGTGGGAATAATTGTCCTCCATTCCAAGTGATAAACGATTTTTGTATTCGCGTTCAAAATGTTCAAACAACCACCGGATATATTGTCAGAAAGGAATATTATGATGTGTTGTTGGCGAATTTCAAAGACGGTGTCTCGCGATTAATGAGAGAACCCGATAAGAAGAAACAGTATTCTATTGATATTTATTGGAAACAGTTACAACAAGTTGACCGATGGTTTTTATTGACACCTTTGACTGTAGTTCAGAATTATGACTATAGCGACATTGAAGGAAAGATGACAGATTATAGAAGCATGATGTTGGATGTAGATAAACGCGAATTGATTGAAAAGTTTATGAAAGATGAGGAAGAGAAACGTCGGTTCTCTTTGAATTTTTTGTAATATATCTTTTCACGATATGTCATGTCTTATACAAAGAAAGAGAACAAAAAATAACGAAAAATCTATTTCCCTTTCTGTAAGTGGATGAGAGGTACTAATATATGTAATGTCATCTACCGCTCCAATAACCAACTCTTCGTGTGCTATCTGTTGTGAGAACAATAACTGTTCTACTCATAAACCGATCGCCTGTGACTATTGCCAGTTTGAGGCCTGTCGTGAATGCTGCCAGACCTATCTTCTTAGCGAGAACACAGCCAAGTGTATGAACACGGCGTGTGGCAAGGAATGGTCTCGCAAATTCATCGCCAAGTCTTTTACTGCTGCCTTTATTACAAAAAAGTTGAAGGCCCATCGCGAACATCTCTTATTTGAGAGAGAACAAGCGATGATGCCAGCAACCCAGCCTTATGCTGAATATCTGTTGAAGATGAAAGCATGTGCCGATGAAAAAGATGCTTTAATGAAATCTATTGGACCCTTAAATAAGATAAAAAGCGACGTCTTGAAAAAAATAAGAGGAATATCTCGTCAAGTACTTGTCATTGAAAGACCAATCTATATGTTGGGCGTAGAGCTACAACGAAGCCAACAGAGGCATGACCTAGGTTATGAAGAAAGAATGGTTTTGATGGATAACTTTACTAAACAACGTATAGAATTACGTAAAAAGTTAAAGCCTGAAACAAGACCGTTGAGGAAAAAAATGTCTATAATAAAGGCAAATGAGTTGAAACCTATCAACCAAGAACTGAAAGTCAAGTTTGTAGAGGCCGATAAAGATATTATAGTCAAACGTCGTGCTATAATTCAAGCTCTACACGCACATACCCATCCAGTAGGACAACAAGGACAACCAGTTGTAACCGAACGCAAACAATTCATCAAGCCATGCCCCGCTGATGACTGTCGCGGTTATCTCAGTAGCCAGTGGAAATGCGGACTATGTGACGTATGGTCTTGTCCTGATTGCCATGTCGTTATTGGTAAATCAAAAGATATCCCACATGAATGCGACCCTAACAATGTTGAAACGGCGAAGATGTTGAAAGCTGAGACGAAACCGTGCCCAAAATGCCATTCAGCCATTTTCAAAATTGATGGCTGTGACCAAATTTGGTGTACTCAATGTCATACAGCATTCAGTTGGAAAACGGGGAACATAGAGACGAAGATTCACAACCCCCATTATTATGAGTGGTTGCGAAAGACTCAAGGTGCTGTCCCAAGAGACCCGTTGGATAGACCTTGTGGTCATTTCAACCAAGCTATAGTGAATGATATCTATACGACTCTTGTCTTCAAAGCCATTGAACCCGCTAGCATTGATAAACTCATGTCACGAGTCAGGGGCTTGGTTCAAAATATTCTTCATTTGACACAGTCTGTCATTCCTGGGCTACAGCCAAATAACTACGAGATTCGTAATCGCGATTTGCGTGTTGACTATATGACTAAAAAAATCACAGAGGAGCAATATAAGAAACGGCTCCAACAAAAGGAGAAATCCTTATCAAAAAATAGAGAGTTAAGAGATGTCTACCAAATGGTGGCAACCACAGGAGAAGATGTGATGATTCGGTTTGTTGACCATGTACGTGGTAGAGAACCTGTTATTACTTCATACATCTTAGATGAACTCAATGCGATGAGGGTATATGCGAATGAGTGTCTGGCTGATATCAGTAAGACATATGGCTGTGTAAAATACGTGTTTTTGAATCGGTTAAAGCATACAAGTGAAACCGTCATCGCTAAAAATAAGGCAAATCCAGCTAGAGTAGCTGCTAGAGTAGTTAGAGTAGGATTGTAAATATGTATATTTATAAATGTTGTATATTTGTAAATATTTTTTTATTCATTTTTTTTGTTTGTCATAAAGGAATATATAGGTGAATATCATATCAGCTATGAGACCGCCGGAGGCGAAACCCAGGAATACCCATTCTAGAGTGGATTTTTGTGGGATATCTGCAAAATATATCATCAGTAAAAGGAAAAAGGGTATAGCGGCGATATCGCCCCAATGCGAAAGATCTTTCATCGGTTTATATATAGGGATATTATAACATCCCCTTCAGGGGGGTTAATAAGAAGGGCATCTCACCATTTCCAAGTCCAATTCTTTCCCCGCTTCATGATATTGGCATTTTTCTTTATAAGCCGTATAGACCGACTGTCCCTTCCATAATTTAATAAATCTTCCAACATTCGAACTATAATCTGTAACACATATACCCGACTGTAAGACAATATCTACGCCCACTAAAAATGTTATCATATGGTCCAACATTTCGTCTTTATCTAGATCAAATATAATTTTATTTTGGAGATTCATATCGCGTATTTTATTTATATATGGTTGGTTCTCTAAAAAATCGGAAGGATTCTTATAAAATTCGATACCGCTCATTGTAAATCCAAACAATTCTGGATTACATAATGTGAGAACACGGATGTTCAATCCATTTTTTTGGATGAATGCTTGGATATCTATATATGCCTGATAATCATCCGTTTGTAAAAAAATTGTTCTACATGTTCTCCCTTTTTCTTCACAAATATGTAAAAGGGTTTTTATATATTCTTCGGTTGCCAAGTATTTAGATTCGCACAATAATTTATCTCCACGCCGTATAAAAATCGATTCATATGCGCCTTTTAATAAATACAATTCCTCCATTTTTTCGGTTATTTTCCCCTGTATAAAATCATTGTATTGATATATTTCCTTTAAGATCCCACCATATTCTTTGTATGGAATATCTTCTAAGACCGTTCCGTGTCCGTGTCTCTCATGGGTTTCATTTGAATCTTCAAATACCAAATCAAACGGTTTGAAATAATCCGACCACCCATTTTTATATGAGAATGTCCAGTCACTTGTATCCAATCTAAAATTTATTTTCCGGTTTTTACAATAGATGTAATGATTAATTGTAAAAAAGAATTGAGAAAAAAATCCGGCTGCTCTATTTAATATAGAAATCATATAGGTGAAAATAACTAAATCATTTATATCCTTTTTGTAGAGAGTAGAGGAACCGTAGGTTCCTCTACTAGGTTCCTCTACTAAGTTCCTCTACTCTCTACTAGGTAAGGCGTAAAAAGGATGCCATCACGTCTTTGTTTTTCTCTACATATTCATTGGATTTGATTGTGGCCGCGTATTGTTTTGCATCCATTTGTTCCTTTATGACCGCCTGTTGTTGTTCAAAGAATCGTTCATGTTCCTTTCGATCAACATGTGTAATATTGAGAGAACCTCGTTCTCTCTGTAAATGGTCCATAGACGAATATTGTTTTTGTGAATCAAAATCTCGTTCGCTTACTGCTAATACTGTTTGGTCTTTATGAACTTTACGAAGGTCATCGTATTTTAATTTACCGAAAGGGTCACATGATACATAGGAATCCTCGTCATTGTCATAAAGGTGATTATATGCTGGACCACCGGACGTCATTGTCTTGACTCCGGTATATTTTGTAAGCGCTGCTGTTTTTTGTTTGATATTGTCTATGGCTTGTCCTAAACCTGCTGTGGAAGTCGGTTCATCGAATTGGAAAAGGGGGTCGTTTTTTTGAAACCATTCATTGACGTTTTCTTTCGGTTTTTCAGCGATAGATACAAAGAGTTCGTTGAATTTGCGTTGGAATTGGTCTTGGCCCATTTCTTTCATGGTTTTTTGTATGGTTTTTTGATGGGTCGATTCGTTTGTCGGTGAATAGATCTGTTCAGTTGTCGGGACCTCAACTGTTGTTTTTACGGTTTCTTGATAATATTGATATACTATTTCATAGGCTTTTTTGTAAAAAAGGAAATAGTCTGGTGGAAGTCGCGATTTATCTGGATGCATTTTGAGAACCATCATTTTAGCCCGTTTCATTTCTTCAGTCGTGATGTTGGAGGATAGTTGGAAAAGATCTAGGAGTTCTTTGAATGAATACATTTTTATATTTAGATTATGGGATTTCGGTTGTATAGAACAGGCTTTCATTTGTAGTATATCTATATAAATCCCTTTATGACAATACGCGTAAGAATATGATTAACCCTTTACTTGGACAATAATTCATAGATTTTGGTGACCCTTCATGGTCACTCTATATATGGTGTTATGAGTTACTACGAAGTGCGGCTTTTATTGCACATGTGACACATTGTGTCACTTGTCCAAGTAAAGAGTTAAATAAAAGGGAATATATATTTAGGTGAAAATGTTTAAAGGATTAGCATTTACTACTATAGAAAAGAGGATTGTTCAGCCGATGTCTATTCCTATTCCTCTACCTGATACTATCATTACCGAAATGTCTAAAGAAGATTTTGTAAATGTCTTACAGTCGAATCCTGGTGCTGTAATCATAAAATTTGGGGCCGAATGGTGTGGACCATGTAAGAAGATTGACCCCCTTGTTCATGAATGGATGAATAGATTACCGCCAACTATTCAGGGTGCTGTCATTGATATTGACGAGAGTTTTGATGTATATGCTTTGTTAAAATCCAAAAAGTTGGTGAATGGAGTGCCGGTTATAATTTGCTATAAAAAGGGAAATGTGAGTATCATTCCGGACCATGTAGTTGTCGGTGCCGATGAAAATCAAATCAATTCGTTTTTTCAAAAGTGTATGACATATATATAATAAAGTAGATTCCATTCATTTGTATGAAATCTACATAGTGAAAGACTTTTTTACACCGATGAAGATTTAAAATGGGACAACCCTCCATAGGAGGGTTGCCTTTTAATTCATTTATCGGTAACGTTGCCTTTAAATCTCTATTGAGACGCCCTCTGGGCGTCCCATTATAAATATTCAAGGGTGTATATCCTACTTTTTAGGTCTTTTTCTGCGTGTGTTTTTTCGTTTCCCTCCATTTAGTTGTTGAGATGATGGTGGTTGTGATTCTTGTTGTTGAGAGGATGGTGGCTCTGATTCTTGTTGTTGAGAGGATGGTGGCTCTGATTCTTGTTGTTGAGAGGATGGTGGCTCTGATTCTTGTTGTTGAGAGGATGGTGGTTCTT
>Ga0209355_1002620_pt1 | contig 9950 bp, 13 predicted proteins | sample LauGreSBDMM110SN_3_FD_187563 | JGI IMG/M metagenome (GOLD analysis project Ga0209355, IMG submission 187563) | Freshwater lake microbial communities from Lake Michigan, USA - Sp13.BD.MM110.SN (SPAdes) (version 2) | ecosystem: Environmental > Aquatic > Freshwater > Lake | place: Lake Michigan, USA...
TGTGGCACAGAACTTTCCGCAGGACAGGACCGATGGTCGCAACACGGATTACTCATTCAGAGACTTGTTTGGCACCACAGATCAGGCCAGTTCAGCACCGCCAGGCAACAGTTTTAGTGGACAGTGGCGAGTCGTACTGGATGGAGAAGAAGTATGGCGCTTCCGTGGCCCAGCAAATGGTGGCCAAGCCGATGCCAATCGCATTGCTCAATTGTGGTTGCGGGATCAACGCAGTCAAGGATTGTTGTCCCCTGCGGAAGGTGCTGAAATTGAAGTGGTGCCGGTCATGATGGAAAGTGTTCAACAACATGTCAAGCCAGGCATGGCGGAAGGCTTAGATCCAGATAAAAAATACACAATTAAAAAATCTTACACCATGTCCAAGGCTGGTGTTGAAAAATCTGTATGGTACATCATGGACGGTGACTTTGTAGTGGACGCCACTGACCTAAGGCGCGATGCCAAGTACTACGCTGACAAGTGGAATGCTGCCGAGAAGGACAGCAAAGGTGTGGCGGAAGGCGTCTATCACGGCGACTGGGTACGACATCCAGAGAATCAATGGAAGATAGGTCAAATACAAAGTATTGACAATGGTCAAGCCGTGGTCACATGGAAAAAGACTGACAAAAGAAAGAAGGCAATGTCATCAACTCATGCAGTTGATGCCTTACAACATGCCAGGCGTGAGTTCTCTCAATTGACACAACCCACACATACACCGGGCATAGCGGAAGACAATGCCTTGACCGAAATTGAGCACATGAAACAATCTCATTTCACAGGCGGCAAAGACATGCTGGGCAGTTTTCAAAAGCCGGGAAAAAAACATCTAAAGCCCTTGCCCGGCGGCACAGACCTGATGTATTCCGTCACCAAGGACAATTACGGTTCTTATGTGTATATTGTGGATCCCGGAGTTCCTGGCATAACAAAACATTCTATTGTGGCCAGTTTGTCCTTGATCGACAGCGATCTACCCAATACCTTTCAAGTTGGCAGTATCACTGTGGATGAAGACTATCGCGGACGTGGCCTGGCCCGGGCCTTGTACGGCATTGTTCTGACCATCATGCGAAAGAATCTTGTGAGTGGCTCATCACAAACACCCGGTGGCCGCAGAAACTGGTTGAGTTTGGCCAGCATACCTGGAGTTGAAGTCAAAGGATTGGTAACTTTGAGCAATCGGGATACGAATACCACCGTGGGTGACCCAAAATCAAGATACAACAAATATGTTGAAAAAACAATAGATCGTGTGATGGAACTGGGTGGACAATTTATCAGCAAAGGAAAAAATTATAACTACTGGGCATTTGATGTTGTACCGGGTAAGGGTCAACTGCAACCGGCTGTGCAAAATGCTCTCAGTAAACTGTATGGATACGATTCTGATGCCTTGCTGATGGCAACCTGGACTGGATCATGATATGAGAGCACAAGAATTTATTACTGAACGCAAAAAACGCAGTAAGAAAACCCGCGGCCTTGGGGGATACTTTTTTCCTGGCTATGGTTTCTATGGCGGGGATGCCGGCGAAGGCAGTGGTGATGGTGGTGGTGGCGAAAGCAAGAACCTTGGTATGGCAGCAGGCAAGATCAGACTGTACACAGACCCTGACTATTTTGGGGCAGAAGTGGATGATTATCAAGCATCAGGTCCTGTGCAAAACATACCTGTTGATCAACTGGTGGGTTTTGAGCCCGATTCAAAGATGCAACAACCCGAGAGCCGAGCCAATGTAGAAAAAATAATAGCAGGAATAAAACGCGGAGATGACATACCACCAATACTGGTTCGCGAGTACAAAGACGGGTATCAGATCCTGGATGGACATCACAGATTTCGGGCTTACAAGTTATTGGGTGTAAAAAGTATTCCAGCACAGGTTGTGCCAGATTCTGACATAGAAGAAATCAGCAAGCCGGGTGTGGCGGAAAACTTTGCGGATGGCAAGAACCCTGTAAAATTTACAGTCTCTTCACCTGACGGATACCAACACAGTTTTCAAATAACACTTGCAGTACATGGAAAACATGTGGGACATTTTAATTTTGTACGAAGTGCTGACACAGATGATGTCAACAATGAAGCAGAAGTTGAACAACGCTGGCAAGGGCAAGGTTATGGTAAATTGCTGTTGATGAAAGCCATTGATGTTGCCAACAATCACGGACTGGATTTCCAACAAGACATACGCGGTATAACTGATGCACAACAGAATGTATACGACAGTTTAGAAAATGCCGGCTTGATTATTACTCCAGGTGATGGATTTTGGTTCCTAACACCACAAGGTGAACAAGAATTAAATGGTTTAAATGAAAACTTTGCTGACGGCAAGAATCCCGGACGCAAAGGACTCAGCAAGCGAGTGGGTGTGAACACCAAAGCGTCAGTGAGCAGTTTACGCAAGACAGCAAAGAATTCATCAGGTGAGAAACAACGCATGGCCCACTGGTTGGCCAACATGAAAGCCGGTAGAGCAAAGGCAAAGAAAAAATGAGAAACTATATCAATCTACTAGAAGCTATTTCAAAAGGTTGCCCTACTGCAACACATGACATAGACCTCAACCTAAAGAATCGCCAAAAGGCCATAGATGACTATCACTACGGTCCTGCCAATCCTGAACGTGCCGAAGACTACTGGAGCACGAGTGCTAAGATATTCAATGTGACTGTGGCCACTGCTCGTACCATGCAGTGTGGTAACTGTGCGGCATTTGATGTGAGCGACAGCATGAGAGAATGCATGAGCAAGGGTATTCAAGGCGACGAGACTGGAGTAGATGCCAATGCCAGTATCAACTTGGCAGATCTTGGCTATTGCAATTTCTTACATTTCAAGTGCGCAGGCTCGCGGTCATGCAAGGCCTGGGTCACAGGCGGTCCAATTACTGAAAAAGACAAGAACAAATCTGCCGACTGAATATGAAACAATATCAAAACACAGCGCAGGGGTCACAATACAATCTTCAAGAATCAGTAGTGCCTGGTTTTCATGTATACCAAGCTCGAGTCAAAGTTAAAAACGAATTGTATGCCAACAGTATGGATGTGGCGATATTTGCCAAAAATCCATCAATGGCTCGTCAACTGCTGATGGCACAGTATGGCAAGAATTCAGTAATTACTAACGTGGTACAAATTGCATAAGCACTAACAATCACTGATACATAAGTGCATGATAGACATTGCAACAGTGGTGTTCCGAGACGAACTACCGATTCTCAAATTACAAGCCCAGAGCATAGAACGCTATTGCCAGCACATTGGCATACGCAACATCTATGTGATTGTCAACGACGATGATGATACCATACACCAAATTGATGCTGGTTGGTGGGGTTCCGCAGCCAATCATGTGTTGGTTGTGCCACGTTCAGCATTCAGCACCCTGTTTGTTGAAGATGGTTGGGTCAGTCAACAGGCACTAAAACTCCTGGCGGCCAGTATAAGCTACAACACTTGGACCATGGTACTAGATGCCAAAACCATTTTTGTCAAGGAACTGGAATTAAAAGATCTCATTGACGAACAAGGCCGTGCCCGGGTCGGAACCTTGGATATATATCCTGTGTTCGAAACCACCCGACTTATGGTCAATCAAACTTATGATATAGACTTGCAAAAGCAACTGGGTCCAGGTGGTGTACCATTCTTGTTCCAGAACGATGTAGTAAGACTAATGATTGCTGACACCACATTCCGGGTCAAACAAAAGTTTCCGCTTTGGTTTCAAGGCAAAGGACGTCTTACAGAGTTCATGTTATACTCAGGATACTTGCAGTACAGATTTGGTGGCTTTGATACTTTTTATAATCCTGAGTTTGGGTTTGGTGTTGTAAATGTTTGCCATACCGAAGTAGCGCAGTTTGAGAACAAACTCGATCAAATGAAAAACAGCAATCCACTCACTGTGAGTATTCATCGCAATGCCTGGAAAGAACTTACTGACGAACAAAAACAAGCATATCAGTATTTCTTGATTGATCGTCAAATTATCTGTGCCTGGGAACTGGAATGAAAGCATTGTGTTTGGTAGCACATCCAGATGATTGTGTGATCTTTGGGTACACTTACATTCACAACCATCCTGAAATGACCTGGCACATTTGTTATTTGACCTATTGTGAGTGGGAACCACGTGGGCGCGAGCTCAAAGAGTTTTGGCACCGGCGCGGTATCACTTGTATCTTTCTAGGTTACACAGATGACTACCGAGACATCGAAAACAAAAAAATAAGTTTCAACGAGGAACAAGCACGTAGAGAAATCGGCAACATCGTCCAGTCATATGATCTAGTGCTCACACACGATTCACAAGGAGACTACGGGCACATACATCATGTGTTTGTACACGATTGTGCAAAGGATCATCCTAATTTAGTTACGTTTGCCCGACCCGGAGAAGGCAAAACATACACCTTGCCTGAGAGCATGTATTCAGTAGATGAATTACCCTTGCACGGTGAGATCATAGCCGGCTTTCACGGCACCAAACATACCAACAGTTACAAGGAATCACAATGCACTTAATGGTAGCAGGATGCTCATTTTCAGCAGTATCACAAACACATCCAGACACTGCCTGGTCAGAAGTGCTGGCCAAAAAGTTAGGATGGCGCCTGACCAACCTAGCACGGCAAGGCTGTTCAAATGGCGGCATTCGTGTTCAAATTGACGAGATACGTAGACAGCGTCCAGACTTTGCAATCGTTACTCCAACATTTTGGGACAGGATGGAAATACCTGCTGACTCTGTTCCGTACGATTGGAGTCAGGCTCCCAGCTCAGGTACAAATCCTCCCTTAGAACAACACCTACAAAATAGAAAATTAGGCAATGGTTACCATAGAGAAGATGGCATCCGTAATGTAAACTATGGCCAAGAGCCGTCAAACATGATTTGCGAAACTATCTTTACCCTGGCAGAAAATTACGAGCATCCTTATAGGATGGGTCGTATTACCAAACAAGCGCAAAATGGCATACGTCATTGGATTGATTCAATCTACGACAATGCCTGGAAGAAACAATGTGATGAATGGATCATGCGAGAAGGTATAATCATGATGTACCTGGATGGTATAAAATTCATTGTTTGCCCAAATCTGTTGTGGCCGTTTGATCCTGACAATCAGGCCCAGTGGAGAGCGGCATTTCCTGCCGTGATTCCTGATCACTATATCAACTTAGACTCTGCAAAGTCACCGCAGGCCATATGTGGAAACAATCCGTTCACTGGCGAAGATCCAGGCTATCATTCTAGTGCTCAGGGGCAGAAGTTAATAGCAGAACACTTTTATGAAATTTGGCACAATCACTTCAAGTGATCTTGCACAAAATTTTGTAGTTGTTGATTTTTTTCTTTTTCAAACTCATACAGCCTGTGATGATTGTGTTCCAATCTAGGCTGTAGTTTTTTCAGCAGTGCTGGTAAATTTTGTTTACACAACCACTGCACTTGTTCAAATGCCCGGCTCCAGCGTTGAACATCATCTGGTTCGTTGTCATACGTTTCGTCAATGACATCACCGAATGTTTCGAATCCCCAGTCTCGATAGTGCTGTAGAAATCCCTGTATGGCAAACACCACAAACAGTCTACGGGCCTGTAAACATTTGGCTATTTTTTCTGCAGACAGGAATACACGATCCTTGCCCAGTGTTTCACACACTACTGAAAACCAGGTTCTATTGTAGATTTCCCAGGGCACCAGGCCGCTGACTGAGTTATCCATCTGTGGTTTGACTTCCCAAGCAGGATCGAGATTTGCACTCACACAAGGATATTGTAATGTTGTATTGTCAAACAACTGGGCCACACGAGCAGGAGTTTGATCAATCCAGTGCCCCACAAATAAATCACGATAGGTCACAATGTTCTGTTCCAACAGGCCAGTTTTTTGCAAGCTCAACATCACAAAATCTCTGTGTTCACGGCGAGCTCCTAGCAAACATTCAAATGCAAAAGGACGTTCTAGTGGGAAATCTTCTCGGGGCGGATTCCATCTTAAGAAATTAAAACTCCATGCAGGTCGATAAATCACTCTTGAATCTTGTGGTTCATCCAACCACACGCCGGCTGTGTGCAATAGCCAATGTGTAACACCTGTGGTCTCAATCCAGGCAATGAGTTCACGTTGTGAATGCCATTCAATGTCAGTAAACAACACCAGATCAAACTTGTGCAACGGAAATTGCATGTACTCTGGTCGGTAATCAAACTTGTTGGGCAAACTGTAAAACACTGGCATCACAGCTACCTTGTGCGTCTGGCTCAATGCTGTGTCAAGGTCTACAATCTGATCGTAATCAAATCCCCACTCAATGGCCTGGTATCCTGGAGAGAATACCTTGATTTTATCGGGCAAGGCGCTCACGTATCTTGTCCATGTAGTAATCAAACTGGGGAATTTCTTTTTTGTCCCAGTCGTATTGCAAACTGAATCTAAGGTCAGGTACAGCATCACACACAGCAGTATGATATGTGGGATCGAAGTCACCAATCTTTTCCATGCTATCGTAGTGATAACGTCTTTGGAATTCCATAGTAATATCGTTACGACTCATGGCCCAGTTGCCAATGAACTCGTACTCTGAGAACCAGCGTATGAGTTCACCGTTACCCCATGGAGGTACTGTGGGCTCGGGTGGGCATGAGTCAATCATGGCATCTAACCATTTCTTCTTGTGTTTGTCTTCTAGAAATTTCACAAGGTCGTTGAAGTCTTTTTTCAACACAGGCACAAACTCTGAAATAAAACAATGCGGGGTCAAGCGTTCAAAACCCAGGGCATTCTTGATACTTTCATAATACCCCCAGCTGTGGCGTTCATTTTCCAACACCATGAAGTTGAGTTTGCCGTCTTTGAAGGGTTCATAGTCTTTGATCAACAAGCAATCACAGTCATGCATGATCATGAGATCATAATCCAGCATGTCCAGGAAAGCAAACTTGATGGCCTGCTGACGCAACCAGTAGGTTCTATAGTCTCCGTCAAACACCCAGTTGTTGACTTCGGGATATCGTTTGTAAATTTCTGAATCCGGAGCGTAGTCAAAATTTGATGTGTCCACACCGTACTGTTCAAACACTGTCCACAGTTCATCTCGGGGCACAGGACTGGCAATACAAGTTCTATCCACACCAATAAGATGTCGAGTAAACTCTGGTTGCAGGCTCATGATAGCATGAGGCACACGATATCGTGCTAGATATAAAATTTTTGCTGATGTCATATATTCCTTTAATTTTGATTACACGTACTAACGCATTGATACGGTCTGCCTTCAGCAATGCTAGATTTTGACCATGCTTGCTCAATAGATTCAAACCATTCTAAACAATGTTCCAATGGATAATGTAACGCATTGTTTTCCGTCACCATTGGGGCAAGTTCTTTGTTGCCCGGGTGATTCATGCTCAACGGATAAAATCCCAGGTAACAACAAGGGTACACTGTGCCGTCTGCGGCTAGATATATTTCTCGAGCAACTTTATGATAGCAACGCATATCAAGTTCAGGGGTGTCTTTTTTTATTTTTACAGTTTTGCTGTCATACCAAGTGATATGACTCTGCAACATGTCCTTGATCGGTGGCACATCACCAGTAGGCCCTAACCAATGACTAAACTCGCCTGCACGAGTGTATACTGGGCCAGCATCTCTACCATCATAGATGTTTTCAAAACTAACAAATCCCATTTCCGTAGCAAGTGCTCGACATTCAGCTTCTTGATGACGATTGTGCTCAAACGGAACAAACCGCCAGATGGCACGGCCGCCAGCCGCAATATATGCCTGTGCATTTTCTAGAATGCGATTCCAATCTGTATCTTGTCTATACCGTGCATGAGTGTCTGCCAGTCCATCCAGTGCAAACCCAATTGTAACATTAGGCGATGCAAGTTTCTGCCACCAACTCTTGTGACGGAGACTGCCATTGGTATTGATGCCTATTGTGATGTTCTGAGCCACCAAGTATTGCACAATTTCAGCACCGTCCTTGGCCAAGCTGAAATCTCCAAGATTTCCGTTGAAATTCACGTGATTGATAGTTTTGAGAATATCGGGAGTCAGTATATGTTGAATGTTCTCAAGAGTTAGTTCAGTGTCCGGGTAACCAGAGTTGTAGTCAAGACCCCGATAGTTTCGCATGCACATGGGACAACGAGCATTGCACTTGGTGGTGAGTTCTATGTGTACACTGCGTATCTCTGACAATTTAAGCATGCAGATATTTATAGGCGTAGTTTTTGATAAATATCTTTATGCAAACTGAATTTGTTATGGCCGTATGTGATGTATATGTCAAGTGGAAACAGGGCGATCCTCCACGTTATAGATGCTATGTGAACGACGAATTGTTCACAGAACGCTCATGGATCTGGCGCGAACAATATCTTGAAGAATATATTCCGATTCAGGCAGGCCCCGGACACTATACCATAAGGTATGAATTGGTTGATCCTGAATATGCTAGAATCAAAGTTCATAATCTGCGTGTGGGCACTGGCCCGGCTATTATTGATCGCGAAGGCCGTGTGCAGATATATACCCCTGAAAAAACCGAATGAGAGCTCAAGAATTCATTGCAGAAACCACCACATCAGGTTCAATAGCCCCTGTAAGTATGCCCATGGGCACGATGTCAAGAAATGGCGGAAGCATGCTCACAGGTAAATATGTAACGAGTTCGGATCCCACACCAAACACGCCCAAGGAATACAAAAGGAATAAAAATGCTCGCGGACAGTTTAAAAATTCTATTAGCAACTGAGTATGCATTCAGTCTCAAGGCTCAACTGTTCCATTGGAATGTGGAAGGCCCTGACTTTGCACAACTGCACGAATTTTTTGGTGAACTGTACGAAGAAGTCTACAACAACAGCATAGACCGAACAGCAGAATACATACGTACTCTAGACGACTATGCACCCGGCAGTTATGAACGTTTCAGCGAACTGTCAACCATCAAAGGGCAAACAAAAATCCCACGTGCCCGACTCATGATTGAAGAACTGCTGGCCAACAACAACCAGCTGCTTGATCTACTCAACGAAACATTTGCCACAGCTGAACAAGAAAATCAGCAAGGCATTGCAAATTTTATAGCAGAACGCCTTGATGCTCAGCAAAAGCACGGCTGGATGCTGAGAAGTTTCTTGAAAGACGAGCGAGCATGACAGATCCAATCTATCGCATAATTGAGCGCCTGGCCTTGATTGAGGGTAAAACTACCCCAGTCGGTGTCAAGCACGGCTTGAACCAACAACAAAAGGGTGTGCCTCAGTTGCCTGCTTTGTTCAAGCCGAACAATATCTCAACCACACTCACAAAGAAACCCTATCAGGCACATCCACTTGATGGTTACATGGTAGGCGAAAATGCCCTTGCCGAAGCCATGCAAGAAGTTGAAGAAGACATGGTCAGTCGTGTGAAGGGACAGTTTCGCGATTACCTTGAAAAATTAGAAAAAGAAAACAAACTTGACAGTCACTTGGTAAACAAGGCCAAACATGATCTTGACATTGGCGACGACAAGGAAGTGGATGAAGCCACTTGGGATGCCGATGTTGCGCCTGTTGGTGATCCTGCTGACACAGAAGTAGCACACGGTTTAGAAAACGACATTGCAACCGCAGTAAGTCAACCCACTGCACCACTGGGTGAATCACCAGCAAGAACATACACCTTGGAAGATGGCACATGCCTGGAAGCCTATGGTGACGACGAGTCAGGTTACGAAGTACGTCATGGTGAACGCAGTTTGCCCACAAGGTTCCCCCGCATTGACCATGCTGACATGGCAGTCAAACTGTTTCAAAAGCGTAGACAGAAACAGGACTTATCCCAAGATTACATAGAAGAACGATAATATGATAGTAGACCAATTATTCACACCCAAGCCCCTCAAAGAAGGTGGTCCATACGACTTGCC
>Ga0209355_1002623_pt1 | contig 9943 bp, 13 predicted proteins | sample LauGreSBDMM110SN_3_FD_187563 | JGI IMG/M metagenome (GOLD analysis project Ga0209355, IMG submission 187563) | Freshwater lake microbial communities from Lake Michigan, USA - Sp13.BD.MM110.SN (SPAdes) (version 2) | ecosystem: Environmental > Aquatic > Freshwater > Lake | place: Lake Michigan, USA...
TCGCGTAAAACCGCAAAATGTTGCGGTGGTTCAGTGCGGAATGAATGTTCATCTCGCGACGAAATCGGTGCTCCTCGTCCTGGTGCAGCCGCGTTTTCATACAAATCTTAATCACGCACGCGGTCCCCGATGTCAAATGGATCGCCTCAAACACCGTAGAAGCGCATCCGTGCCCAATCGCCCGCAGCAGCCGAAAATGTGTCAGCGTCAGAAAAGCCCCCGACAACCCACGCGGGCACTGGATCCCATAAAGCGTCAACCCGTGATGTCCACGGCGCGCGGAGACCCTTCGGATTTCCGCGTCCGCGTCCGCACCCGCGTCCTCTTCGCCCTCCCAGCGTGCACAAGGCAACGACAAACCCATTTGTCGTTGCCAGTGTGCTTTCTTATTCTTATGAGATTCATTAAAATTCCCCACGAGCCCAAAACAACGACGGATCATACTACTATCTAGCACCCACAGTATGTCAATGCAATGCAATTGCCTTTTGCCGTTACATTATGGGTGTATAAATAGTTATCGGGTTGGTGTCGCTAATTCGTCCTTTATTTTGTTTATTTCTTTTTCAAGTGTCAGAACACGCTCCAAAAGGTATTTATTCAAGCATTTACTACTATCAGTTTTACATTTATGTTGGTTCAGTCCTACAACAGACGCAAAGCCTTTTTTACAATTATCGCAGTGAAATCGTAAGGTTTTTGGCTTGAATAATTCAGATTTGTATTCATCCAATGATATATCGTGCTCACTATCAATAGGTGCGCATAGCGTTTTGCGACACAAATGAACTTTTATGTTACTTTTGCTATCAGTTGCGAGCGTACACCTAGGACATATATACATCGTTTATGTATATTTATACCAATAACTGAAAATATCCTTATACCATTCTCCGTTGTAATAATAGATCATTCGGATAGAAAAATAACACCAAAGTCATTACAGTATTGTCGGGACAAATTCGTCCACTCTACATTCAAGCGGTAAATCCGCAATGTACACGCTCACGATCGCAGCGCAGCCGTCAAGTGAATACCCCTCGCGCTCTATATACTTCCAATCGCCATTTTCAATATCGCCGCGGACCTCTTCGGCCAGCTTCCAGTCTTGAAAGACCCCGTGAAGAAACGTCCGATCCCTCCCGTCCAAATGCGCTACGGATACGACGACAAACATTTTCTCACTCTTTCGCTTAGTTAGTTAGTTACACACTCGCTATGAATAATATCCTTATATCGGCTCCGCCGCACCCGCGCATCAGTGTGATGTGCGCCAAGACGAGCATCAGTTTCTTAAAGGTCGCGACGGCCCATTGCGGGTGCACATCGGCGCTGCCCATCCACCACTCCGACACCCAAATGCCCATTATCGTCCCGTACATCGCCGCGTAAATCAGCTGCACGCTTTCGGGCGCCATTGGCAAATAGGAAACGCCGACCAAAAACGTCAGCGTATGCGCGCCAATGTCCCAGTATTCTGGAACTACGAGTGTGATGAGCTGAACGATCCACGCGCTGTGCAACCCGTAGAACCCACAAAATGACGCATACAGCGCCGCCGTCGCATAGAATAGAGCGAGTTGTATACGAACCTCGGGAGGTAAGATCACTGCGTCCATTGTCCCCGTCGTCTTCGTCAAGTGTATCTCAGAGAACCTTTATATCCGTGCCCGTGCTCGCGCCCGACGCGGCGATCATCGCAACCCGCCGCTGGGCCGACGCCAGAGAGCGCCGGTAGTGGTCCGGGTTGTCCACGAAGCGCAGAACCATCGCCTGGAACTGCAAGGTATCAATGAATACCTGACCACACATCCGACGGTTCATTTCGGTCACGATTGGGTAGCTGTCAAATACGTTGTACTTTCCGGTCGCCTTTGCCTCCTCGTAAGCGATCATCACTTCCGGGATCATCTCAATGTAACGCTCCATTCTCAGGACAGCAGGACACGCGAACCGAGTCTTCACGACGTCCCTAAAATATCACGTCATTTTTCCGTTAAGCCAACTCCAAAAAATGACACGACGAACCCGTACACGTCGTAAAGAGCCGACTAGAATGCGTCGCGACAAAGCCATCCAGTATCTCAGCCTCGCTCGGCATATGGCCGACACCTTTTCAAAGGACCCGACGACCAAGGTTTCCGCGATTTTCCTTGCCCCCGACTCGTTTGAAATTCTGACCACTGGCTTTAACGGGTTTCCTCGCGGCGTAGACGAGACGAATCCCCAGCGTTGGACGCGTCCAGTGAAATATACCTACGTGATTCACGCGGAGGCGAACGGCATCTGCAACGCCTGCCGCAGCGGCACGCCTCTGAAAGACGCCATCGCCGTTGTGACCCTTTTCCCGTGCGCGTCGTGCGCGAAGTCACTGATTCAGGCCGGCATCAGCACCATCGTCACGATGGATCCCGACCTGAACTGTCCGCGATGGGGCGCCGACTTCAAGGCGTCTCTGGAAATGTTTCAGGAAGTCGGTATGAGAGTGCTTCTCTTTCGTCCCGAGGAACTCGCGCAAACGCAGCGTCTGTCTGACGCTTAACGAGACGCCAAGGAACCTCCGCGGTCGTTGAAAACCCCGAAGACACCGACGCCCCACCGGATCCGGAGCCCGCCGCCTCGCCGTCGCCGCCCTCGCCGCCCTCGCCGCCCTCCACCGCCCCATCCACGAGCGCCCTACTAACCTCCTTTTTGTGAAGATGGTAGTAGTTCCACCGCTGCCGCTGCTCCACCGTCATCGCCCGCGGCATCTTCGCCTCCAACAGCAGCGTGTGCACAGCCTCTTTCAGCTGCGCATTTTCACGCCGGAGTCCCTCAATCCGATTGTTCAGATGATAGGCTTCCTCGTCGCGATTCAACAGCATCAAGCGCAACTCGTAAAACTCGTGAGCAGAGGTGTCGTCCTCGGAAAAACTCATCCTGCCTGCGCCCGCACCGACATCCGCGTTGGCTCCACTAACATTTCCGGCGTTCATTTTTTGGCAACGAGCTGTGTATTGTAACCTCCAAAATCCAATCCGGCGCCGCCGTCCCCTACGCCTCGCCCCCGCGCTACCACTCCGGTTTCCGCCAGTCCTTTCGGCGACCCTCGTACAGGTAGCGCCGAAGGCACCACGTCTTGTATTCGGCGTAGTCGCCGTTTTCCGGCACGAATTTGATGCGCATCCCGCCGTGAATCATACGCCCGCTGAGAAACCGCGACATCACCATCATCATCGCGTACACGGCCTCCTGCGTTTCCGGCGACCGCCGCTCAGCAACGCAGATCCGCGCCGTGGTTTCCCCGACCATAGAAATGCCCATTGCGATAATGACATACCGGAACGGCGGCGGCCCTTCGGTATTCGGGCCCTCCTTCATCAGGACAAACTGATATTCGTTGGCGAACAGGAACTCGGTGTTGACGTTTATGATGTGGTTCACGCCATTGATCATAAAGTCAAACACCTTGACTTTTCCGAAATAGTGCAAGCTGCTCCGCCCCCTGAACCAGACCGGCACCATTTCTTGCTCCGACCTGAAATTTGGCGGCGTCATCCGCAGCTCGGGCGCCACCGACGCGTACGGCCACCGCCGCGCCCGGTAGTTGGCCTCGGCCTGATCACGAATGCGTGCTAGCACGTCATCCGACAAATTCTCGGCGCACGCCTGCAACAACGGGTTTACCGCAAACCGCGTGTTGGAGCCGGACCGCAGCCGCATTCTTACTGTACGCCCTCCCGACCGCATCGGGCGTCATTTTTCTGACCCCCAAAATACCAGCCAGCGCCCCGCAAATTCGCTACCTATTTTGGCCGTCGCCGCCAGTTTTTCCTCAGATTTTCATACAAGTACCGGCGCACCGACCACGATTGTCTGCGTCTGTATTCTACCTCGTTCTTGAACTCCACGAGCGTACGATTATTTATGATTTCGTCGCCGAGATAGCGTTTCATTACGGTGAAGAGCACGTAAACGGCCGTTTGAGTCTCCCAAGAGCGTGGCTCAAAGACGGCGACCCACACCGGACGAGCATCATTTCCTCCGCGCGCAACGACTGTGATACGTGTGTCCCCCGAATCGTCTGTGGTATGTCGTAACAATTGGAAATAGTATTCATTCTTTGGTATCGGACTCGGCGAAGAAATCGTAATTTGGTAAAAAACATCGCCGATCAAGAATTTGAAATCGTAGCCTTTCGCGTAAAGTGTAGTTATATTTTCCCCAAACATCCAGACGGACTGCGTCTCTATCATCGCTCTATAATTCGGCGGCGACGTCCGCAGCTCAGGTGCCACATCAATATATGGCCAGCGGATCGTGCGGTATTCCTGCGCCGCGCGGTCGTGAATATTCAGGAGAACATCCGTAGGAAGGCGCTTACCGCATTCTTTCAAAAAGGATTCAACCTCGGCCCGCGTGAGGTCAGCGATCAGTGCCGACATTTCCGAAGTTACGTCCACCACGCCATCCCATCCCCACCCACCGCCCGCTTCATTTTTTAGGCCCGGTCGCGCCCCCATCCCGCCTGTGCCTCGCTCGCCGAGTCTTTAATGATTTTTCCGTTGTCCATCGTCACGATGCGCGTCGCGTGTTTGTGCAGGAATGGATCGTGCGTCACACCGACCACGGTGCGGCCTTTCATCGCGTATTCCAGCAGTCGCTGGACCGCCTCCTTCGTCTCGGCATCAATGGACGCCGTCGGTTCATCCAGAAGGACGACCTCGGGATTTTGCAGAATCACTCGGAAGAGCCATAGGATCTGACGCTGTCCGCCGGAGATCCGCCCGCCGTTTTTGCCGACCTCCGTGTCCAGGCCCTCCTTGAATTTCGCAAAGGTGTCCTCCATCCGCAGCGTCTCCACGAGCGCCAGAATCTCCGCCCGCGACACCTCACGCGCGCCGTAGTTAATGTTCTCATACACCGTGCGGTCAAACAGGATTGGCGTCTGCGGCACGTAACCAATACGCGCCCTCAGAGCCTCCTCGGAAATCGCCGCGTAAGGCGTCCCGTCCAGATAAATCGTGCCCTCGTGCGGCAGGTGGTATTTCATCAGCAGTTTTAGCACCGTGGACTTTCCGCTTCCGATGCGCCCAACGAGCAGCACGCGCTCGCCGCGGCGCACCGTGAGATTCATCTTCTCAATGACCGCGTCGGCAATCTTCGGGTATTTGAAGGTCACATTGGTCATCCGAAGCGCGCCGGTGCCTTCGGCCGCAGCGCCGCCGCCAGTGGGCGATGTGGCCGCGTCGGGCATCCGCTGCTCCGGCTTTTCCAGGCGGTCAAATACCTTCATACTCTCCTTAATCGTGCCGATGCGGAAAATGACGTCCTTGATCTGGTACACAATTTTCCACATAGAATTCGTCGTGTACATCATAATCGTAAACAGCGCCACGAACGACCCTGCCTCCATCCGACCCGCCTTAATCTGCGTATAGCACCGCCAGAAGAAGAAGAGAATGAACGCAAGGTACACCACAATGAACACCATTTTGCAGTAGATCATACACATCATACTCTTTTTCGTATACTCCGAGTACTGCGCTTGGAATCCACGCAGCACGGCCTCCTCCTTCTCGTAAGTGCCGGCGTTCAGGATCGCCGGCATATTTTTCAGCATCTCGTCAATCCGCTCGTTGAGCTGGTTGAAGTTCTCGTCGCGCAGCATAGACACCCGTTTGCACATATTCGGAATCGTGAAAATCATAAACGCCACGACCGACATCATAACGCCAAACATCACACCAATTGCCGGGTCCTTGGAGTACAGGTAAAAGCCAGTGATCGTGTAGACCAGCAGCTGCGGCAGAATGAAGTACCGCCAGATTTCCAGATAATCATAGAGTGCGAAGGGTAGCTTAATCATCTTACTGAACAGCTCACCCGTTTTGAGGTCATCTAGGCTGGTACTGTATTCACCGAAGAGATGCCGAATGATCCGCGTGTGGATGAATTCAACCATCTTGGGCTGGAACCTCATTTCCTCAAAGTCTAGCATACTATTGATCATTTGAATGATAACAATAATGCTGACAACCCAGACAAACGTCTTACCATACGCCTGCTTGTTTTGAATCTGCTGAACGATTTTGCCGTACAAATGCGGCATTCCGACATCTTGGAGCGGCAGCACCAATAGGAAAAGCACGTAAAACACGAAAATCTTCGGATTCGCAATGATAAACTCGCGAATGAGTGCAATATGATTCGCGGGGGGCACCTGTGCATACGCGTTTGCTCCAATCACTGAGGGCGCATTCATCAAGATCGTGGTGCGCTGTGCGCCGGCGGGAAAGAGTTATTCGCAGTTACCTCTACGGCCGAAAATAATCCACACCCCCCACAGAGATGTCCCGCCGCGCGCTGCCTGCGACCACCGAGACGACCCCACTGGATTGCGTGATCGTCGGCGCCGGAATCGCGGGCTTGTACGCCGCGTATTGCCTCCGCCGCGATCACCCGGCCCTCAGCGTGGCCGTGCTGGAACAAACGCCGGGCCCGCTTACGTCGGCCCTCGGCGGCCGCATTCAAACCGTGCGATTCGCGGGAATGGACCTTCCCGGCGGCGCCGGCATCGGCCGCGGTCCGAAGGACCACACGCTCCGAGCGCTCTTGACCACGTTCGGCCTAAACACGACGCCTTTCAACTTCACGCCGCATTACCCGATGGAGTCCTCGGACGCCGAAGCGCAGCGCACACTTCGCGGCTACCTCGCGCGCCTGCGCGCCCACTTCGTTCCCGCCCGCGACACCCGCCGAACGTTTAAAGAGTTCGCCCAGGAAGCGCTCGTCGCTGCCGGCGGTACTGGCGTCGCCGACTACGACCACCTCATCGGCCTTCTCGGTTACACTGATTACGAGGCCGAAGACGCGTATGAAACGATGCGCCACTACGGACTCAGCGACAATTACGCTGCGTATGACGGTTTCAGCGTGCCGTGGCGCGAGCTTACCGCGGCCTTTGTCGCTGCCATCGGTCGTGAACGCATTTACACCGGCGCCATCGTGCGCCGCGTGACCCCGGGCGAATCCAGCAAGGATGTTTCGTCCGTCGTGGTCGCAAACGCCCCCACCGTTCTCCACGCCCGGACGGTGGTTCTTGCGCTTCCAGCCGCCGCGCTTCGTATACTCTTTCCGAGCCATCCCGTGTACCGCGGAATTTTCGGACAGCCTTTTCTGCGCGTGTACGCCCAGTTTGCCGCACGCGTTCGTCCCGCGCTTCAACGCGCTTTTCCGACATACAGCATTATCACAAAAGGGTCCGCCGAAGTCCGCAGCCTTCAAAAAATCATCCCGATCGCACCCGATCGCGGTGTGTATATGATCGCCTACTCCGACAATGCCAACGCCGAACGCCACCGCGGCCATCTTACGGATTCGCCGGAAAACCGCAAATATTGGGAGGCACTGACCGAAGGCGCCCTAGGGGCCAACGCCACTGGCGCCCTCACCGGGACCCTTCAAAGGTTTACGACCGTTTACTGGACCGCTGGCACACACGCGTATGCACCGCTTCCGAGCGAGTTTGCAACGCGCCGAGCCTTTCTCGCCGCCGCCCAAAAGCCGCACCCAGGTCGCTCCATTTTCGTGGCCTCAGAAGCCGTATCGCGTGATCAAGGATGGACCCACGGTTCGCTGGATGCCGTGGACACCATCCTTCCCGCGCTCCGCGCCGGCGCCGGCTTAAAGATTTTGCCCGACGTGAATGTGTCCTGAGGATGCCGCGGCGCGCGAGCACAATGCCGCGGCGCTACAACAGCAAAAAAGACATAGAAGCCGGTCTGCTCATAGCGGACTTGACCGATGAGGAAGAGGACGAGCCCTCATCGCCCATTCTATATGCAATGACCATTACGTGCTGGACCTGCGCGATCGCGTCGTTCGGCTGCCTGCTCGTGTACCTCTGGATTATGCCGGCGAACGGCAGCGGCATCGGGTGCGCGCCCGAAAGCGGAATACCGCCCTTTCGTCATCGGCGTGTGCTCCCATATCTAGGAGAAAACTGAAAAAATGATTAGAGACAGCGACTGAATCGCAGTCCACCGTCCCAGCCTCGTCTCTCTTCGCCCCGCCTCGCCCCTAGCCTGTCCACTGCAAAATGTCGTCAGCCTCTGCGTCCGCGCCGAAGTGCCCCGGGATCCGTCTCATTCAGCGCCCGATGACCTATCGGCGCTGCCAGTACAATGCTTTGCCCGAGCTTGGATGCTGCGAAAAATGCATCGGCTGGTCCATCGCACCCTCGGATCGCGAGGCGATTCGCTCCAAGATTTCCGAGCTCGCTAACGCCACCCACCCCGCGGAAGCCGCCTGCCTTAACGCAGACTACGAGACGCTCCGCAACCAGATTTATTTTCGCACGGTGCACGCTCTCGCTCAGCGCGCCCTCAACGACGCCTACACGACGGGTAACGAAGCGCTCCTGGAAGCACTGCTGAAACCTGTCGCGGCCCACATCGGCGACCTCGCGACGATGGAGGATGTCGTGGATGTCCAGGAATAAACCTCGGCACCCAAAATCAGCACTCTAAGGCCTTTTTGGCCGTGTCTCACAATTTGTCTCTCACAATTTCAGAGACGCGCGCCGCAGCCCCGCCCCGCCGAATGAACCAACTTCAAGGGCTTATCCGCGCTCACGATTTTTCAGTAAAGTCGCTCGTAATTCCTCTATCTTCCGGTAAGTCGTTTGAGATTCATTGGCGTATGTGCCCCGCGTCTTCGTCCTTTCTTCAAATTGAGTGGATCACGCCCCCGGAGCGCACCGAAGTGATGCGCTACGCGCCGGCGGACAACGCACTGACGCTTTCTCAGCCTTTTTTCAATCAGGAGCCGATCATTCGCAACGTTTTCAAAGTAATGGCGGAAGAACTCATCGCGATGTACGGAAAAAACAAATATACAACAACTATTTACACGCCCAACCCGTGGGGCAATTTTACAGAGTGGGACGACGGAAACACGTCCATCGCGACCGAAGACCTGGAAGAGTCTAGTGGGTCTTTCGCGCCTGCACCCGCTACGTCCGAGTCCAGCGGCGGCGCCGCCGCGCGCCCTAAGCGCCGGTCTCGCGCTAGCAAGAAGTGACCAATTATCTAATATACAGCTAACTCTCATATACTTACACACTATACAGCCTCACGCGCTTCGCGCAGCGACGGCGCAGAGGTCAACAAATCCGGAGCGCTTCCGGCCCGCGACGGTTTCAGCGTCCAGTGCACCATATCCAGTGCGCCGGGGAAGTGCGTGTCCCACGAAAAAACTGGGGACACCCGCCATTCTACCGGGCCTGTCGCGACTGCGATGTAGCCCGCGCTCAATTCTTTTTGAATCCAGGAGCCGTATGGCTCACCGTCTTCACCGATTGCCCGAAACTCAAACCGGCCACCGTCTACATTCTCTCGGCTCGCGCAGTACCAACCGGTCACCGCGCCGTCGGCGCCGCCGGCGTCAGCGACGCCGCGGCCCTGGTACGGCAGCCATTTTCCGCTCGGATCGCCCACAATCCGGCACATCTGCATTTCCAAACGCAAGATGGCCGCCTCTGGCGCGTTCGCCAGCAATACGGTGTCCATCAGGCGCCGGAGCTGCGCCGGATCGCGAAAGCGAAAATCCTCGCAGTCCCATCGGTCTATGCGGCCGGTCGCGAGTTCTAGGCCATAGGTCAGCGCAATGTCGTGACGGAGCGCCTCAGGATCCCGCGGCAAAGGCGCAGGCTTACGCTCGGCGCGCTCGGAAACGCCCGCGAAGTCCAAACGGAATCCGTGAGGATTTAATATACGCCGCGTGTCCCAAAAGCGCACACGTTTCTCTAAACAAGTTCCAATGGACAGCATTTCTATACACTCAACAACTCCTGCTGGGCGAATCACGTGACGATACGCTTACAAAAGCCTTTTAAAAAATAATTATCCTGGCGTAACCTTTATGTCTACGCTCAGGCTCGCGCGCCCGCCAGCAGCCCCGC
>Ga0209355_1002627_pt1 | contig 9928 bp, 23 predicted proteins | sample LauGreSBDMM110SN_3_FD_187563 | JGI IMG/M metagenome (GOLD analysis project Ga0209355, IMG submission 187563) | Freshwater lake microbial communities from Lake Michigan, USA - Sp13.BD.MM110.SN (SPAdes) (version 2) | ecosystem: Environmental > Aquatic > Freshwater > Lake | place: Lake Michigan, USA...
TATTATACACAGGAAAGGCCATTGTGTCAACGAGATTTTAAAAAAACCTAAGTCTTTTTCTCCAAAAGTTCTAGTTCTTTTTGGCGTTCGTTCATGGCCTTTACCAAACCAAATTTTCTAATGTCGTCCGAAAACAACATTAGCTCAAAACTTTTTCTTTCGGAAAATACAGTGATTGACATATTGGTAAGATAATACGGGCAGTCTATGTAACGCTCTAAAAATACTATGGTTTGCGGGCTTAGTTCAATGGGTTCGGTAAATGGAATTTCGTACTCTCTCAAATCCAATTCTTTAATTAAGAATTCGTAACCAGCATCGGTTAATCTAAAAGATGTGTCTTTCCCAATCCTATTACTTTGCCACCATGTTCGATTGAACAATTTAAAATTGGCATCGTCTGTGCTTTTACCCCATTGCTGTAGAAAAATCTTAGTTAGGGCGTTGCGATGGATCATACCACTATGGTGCCTTGAGTCAATTTAACAACTTGAAAGTCTTTTGTTCCAAATGTTAGATTTAATTTTTTGGCTAGATTGTGTGCATGTCCAGGATTGCTAAAAGAAACTTTCTTGTATTTAGGTCCAGGATAGCTTGTTAGGCTATTAAAACTTTTTAAATTGAATGGTTCGTTCTTATAAAACACAGCCCAAATGGCTTCAGCTTCTAGAATCTGTTCAGATTTATAAGTTTTTTTGTTAGTTGTTTCTAACAGTATTTTTGGCTTAGGTCTTGACATGATGCGTATCCAAGTAATGTACGCATATATTTATCTATTATTTGTTTGAAAACCCACCACCGTCCATGCTTACACTTACGGGTTCAGAGTCCACACTACGTTTTAAAGTGTTGTACATTGACTCGTAATCCTGATTTATTTTGTCTAATAGTTCTGTAAGGGCAAAATTAAGTAACCTTGCCTGTTGTATAGTCATTTTAACTTCTTTACTCTGGCTTAACTCAGCCGCTTTTACCAAATGAACAAATTGTGTAACTGGAGTTAAATTAATCGGATTTTGCATTGGCCAGTACCTGTTTCATTTCAAATTCAGTTTTAAACGGACCTTTGTAAGAATTGCGTTCCAACGTAATTACTTTTGGACAGAAACTTTTAACCCACCCTTTGTTAAATTTAATCACATAGTATCCTGCACAATATAAACTTTTACTGGCATTGCTTTTGGTAAACAATGGCAGTTTACGTCTTACATCATACATGGCATTATATGGTTTGACACTGGTGCTAAACCCGTGGCATTCGTTTTCGTCTAGCCCAGTAACTTTGACTTTTTTACTTGTTAGGAAAAAATCTTTACCAAATTGTTTAGTAAGTTCATCTTTTTTATTGAACATCACTTCGCCTGCTGTACTGCTTAGGACAAATTTATTGTTCTCTTTTTTATGTAGGGTGGCAATTTTATTTCCGTCTTGTTCAACAATCCAAAATTTTCCATCTACAATTGGTTTTGCGTATATTTCTGTCATTAGTGTTTATGACCGCAGTTGCAGTCATCCTTTGTAAAAAAGTTTTTGATTGCCTGCCACAAATTAAGATATCTAAAATGATATGCTGTTAACATCGGCGGATTATGCGGGCATCGACCTTGTTGCCAATCGCAATTAATTTTAACTTCTTCATTACAAGTTAGGCATTTCATGTTAGTTTTCCTTGTATTTGGCTTGGAACGGTTCAGCATACGATTGTATGTTGTCTGCAATCTTTTTCATGTCCCATGCATTGCAGAATTTAAGCATACGAATACCTACCTGATCTACTGTCTTAGGCACTGCATTATCTTGAATTGTTTGTTTAATTTTAACTTTAACTTCTTCTGGTTGTGCAGTCAAGTCGCATAATTGTACATTACGTTGATAATCTTCTAGCACACGATGTTCGGTTCCATTGTGGTCAACCCATCTCTGAAGCATGAGATTGTTCCAAGAGAATCCGCGGCTCTTACGATCTTCGAACGCCTCCATAAGACCAACTTTGTTTTTGCTTCCTTTAGTACGCACACCGGGATACGCCGAAAACACATTGTCGCTAGTGTCGCCACGCATACATTTTTCAAACAGCATCCATTCTGGATCTTGTGCTGGCTTTGCTTCGCCTGTTTTTTTGTCTTTAACAGGTTTACCTTTGGCATCAAATATACCTTCGTGTGTGATATGTAAATCACCTACACCGTTATATTGACTAACTGTGGGACTTACTAATTGTGCAAAGTCGCCGTCTGTGCTGATGATAACATGTTTTGTATCTGGATGACTCTGTATCCAGCCTGCAATCAAATCGTCAGCTTCTAAATTGGGATGTTGCATCACAGTAGCATTGGTCTTTTCTGCAATGAATGTTTTGAACTCGTCAAATGCTTCCCAGAACAGTTTATCTTCATCCTGTTCTTTTTGAGTCATAGCCGCACGAGTTTGTTGTCTATTGCGTTTATATGGCTCGTAGAAATCCTTACGCCACGATCTACCCTCGAGGCAGAACACCACATGGGTACCACCAAAATCTTGCCATGCTTTTTTAATACTGTTAAGGGTAATATGAAAAGCCATGCCAAGTTTGGTATCAGCACTACCTTGCACCACGTGTCTAGCACGAAAGAACGTGTTAGCAGTATCAACTATAATATGTGTCATTCAATTTCGGCTTTGCCGTTTCCTAACTTGTTTACATTAATAAAACCAGCACTACGAGTTGGGTCAAGGCCTTCGTCGGTTAGCATGTTTCTTGCTAAGTCTCTAAACCAACGATCCACAATCTCTTCGTCTGGGTCTCCGTCAAAGCCGTAACCAGCTTGTTTTAATTGTACAACAAATTCGGCATTCCAGTCAAGCTCAAAAAAGCCGTGTCGAATGTTGTCTTTGTTAACTTTGGTATCCAGCACAGCAACCCACGGTTCACCTTTGGCAGTAGCACGTTCTTTAGGTGTTGACTTGGCTTGTGCTTCTTCTTTTTTGGCTTTGGTTGTTTCTAATTGAGCTTGTTCTTTTTCTGCAATTAGCTTGTCAATACCAAGCATCTTTCTAATGATATGTTTCATTATGTTCCCCACTCGTTTTTAAATAAAGGTACTTGAAGTCTATCACTGTACCGCCACCCTTTTCGCATTGCCATGTCTGCCACCGATCTATTATTAAGAGCATACACTTGCTCAACACCGCCAACCGGCATAATATACACATGGCCTTTAAAGCCCCAATCACGAAACTCTTCAACTGCTCTTTCAGCATCTTTAAGATCCTCTTCTGTAGCAATAACAAATTTCAAATATGCTGTGCCAACTTGTTCATATTCACAAACAACTTCTGGAAGAATTGCTTCTTCCCACTTCTCGCCACTACACGGCAGTTTAGCACTTACTGAGAATGTAAGTTCCTTACCCACTACGCTATTCCATTTTCTCAAATATTCTTTAAACTCCGGCGTAAGCTTCTGAGTACCATTAGTTTCGAATGTAATCTCTTTCAAATCACGCATCTTAGAATTGTTCAACAAGTCTGGATAAGCACGTTGCCAACCCAGCAAAGGTTCACCACCTGTGATAACTAAGTGTTCGTCCTTCCATTCTCCAAATGGAATAATTTCCGCAATTCTGTCGGCGATTGCTTCTGAAGTGAGCATTGGACTAAGTTCTTTAAAATCAGGATGCCAACTAGCATAGCTATCACAACCCGTACTAACAAGTGGAAGTTGTTCATATTTTTCAAACGCCTTAATCATTGTGTGAGTGGCCGCAATGTCAGTTGCTTCGTGACTTGTCTCACCACGTGGCATACCAAAACCTGCACATTTAAAATTACAACCAAAGGTGCGTAAAAACACAGACGGGACGCCCATGTAGCGTCCTTCACCTTGTATACTATAAAATAGTTCAGCTATTTTTATTTTGCTCATTCTTTTTCCTAAAATCTTCTACATCTATTATAGCACTTTTTAATGTTTCTGCATAGTTCAAAGCGCCCTGTCTTTTCAAACAAACAGTTGATTGGGTGTCAATATACCCTTTAGTAAGCAAAGTCCAGATATGGTACCAACGTGTTTTAGTCCAAAAGTTAGTTCTGCTTGTGGTATAAATGGTTACTTCTACTCCATTGTCATCTGCTTCTACCCAAACATTATGATCACACTCAGTACTACCACACTCGCATGTGATACGATAAACTTTTGAGTCTCCCCAATCGTTGTGTTTTAAAATGCCTTCTGCTGGTGTTTGTGTGTTCATCTTAGAACCTCTAATGTTGAAATTTTAGCAATCTTTTCGCCAAAGTCTTCATCTTTACCAATAATGTAAACTTGATGATCGTGCCTATCACTTTTACGATCGTAACGACTAAACTCCACAATCTTTCCACCTACTGCACTATACACTTTAAATTGAAGCGTAGGTTCGCTATCGATATGATTACGACCACTGATAGTGCTGATAGCATTGCCACGGCTCATCTTAGGGCTAGGATAGCAATCTTCTGGTTGATCTTGCCTTGCGTTTTCCCAATCTTCACGTACCCATTTAACAATCATTCGTTTAAAAAAATTCATACTTCTTCCTCAAACCATTCATTTACCATATGTTCTGCTTCTTGTTGTGTGAGAGCAGGCACAAAAATTCTAGCTGGATGTCCAACTGTGTGTTGGATGTTAAATTTAACTACGCCTGCCGGAATACAATCAAAATCTCTTTCTACAATAAACTCTTGTAGATTTTTAGCACGGTTGATCAGTTGATCTGTTAAGTCTTTAGCTGTGGTCATCTTGGGGCAAAGTCCTGTTGTAGTTTGATGTTGTCAAAGAATTCTTTCTTTGTTCCTGCGTCAGTTGTGAATGCACCTTTTAGCACAGTGGTCTGTGTTAGACTGGAGTGTGCCATAATGCCACGATTCTCACAACAACCATGTGTAGCTTGAATATACACACCCACGTTCTCGCTGTCAGTTGCTTTCATAATTTCTCTAGCAATGTCGTTGCAGAGTTCTTCTTGTAGTGTTCCTCGACGAGCACACCATTGTGCGATACGAGTATATTTAGAAAGACCAATGAGTTTATTAGCGGCAATGATACCGATGTAGGCAACCCCAGCCACAGGCTGGTGATGATGAGAGCACATGGACCGTAGCTCACTGCGAACCACGAGCATACCTTCGTAGCGATCTGCCGAATCATTTGGAAATGCTGTTGCGTCTGGTGCTGTTTCATATCTTCCTGCCATTACTTCGTTAAAATACATTTTAGCTAGTCGACGGGCTGTGCCTTTACTGTTTGGATCAGTTTCTCGATCAATTAGTAAACGATCAAGTACAGTTTCAAATGCTTCTGCGGCATCGTTGATCAGTTGTTCTTTGTCAGTATCTTGTAAATACTCGCTGATATTATCACCAGCCCAAAATCTCTTGCCATCTCTATTCATTCTAAATCGAATAGCATCGCCTAAGTAGCCCTCTTGATAACCTTTGTCATCATCGCCTTGTTGCTCAGCACCTGCAAGTATGTTTTTATATATTACGGATTCAGTCATTTATTACTCCTATGTATTAGTATATAGGTTTATTTAGGTTTTTGCAAGTTATTTGATGTTTTAATTTATCAAGTTGGTAAAATTTGACTAATTTTTTAAAGTTTCTTGATTACGTAAACAACATACTAATAACCAACCCGACATTTTAAATTCTGAAATGCAATCGCCGGTAATTGCTTTGAATTTTAAAATTTGTAACTCTGGTTCAACAATACTGACAATATCATTTGCAGATAAAAACCATTCAACTCCCATACCATTCTTATAAGGATCTTTATTTCCTATAATACTTAACCATATGCCGTTTGCATTTAAACAATTTTTTAAATTTGATACAAAATGAGTCATATTATTTTTCTCTGCCGCAAACATATGAAAACATCCGCGATCAAATACTAGATCAAATTTTTGATTAATCCATGCATCTTTAATCAAATCTTGCTTTATCACATTAACATTGACTGAAGAATGGTTGGCTAATTGTTTAGTTTTTTCAATTGCAGAATCGTGAAAATCTATTGCTGTCACATGGCACCCTTGTTTAGATAACCACACAGCGTTATCGCCAGATCCGCAACCTAACTCTAATACTGTCGTTGGCGTAGTTGTCTGACGCATAAACCAGGAAATTAAATTCCGGTCAGGAGTACCAATATCCCAATATAATTTATTATTAATACAATCATTGGAATCGTCTACATCAACTAGTACCAATTTACCATTAATAATCCGAGGTGTATACATATTTTTAAATTTTGCAAATTATTTTTCTGCTCGAAGTTGTCTACATACTTCGCGCATTTCGTTAGTAAAGTCTGGACTTATTTCACTCCAAGTACAGTCAATCCTAACAACATCACCTCGTTTTGGAAGTGCTAAAAACATCATTGGTATAACTATTAGAAATACAATAACAACTACGGTTATTTGTATAGTCTCTCGCTTAGGAGTATACGGCATAGGTCTGCATCCTTTTTATTTTTAAAATCAAAAAACATAGCATCGTGACTAGGTTTAGTAATGTATCGATCTCCAGGTAGTCCAAACACTTCTAGTACAATAGCACAAGTTTCATTCCACCAAAATCCAGTTTGGTTATTCCATGTCACAGTAATTGTATTTTCGGTAATCATTCAGCTCGTCCACTAGTGCAACTGTCGTTCCATAAACTTTGGGCTTGTTTTTTATATTCTTCAAGTTCCCATACACTCTTTTTTTCTTGGTATTGCTCTTCAGTAAGGCCGTGCCACCCACAACATTTGCCAGTAGGGCTACGGCCGCAACCACATTTACCAAACTCTTTTGAATCTTCTTTAACTCTTATTTGCATTTTTATAATTTCCTTTTTCTGGTATAACATGACGTACACCGCCACGCGGATCCTCCATGTCTCCTGTTCTGCGTGGAATCATATGTATATGAGGATACATTACCGTTTGACCAGCAGCCTTGCCAACGTTTTGTCCGATGTTGAAGCCGTCCCATTTGCCTTCTTGGCATCCTGTGTAGCCTTCGAGATTTGCCGCCCGGTAACATTCCAGAATGTTTTCTGGTGTCTCTTGGGTAGGCACAAATAACAAATGTCCTTCAGTGACTGCATAAGCATCCTTAAAAATCCAATAGTGTTCAGTTTTAACTACCAATGTAGTCCACGGAGCAATTTTATTTGCTATTGCTTGTTCTAGTGCGTTCTTCATCTTCTAACATTTTGAGTTCGTCTTTTAAATACGCAATGTAGTCAATTAATGCTATTCTTTTTCTTTCAGAACCATTTTCATTTTGACAACTTGCTAAATCAGCTTCTACAAATTTGATTTTGTCTTTGTACATTTCAATATCGGATTTCATAATGTCTTACTGACTCCAAAACGAAGACCACTAGTACCGCCTAACAACAATGCAAACGCCGCCCACGTTTCCCATGTGAGTGGAATGTTTAACATTGGAAACAGTGTGTTCAATGCCCAAATACCCAGTATGGGTCCAAGTGCAATAGCAATTACAATTAGGGTAATTCCAAAAATTAATTTAATAAGTGCAGATGTCATAACCAAAAATCCTCCCAAGGATAAACTAACCAACAATCTTCTTCTGCTTTGTTTACGGTCCAAACATAATAATCTGGATCTTTAAATTGACTACTCTGATTGTGTGTTAAAACTGCAAAACGGACATTATCGCCCCAAACGTGTTGCCACTTGGCATCATCTGGAAAACAGCCGCTTGGCCAATCCTGCTTGATCCAATTAACAGTTGACCCTTGGTCATTGATATCATCTACAATAAGAATGTTCTTACCGTTAAATGCATCTTCGGCCATGCCTAAATTACTAACACAATCTCCACCGTCACGCAGACTAATGTCTAGACTGTTCATCTTAATGCCAGTATACTGACTAAGCAAATTGGCAGGTACAAGACCGCCACGTGTAATACCAACAATATAGTCAGGACGCCAATAGTGGCTGTGCATTTGTCTAGCAATATCTAAGCAGGCACCTTCCACTTGTTGCCAAGTATAGTAGACCTTTTTCATGCAGTCAAGCCTTGTGCTAGTGTGTGTAATTCTTCGTTAGTCATAAAGAAATTATATGTTTGACTATCTTTTACTTTGCCATCCTCAAGACTTTCTTGAATGATATCAAGACTGAACAGACCTTTAGGGCTGATTACTTCGTGTTTCTCTACACGAATTCTAAAACCAGAATTCTCTTTAATGGTCGTTTCTTTAGCGGTGTGTGCTATTGATTCATGTAATGCTTTCATCATTCTTCTCCTTTTATTGCGTCGAATGTTCTGTACTTACCTAAAGCCGCAATGTATTCATCATACAGCTTCTTTAGCTTTGGATGCTTCTTTTCAAGTTTAACATCTCTTTCAGGAATATGCAAGACTTGTTCAATTGTGTTTAACCGTTCTTCTAAATCAACACCGTTAATAACCATTCGACCTTTGACTTCTAGTTCAGGGGGAGTTTGTTTAACAATCATAACATTGTCATTTGGATTAGCCCAAGTTACACCGTTGGTACCTGTAGTTGTATAGATCTGTCCAGCACCCCCACTACTGATAGTTATTTTGCCTAGTGGTTGATTTGTAAGGCCGCCTGCACCACCAAATGTGATAGTACCGGTATTAGCCATTGTGTTGTTTATCGTATAAGTATGAGTCATTATGTATCCATTTATCTTTAACGAGGAATCCCCATTCTTGTTTGTGTGGCCCTGGCGCAAACAAAGTCCAAGGTGTAACACCTGGTTTTAATTCAATTCGATGATAGCTATCAGCACTGCAAAATCTAAAATGACCAAGACCTCGCCAATGACGAATTTCTCCAATCATTTCTTTTTTGCTATTAAACTTAGGAACCCATTCATAATATCCACCTGCCAGTATCAATGTAAAATAAGGCCACGGATGATCATGTACATCACCAGGATCACCTTTGTGAAACTTGTGCAAGAACACATTGAATGGAAATGTTTTACGATCCTTCAAAAACAAGTAGTAACGAGTTAACAATGGCTCGTTGCATTGTCTATCCATAATAATACGTTTACGATCCAAGCGTTCTAACAGTTTAAGTATCATTTTAATCTTTCTAACAATACATGTGCCGAGAAAAAGTTTTCAGTTAGTGAGTGTGTTTGTTTACGAATTTGTGGAATACGTGTGGAATAATTATCCATATGCTGGATTATCTCTCTACACAAATCCGGACGATATACAGTGTATGCATCAAAACTTTCGGTCCACTTGCTGGGATACTTGAATGTGTCGTAATACATTTCTGTATAGCTAAGTCTATCAGGCACCATAGGAATAGCATCTACCACTGCACCTTCGTAACAACTAATACCCAGTGTTTCTTGTAGGTTGGCACTAAACACTAGTTTAGTTTCGCCTAGCAAATTGTGATATTCATTCTTAGTAAGTTGTTGATCTTGGCACACTACAAATTCGTATTGTGGCAAATGTTCTTTTAAGTCCCGGAAAATTTCAACTTGCTTCTCGGGAGCAATACGATGTGGGAAAAGAATAAGATCACGTTTGGGCATGTTCTTGTACATAGTCAATACATCTTCCATATACTCCATGGGCCAACCAGTACGTACTATTCTTGGTTCTTCTCCGTTTAGTATTTCTTCTAAATGTTCGCTATACCAAGGATTTTCTGTAGGATAATCATTTAGTAAATTTGTATAGAACATTTTGATATGAAAGTCTGTGGCAAAATAATTGTAATCAAACGCATGGAAAAAACTCTTCTCAGCATGTCTAACCCAAGGCTTATTGCCAACAAGACGACCTAAGAAGTCTTGTGGATCATAACTACCAGCATGCCATAAGCCATGTGTGGTTACTGGAATACCCAGTAGCTCACTCATGTACTTTAAGTTTATAAT
>Ga0209355_1002635_pt1 | contig 9909 bp, 9 predicted proteins | sample LauGreSBDMM110SN_3_FD_187563 | JGI IMG/M metagenome (GOLD analysis project Ga0209355, IMG submission 187563) | Freshwater lake microbial communities from Lake Michigan, USA - Sp13.BD.MM110.SN (SPAdes) (version 2) | ecosystem: Environmental > Aquatic > Freshwater > Lake | place: Lake Michigan, USA...
GCGCATGTCAGCGTTGGTGCTTGGTAACGGGCTAGATGCATCAACAACTCTCGGGCCGCTTGTTAGTTCAGCCCAACAAAAGCGAGTCGCTGAATTAGTAGAGCGTGCTATTGCAGATGGCGCAACAGCTGTCTGTGGCGGCACCGCAACGGCAGCGCCAATGCATGGGTACGCCGCAACTGTTTTGACCGGTGTCAAACAAGATCACTTCATCGTTCAGCAAGAAGTTTTTGGCCCCGTTGCACCAATCATCGCGGTATCAAATATTGAAGATGCAATTCCGTTGTACAACGCTGTAGATCACGGGCTGGTGTCATATATCTACACACGTAATCATGGCCGTGGCATGCGAATTGCTAATGCTTTGGAAACCGGAATGGTCGGACTCAATCGTGGTTTGGTGTCAGACCCGGCAGCGCCGTTTGGCGGAGTGAAGCAGTCCGGCCTTGGTCGAGAAGGTGGCCATGATGGCCTTCTTGCATTTATGGAAACGAAGTACGTCTCCACTGAGTGGTGAAAATTGTCTGGGTCTCTCGCCACAGTGCAGTTGGCATAGTAATGTCGCATAGGTGAGCGACCAGAAAACAGATACTCAGAACGCATGGCTGTCTCCTGAGGACATCGCACAGGTTCGTAACCAGGTTCCCATCATCTATGTCGATGCGGTACCCGTGCGGGTGAATCCAGACGGTGAAGTTACCCATATCGGAATGCTGTTGCGCCAAGCAGCTGACGGCAGTATCAGCCGTATGGTCGTGTCAGGCCGCGTGATGCTGAATGAGCGCATTCGTGATGCCCTCATGCGCCACCTTGAGAAAGACCTTGGGCCATTGGCGTTGCCTCGTATTCCGCCAGAGCCGGCTCCGTTCACCGTGGTCGAGTACTTCCAAGACCCGTCAGTTTCCGGGTTTTATGATCCTCGCCACCACGCTGTCAGTTTGGCCTACGTCGTTCCCGTGACTGGTGAATGCCAGCCAAGTCAGCAGGCAATCGATCTCGCGTGGTTCACTCCGAAAGAAGCAGTGAGCGACAATGTGATTCGTGAAATGACAAGCGGCCACGACCGTCTTATTCGTTTAGCGCTTGCCTCCGTCGGTCAACTTCCCTGAACTAGATTTGGTGTGTGCCAGAGGGCGATACCAACTATCGAGCAGCCGCCGCGTTGCGTACGGCTTTAGTTGGTAAAACTATCTCCCGATTTGAGGCCTCTCATCTTGATGGCCCGGTTCCACAATTGGGTTCAGCAGTTGAAAGTGTGATTAGCCACGGAAAATATGTTGAGCTCATCTTTGATGACGGCATTATTCTGCATACAAAGATGGGTTTCCGTGGCAAGTGGAACTTGTATCACCGAGGACAAAAATGGCGCACTCGTCGACATTTAGCGCGTGTCATTATTGAAACCGAAGAGTGGATAGCTGTTGCTTTCAGAGTTCCCACTGTTGAGACGTATCGCGAGTTTGATCAGACACGGCATCCGCGTGCTGGACGGCGTGGCCCAGACTTAACAAACCTTGAAGCTGATTTACACGAATGCGCAGCGCGTCTTTTTCACTATGACAAACCCAACACAACAGTTGCCGATGCGATGCTTGATTCTCGCGTAATGGGTGGAGTTGGAAATGTGTACCGGTGTGAAGTGTTGTGGGCATGCGGTGTTCACCCATGGGCAAAAGTTTCTGATGTACCACAATCAACATGTTTAGATCTTGTGCTGACATCGGCTGCACAATTACGTGCGAATCAGTATTCACCAGTGCGAATTACTGCCCCAGATGTGCCGGGCGGATTAGCCGTCTATGGTCGCAATGGTCAAAAGTGTGTGCGCTGTGGCGACGTGATTCGATTAACAAAAATGGGCGAATTAGCACGATTGTTGTACTGGTGCCCGGGGTGCCAGGTTGGCTGTGAGCCATACCCAGTGAGAGACGACTCAGACCCCATTGCACGAACCATGGATTCTCACCCAGCTGGGGCACAGTTCATCAGCGATATTCTTCGCGGCCGTTCTGCTTCGTAGTTTTAGGCGCGGCCTAAAACCCGGTCAACAGCGATTTCAATTGCTACTCGATCTTCACGTTCCCCAGGTTGTCGGTATCGAGCCGCATAACCCGCTACCGCAGCGGCAACACGCGTGGGGTCGTCAGTTCCAGTCACTGTTCCTTCAAGGCTGAGCCAACGCCCAGCGTCAACTTGTGAAACAACAGCTCGTCCGCCGCGCAATGCATTTTTGTACTTCACTGACGATGGGAATGTGATGACGCGGACAATATGCAATTCAGGATCATACGAAAAACCAACGGGGACAACATGCGGTGAACCATCAGAGCGCAGCGTGGTGAGCGACGCGAGATGGTACTCGCGAAGAAACGCAAGCATCTCGTCGGTGATAAGTGGTGTAGGGCTCATAATTAGTTTGTATTCAGTGCGTCAAGAATATTGACTCGTGTTGCACGCCATGCTGGGTAGATGGCGGCAAACAATCCAACGATGAATGAGATAATCATGATCACGATTGTGGGAACAATGGGCAACTTGAATGAAGTGAGACCTTGGTCCTTCAGTGCAAATACGATGATCCATCCGAGGCCAATACCTAGAATGATTCCGAGCACGGCTCCAAGCAACGATGTGATGACGCTTTCCCAACGCACAGTTGTGCGTACTTGAGACCGGGTCATTCCCACCGCGCGTAGCAGTCCAAGTTCTCTCTGCCGTTCAAACACGCTGAGAAGCAACGTAATGATGATTCCGACGAATGCAATGATTATGGAGAGCATCAACAATCCATAGATGAGGCCCAGCAATTGATTCACTTGTCCCGATTGCTTGTTGATGTATTCCTGCTTAGTTAGTAGTTCGCCTTGCCCATACTTCTTCACAGCCTTCCCGAGCGCGGCCTGAACTTCTCCATCGGGGGTGCCTTTTTTGGCAACGATGTAGACGCCAATATCAAAATTGACTACTGATGATTTTGCGATCATCGCTCGATTGACAACAAAGTTGCCTGCCAGTTCATCAAATTCGTACAAGCCACGTACCGTGAGTTCCCGTTGTGTGGCATCTCCAAGGGTGACGTTGACTGCGCTTCCCATTGGGAGGTTTTTGCGCAATGAATACGACTCGGATAGGAAAATACTGTCGGTAGTCAAGTCTGAATACTTTGCATTGATGAGGCCAATGTCTAACACTCCATCAACGGTTGCAGGATCAATTGTCGTGAAGTACTGACCCTTGTCCTTCAATTTGACTGTAATGAATCCGATTCCAGATGCTTTGTCTACCTCTTGCAGATCATTGAGTTCGAGAGCTAATGAGGGGCTGAGCCCACCGGTGAACTGATTGTCGGTAGTGACTGCGTAATCGCCTTTGAACTGAACAGTGAAAACGTCGTTGATTTGGCCCTTAATAGAAGCCGCAAGTGCAGTGACTGCGGTGACGAGCGCGACGCCAATAAGTACTGGGGACGCAGTACGTGAGGTGCGCTTTGGGTTACGTGCAGAGTTCTGACGAGCCATGACACCCGTAATGCCACGAAAGCGTGCAGCTGGTCTTCCCAAGAACAAAGCGACTGGTCGAGCAATAAGTGGGCCGAGAACAATTGTTCCGATGAATATAAACAAGATGCCGATACCGAGGTAGTTGTTGCTGGCACCCGCGATAACGGCGACGATAATGGCAATACCGAGTGCGATGGAAAGCAGGCCCGCATAGAGACGTTTGCGTCCAGGCTCAGCGATTTCAAGCGCCGTTGCACGCATTGCTGCCAGCGGTGGAACTTTGCCAGCTCGACGTGCAGGCAAAATTGCTGAGAGCACTGTGACGATAAGTCCAATAATGATGGTTGATGTCACTGTGTTCTGCGACACAACAAGTCCGTTGCTTGGAATGTCGATATTAACGGCTCGCAAGAGCGCAGTAAGGCTGACGGACAACCCGATTCCGGCTATAACTCCAACGATGGAACCAACAAGGCCAACCACGATTGCTTCGATCAACATGGCGCGAGTGATTTGCTTGCGGCTTGCACCAATGGCTCGTAGCAATGCATTTTCACGTTGACGTTGTGCAGCGCTAATGGAAAAGACGTTGTAAATAACGAAGCAGCCGACACCAAGTGCGATGAAGCTAAACGTCTTCAGCAAGATGGCAAAGAAATCAAGTGCAGAACCAATTTGGTCTTGTGTTTCTAAGGTGATTTCAGCGCCGGTGAGAGTTTCTATTTTGGCAGTTGCCGGAAGCGCTTTCTGAATCGCCTCAGACAGTTTTGTGTCTGAGACGGATCCGTCGCCACTTACGAGGATTGCGTCTATGTAGCCAGGTTTTGTAAGAAACTCAGCTGCAGTGACTGAATCGAACAATGCAAATGTGGCTCCACCTGGTGAGCGAACATCTCCGTACGAGGTAATACCAACAAGTGTGAACTCACGGCTTCCCGACTGAGCCACTACTTTCACGGTGTCGCCAAGGATGTACTTTCCCGCCTTCGCCGATGCTTCATCGATGGCTACTTCGGTAGGGCCAACTGGCCATCTTCCTTTTGCGGTACTCCATAAATTGCCCGTAAATTCTTCACCAATGCTGCCGAACGTTGGCGGCCCCTGACCACCAGAACCAATTGGTTTTCCATCTTTTCCGATGATGCGTGCGAATCCCTGGATATCGGGTGAAGCATCTCGCACGCCTGGCACTTTTTCAACGATTGCAACAAGGTCTGCTGTGATTCGTTGGCGCTCTTCTAATCCAAAGTCGGCTTCAATAACTTGTGTTGACCGAACATAGGCGTCAACGTTCTTGAATACATCAGAAAACAAATTGTCGAATGTGCGGTTCAGGGTGTCGGAGAAAACCGAAGTGCCCGCCAAGAACGAGGTGCCGAGAATTACAGCAAGCGATGTGAGAATCAGTCGGGCTTTTCTACCCAAGATGCCCTTGAGAGCAATGCGAAACACGGCTTAGTGACCGATGCTCTTCATGAGGTCAAGAACGCGATCCGCTGTGGGCTCTGTCATTTCATTGACAATGTGGCCATCGGCCAAAAAGATGATGCGGTCTGCGTATGCAGCGGCAACAGGGTCATGGGTGACCATCACAATTGTTTGTCCAAGATCATCAACTGCTTTGCGCATGAACGTAAGAATTTCGGCTCCGGTGACGGAGTCAAGGTTTCCAGTTGGCTCGTCAGCAAAAATAATGCGTGGCTGGGATGCAAGTGCACGCGCAACTGCAACACGCTGCTGCTGTCCGCCAGATAGTTCGCTCGGACGATGTGTCAAACGATCTTGTAAGTGAACTGTGTCAATTACTTTTTGAATCCACGCTTCGTCGCCCTTGTCGTTACCCAACATGAGCGGCAGACGAATATTCTCATTCGCAGTCAATGTTGGAACAAGGTTGTATGACTGAAACACAAAGCCAATTTTCTCACGACGAAGCTCAGTGAGGTTTTTGTCCCTCAACGTGGACAAATCAATTCCATCAATGATTGCAGAGCCAGATGACAGTTCATCAAGGCCGGCAATGCAATGCATCAGTGTTGATTTACCAGAACCACTGGGACCCATAATGGCCGTGAACTGGCCTTCGTAGAAATCAACAGATACATCACGAAGTGCGTACACGGCGTCTTCACCTGAGCCGTACACCTTTGTTGCAGAGGTGACGGAAGCAGCAATTGTTGTGGTCTGGGGGATCATTTCCCCATTGTACTAAGGCAGTTTTACTTAGGTTGTGCAAGGACGCGAAGATATGGCTTCACGGTCTTCCAACCCTGTGGGAACAGAGTTTTTGCGTCTTCATCAGAAACCGCAGCACCGATAATGACGTCTCCGCCGTTCACCCAATTTGCTGGTGTTGCCACTTTGAATTTGGCTGTCAGTTGCAATGAGTCAATGACGCGAAGAATCTCGTCGAAGTTACGGCCAGTTGAAGCGGGGTAGGTGAGTGACAACTTGATTTTCTTGTCTGGTCCAATGACGAACACTGAACGAACCGTCATGGTGTCGCTTGCGTTTGGGTGAATCATTTCGTATAAATCAGAGACTTTCTTGTCTCCGTCACCGATCATTGGGAAGTTCACTGGTGTGCCCTGTGTCTCAGCAATATCTGCTTCCCACTTCACGTGGCTATCAACGGGGTCAACAGAAAGACCAATGACTTTGACATTGCGCTTGTCGAAATCTGGCTTGATGCGGGCAACGTAGCCAAGTTCTGTGGTGCAGACCGGTGTGAAGTCCTTTGGGTGGCTAAAGAGAACGCCCCATGAGTCGCCCAACCACTCGTGAAAGTTGATGGTTCCTTGTGTGGTTTCTGCTGTGAAATCGGGTGCGGTGTCGCCTAAACGTACAGTCATGATGTTCTCCTTGAAGTAGGTGTCTTCGATAAGGATATGGGTGAATTCCCGAAACCCGACAACTTTGGTCGGGAATAGTTTTGTGCCCGCCACAAGTACGATTTGGTCATGTCTGGCGCCCCGATTTCCACCATTGTTATGGCGGGAGCCCCGGCACGTGATGCGATTCTGGCACGCCTTTCTGCGCGAATTCAGCAGGCCGGTTCGCCACACATTTCACTTGCCACTGTTCTGGTCGGTGATGATGCACCCAGTCGCAAATATGTAGCAAGTAAACACAAGACTGCGCAGTCAATCGGAATTGAATCAGTGCAAGTGGAACTTGTAGCCACTGCTACTCAAGGCGAACTTGAAACTGCGGTGTCACACTTGGCTAACGATCCGCGAGTGCATGGCATCTTGGTGCAGATGCCACTTCCTTCGCATCTCGATACTGACGCAGTGTTGCGACTTATTCCTGCTGACAAAGATGTCGACGGACTCACGGAACAATCTCTTGGTCGCCTAGTTCGTGACGTGCCTGGCCATGTCAGTTGTACGCCACTTGGTGTATTGCGCCTGTTGCAGCATTACGGAATTACAACAAGCGGAAAACATGCGGTTGTGATTGGTCGTTCCACACTTGTAGGTCTTCCGTTGTCAGTGTTGTTGGCGCGCAAAGGTATTGATGCCACTGTGACGCTCGCGCATTCACGCACAGAGAACCTCGCAGCAATTTGCAAAACTGCAGACATTGTGATTTCCGCTACTGGTGTTGCCCGCTCAATTACTGCAGACCATATTGCGCCTGGTGTAACGGTGATTGATGTTGGTATCTCACGAACAGAAGCCGGCATCATTGGTGATGTTGATGCAGTATCTGTCACTGGCATCGCAGGTGCACTCACACCGATGCCTGGCGGCACGGGCATTATGACCGTTGCATGCCTAATGGAAAATACGGTGAACGCAGCCGCGATGCAAGGTGTTCAGGTCTGATGCGTCGCATTACAGCAGTGCTTGCATTGTTGTGCGCTGCGTTAGTGACACTTGCAGTGCCGACAACTGTTCAAGCGTCCACTAGCGCAACAGAGCCAGAGATGATTGCTCGTGCGATAGGTACACAAACAACCGGTCCTTCTGGGTTTGCAGCTCCGAATAATGTGATGCCTTGGGGTATTGATCGCATCGATTCACGCACCGGCCGCGACAATAGGTTTACATACACGACAGATGGCACGGGAGTAAAGGTGTACGTCATTGACTCCGGAGTAAATGCAACACACCTACAATTTTCTAGCCGCGTGCTGTCTGGTTGGAGCTATCGCGCCAACAGTGCGGCAGTGACTAGCTACAACAATGCCAATGCTGCGTATAACTCAAATCCTGCACGGGGCATAGCCCCGTGTGCGTACAAACCAAGTGTTCATCAGTTCGATCCGTCCACGTTTGATGGAGTCGGTGATGTCACTGATGTCGGGAAAGTTGACAATGATGGTCACGGCACTCATGTGGCGGGAATCGTTGGAGGGCTCTCCACGGGCGTTGCCAAAGCAGTCACTCTTGTGCCGGTCCGTGTGCTTGATTCGTGTGGTGCCGGCACTGAAACTATGGTGTTGAACGGACTCAATTGGATTCTGGCTGATCACCAATTGGGTGAAAAAGCAGTGGTCAACATGAGTATTGGTTTTGACAGCACGGCAACCGGTATTGATGTCGCTATTAAGAACCTTCTTGCAGAAGGAATAGTGGTTGTTGCTGCATCAGGCAATGACGGCAAGTCGGCGTGTGAAACAACGCCAGCGGGCACTCAAGGCACCATCTCAGTTGGAGCGTCAACGTACAACGACCTCGAGCCTTCTTTTACGAATTTCGGCGAATGCGTAGATATTTTTGCGCCTGGTCAATCCATTGTCTCAACGTGGCCGTCATCGCCGGATATGTACGTACGTGAGTCAGGAACATCAATGGCCGCACCGCATGTCGCTGGGGCTGCTGCCAGATTTTTACAATCAGCAACAGTTACGCCGACAACTCCTACTGATGTGTGGAATTGGCTAAAGACCAACGCCACATGTAACGCCATTACCTATTACAAATCGTCAGCAACAGATACATCGCGTGTCGGACTTGCAAAGACACCGAATCGATTATTGGCAGTAGATGCACCTGCAGCTGTTCCATGCGCCCCGAACAATGTCACTGCCACCGTGGCCAGTAAGAGTTCGGTTGTTTCATGGGAAGAGGTTGCTGCCGACAATGGTTCTGCGGTGACTTCGTATACCGCGATAGCAAGTCCTGGTGGGAGAACGTGTTCGATAACTTCTGGTACGACATGCACAATCACGGGTCTTGTAAACAACACTCCTCATTCAATTTCTGTGGTCGCAAATAATGCAATTGGGGCCGGAGCGTCATCCACTGCAGTCACCGTTTTGCCCATTGGCATACCCGGCGCAGTAGCGGCTGTCGTTGCTACGGCGCAAAAGAATGCTCTCAATGTTTCGTGGACCCAAACCGAGGGTGATGCCGTCGGTATTACCTATGTAGCAACCGCAAGCCCGGGGGGTGGTACTTGTTCTTCTACAGAAATAGTGATGACATCGTGCACAATTTCCGGGCTAATAAATGGCGCTCAGTACACGGTGTCAGTTGTTGGAATAAATGTTTATGGCACTGGTATCGCGACCACACTTCAGTCTGCAGCACGTCCCGGTTTCACAGTAAAAAAGTCCGTGGTGAAGAAGGGATCAATAACTTCCTTGTCGTGGCTTGTTTCGTCAATATCAACAGGCGCGAAGAAATGGGGCGAGTCTGGCCCTTGTTCCATTGTCGGCACAAAACTGAAAACTCCAAAGGGAACAACTTCATGTGTTGTCGTGCTAAAAGTGGCAAAAACAAAGAAATATCCGGCAATGTCCACACGAGTTCGTATCGCAGTGGAATAGCACATCGCTAGATTGTGTTGACATAAAAGAGAAAAGAACGGGAATACATCATGGCCACCATCACACTTACTGAAGACACTTTTGAAGCCGCTGTGCTTGGCGAAGGAATCACAATCATTGATTTCTGGGCCGAGTGGTGTGGTCCATGTAAAATGTTTGGACCTGTTTTCGAAAAAGCTTCGGAAGGTCACCCAAACATTAAATTTGCAAAAGTAGACACTGAAGCAGAACAAGGGCTAGCAGCTGCTTTACACGTTCAATCGATTCCAACACTCATGTTGTTTCGTGATGGAATCATGTTGTTCAACCAAGCAGGAGCACTACCTGCGCACTCTTTAGAGCAAATACTCACTTCAGCAGAAGAACTCAACATGGATGAAGTTCGCGCTGAAATTGAGATGCTTGAAAAAGACAATCAAAAGTAATTAGGTTCCCCACATGGGGACCTTCCGTCAGGAGCATGTTCGGCTCCTGTTACGTACAGGCTCAGTGTGGGTAATTTTTATTACTGCGTGCGTGGTCCTAGTAGTTCCCTCTTCCGTACAAGTTCGCGCGAACCTGTCAATTTCTGCAATAGATCCCACTGGGCGTATTGCGGCAGGTGATAAACACACATGTGCCATTGCAGTC
>Ga0209355_1002642_pt1 | contig 9901 bp, 9 predicted proteins | sample LauGreSBDMM110SN_3_FD_187563 | JGI IMG/M metagenome (GOLD analysis project Ga0209355, IMG submission 187563) | Freshwater lake microbial communities from Lake Michigan, USA - Sp13.BD.MM110.SN (SPAdes) (version 2) | ecosystem: Environmental > Aquatic > Freshwater > Lake | place: Lake Michigan, USA...
CCAATGATGAATTAGCGATTCGTCCTATTATATCGGAGGTTTTCAATGAATGATAAAATCGTTTTGGCTGAATATAATAAACAGTGGGATGTTCCATTTTATTGAAATACGTATCGTCGATGAAACAAATTTCAGTCGCGCGATGTAATACTGAACATCGTATGAAATCGCTATGTGTTTTATTTTTGGTGGTTCTCATACAATCAATTGATTTATTGAATCCACATATTATTTGGTCGAACAAACCGATTGCGTTTTGTTTAGATTCTATATAATTGATAATCATCGTTACCCATTGTTGCGAGAACTGATTGTTTGTATATAGGAACGTTTTGAAGTAGCCGCCGTTGTTTTTTTTATATTTCAAATAATCGATTATGTTGAGAATTCCGTATCTAAGAAATTCTGGATACAAATCCAATAAGCTATTGAAATTTTTTTGGTTTTTCTCTAAATTTATGTTGTTCCATAATAAATATAATTCACCAAATGAACCTATAGTCTCGTCTAAATCAAACACAATGACTTTTTTGTGTTTAGATTTAGACTTGATATAATTGTTCGAATATACTTCCATATACAATAAAATAATATATTATAATATTTACAATATATTATTTACAAGGGGGGTGATAGCGAAAAAATCGAAACAGTAGCTAAAACGCCTCCCAAAAAAAACAATGGTCTAATAATTCGATAATTTATACTGTTTCCAAGATATAGCTTTCGATTCAGAATAAACAATTGGCACCGACGACGTATCTGTTATATTATTACCATGCTTTAGTGCCGAATCAACATACATTTCCTTTAATATAGTTCCAACTGCAACCGAGCCTTCGTGTTGGTCCACCAGTCCATCTTCAATGCGTTGGAGAACATCTAATAATCGATTCAATATAGTAATATCCAGTTCGTCTTTGACTAGCCTATTAAATATATCCGTGTAATTGTTATATAAAAATGAACATCTATTCCTACATTGTTCTACTAATTGTCCATCGGTGCTGTGTAACGATTTCAGTATCTGTATCACTTTACTATCCTTACGTATGAGCGAACTATGTTTCAACTTGCGAATATTTTCAGTATTGTCGTCACATTCAGATTCACTTACCAATCGCTTCAAATTTAAGCGGTCGTCGTTATTCATAATAGCATAAATTATTGCGACCTTTTTATGTGTTTTTACTATATATAAATAAATGAGTTCCAAATATATATATTTAGAACCAGAATTGAATCAATCATGGATGATAACGGCATCTCCGCTTGTATTTCTGGTAATTATTGTGATATATTTGTTTGATTATTATAAACGTCGTTGGGCCACGAATCAATGTGATGGAGACTTAGCATTTCTTGCTCCATTGTTCGGGTCTTCTACAAATGAATGGGCAAAGCGATGTTTACATGCGCCCATAAAAGGTACGCTATATAATTTGAATCAAAAAATCGATAAATTAAATAAAGAGGTGAATCGCACCTCTGTATTCGAACCTGCGCTGAAATCATTGAACAAAAAATTCATGCAATGGTCCACTCAACTTCAATTAGCAAGAAATCGATTAAAAAAATAGAAGGATACTACAATGGAACTAACGCTAATCACATATTATTCAGCAAATCGAAACAATTTTATATGGTCTATTTTAATTCGGTTTTTATTTTTTGCGGTTTTCGGTTACCTTTTATTTCAAATAAGTATGATTGCTAATGTTCCGGACAAAACTAAACTGTTGCAAACAAGTATAATTTCAAAACATTTAGCGCAAAAATGATAATAAACTCAACGTATTTGTATCATAACACTATACACCTTTGAAGATTTAAATCCGCACAAAAATACGAATTTAATATTATGATAAATTACATAAACAATATTTATTATATTATACTAGACTATGAATGTTGATGAAATTATAACCAAAAATAAATTACTTGAAGAACATAATGTTAAATTAGAACAGGAATTACAACTAACCAAAGAACATCTTAAAAAATACACAGCCCCATCAAGCAGAAAAGAATATTACGAAAAGAATAAAGATTCTATCAAAAAACGGGTTAAGAAATATAATGAAGATAAAAACTACAAACCTACACCAGAACAAAAAAAAGAATATAACAAACAAGCATATTTACGAAGAAAAGAAAAACTTCAAACAGAATTAGAAGAAAAATAAAACGATGATAATATTTAGGAATAAGTCTTATTTTGTAAAAAGTGCTTAAACATTATTTTCTTTAGTAAGTATATAGGATGGAAAAACCAAAAGAAAAACCTCCCGAGTTTTTCAAGTCTGTCAAAACATCGCTGAAAAGCATTTTGAAACATCCAGAGTTTAACGAAGCCAAAATCTCCAATGTGGTCCACAAGGCACATAAGATTGTTATTCACACTTTACAGTTCATGAAACTGTATTTTCTTTACCACTACAAAACTAATGGAATACTACCCGAAATTGATAAGGTTTTGATTTTGAATATTATGAAAGTTGTTTGTGGAGAGAAACATACCAAAATGGGAAAACCACCAAAACAAGAAACGGTTGAACTTCAAGAACAACTCACCATATTCTATAAGAAGCATTACAAACCATATACGCAACCAGAACAATTGGATTATGAGTATATGAGCAATGTTCTTGCATATTTATGTGAGGACATTCAAACAATGTATGAAAATAACATTCAGTTGCACTATGTTGATTATGTGGAACGATTTGTAAATGTTGCTTGGAAAAAGAAGATGTTAGTTGAGAAAATACGCAAGTTATGTCCTACAAAAAAAGAACGAGAAACCAAAATAAAACATTTAGAAAGCGACATACGAAAAATCAAAAATGATTTGTTGAATGTGAAACCTGAAATTGCTTATACATCCAAACCATTTTATCATAATTGGATTACCGAACAAAAACGAAGAATCCTTCCGGTAAAGGAAAAGTTTCAAAAACAAAGCATTTTCTATGATTTGAAATGTAGTCCATTTGATTATTTCCCTTGTATGATTACAATGATGAAACAAGTGGAAAATGAGTTGGAAACCATAAGTAATGTCTTCCCGTTGCGAAGCAGTATCATGCCTGGCTACATTCGGTTGGATACTATTACATTAGTAAATCTGTTATTACGGAAAGAACACGGGAAGAAAACTGATTATTCCAACAAAGGAAATACCAAGAAACACGAAGATAAAATATGGAGTTTCTTTTTTCGGGTTGAACGAAAGATGTTTCGTAAGACAGGTTATTCGTTCCATCATATGATTTCTACGGATGGCGTTGGTGTTAGTATTTTATTTTTACGGGATGATTTAGTTGGTTTGAAACGGTTACCAAATGTTGTCAAGTGTTCGTCTCGTGAATTGTATATTGATGAATTGGATGATTATTCTCATTTACAAGATAAGAAAATAGTCGCTATCGATCCGGGAAAAGAGGATTTGATTTACTGTGTGGATGACGCTTCCAAAGATGCGAATGTGTTTCGTTATTCACAAAATCAACGCAGAAAGGAAACGAAGATGAAAAAATACAAAAATATCATGTTGGGAATGAAAAACAAACAAATCAACGGTAAGAGTGTTATAGAATATGAAACCGAGTTGTCCAAACACAATCGTAAGACACTTGGAATAGATAAGTTCAAGGAATATGTTGGTGAGAAGAATCGTATTAACAACATACTATTTGGATTCTATGCGAAGCAACTATTTCGTAAATTGAAGTTTGGTAGATACATAAATGCGAAACGAAACGAACATAAAATAATAAGTAATTTCAAGAAAATGTATGGTAATTCAGATGAGGTTGTAATTTGTATAGGAGACTGGGAACAACGGAAACAAATGAAATACAAAGAACCCACATTGGGAAAAGGAATACGAACTTTGTTTCGTAGGAACAAATACAAAGTGTATTTGGTGGATGAACATAAAACATCATGTCGCTGCTCCAAGTGTGAAGGAGGAGTATGTGAGAAGTTTATGGTGAGAGAGAATCCAAGACCCAAAAGAGATGAATTTCGGTTGGTTCATGGGCTACTACGCTGTAAGAGCGGGTGTGGTACATGGAACCGAGACCGCAATGGTTCATCAAACATCTATAAAATAGCTTCTCAAGCAATCTCCAATTTGCCGAGACCGAGTTATTTATGTAGAACAACAAACAAGTAATCAAGGTTCTTTAACGAGTTCCTATAAACAAAATATACATAAGGTTGTAAAACCTAAACTTTGAATTATTTTTTTCGTATTTTTGTGCGGATTTAAACCCTTGAAGAATTAAAATGGGACGAAGTCCCATTTTTTTCTTAAGGATTATGACCGATAAGTTTCCAAACGGACGATGAAATCGTCCCATTTGAAATCTTCATCGGTTTAAATCTTCAAAGGTGTATAATGAATAAATTATGGGTTATATTATGTATAATTGGAATAGTATTCGCGTATTATCTTGATGGTAATAAAGAATCTTTCCGAATGCTGGATGCGAAGGAACCGACTGACCCATTCAAAGATGCGGAATTACAGAAAACAAATGAAATATCAGATTGTGAGAGAACCTCCAATAATACCGCGCAATATTCAGGAAATCTCAATAACGCAAAAGGGAAACTATGTTTGTCACAAACACAAATATGGCTTTTACAAACACGGGGAGGAAACGCCAGCACTGGCGAAGCTCAAATCGGCTAATCGAATGTATAATGACATTTTTCACAATATTTAATATTACATCCTCTTTCGGGTGTAATATCGATGTAATCGCATATAATTACGTGGTTACAATTCATCAATAAAAAAAGATTGATTTTACTTATTATATTACGTTTTTTATCTATTTCACTCGTTTCCATGCTCTCTATTGAATACTTGATTTCCAACAAGTCTCCAATCATTTCATCACTCATACTTTTATTACTTTACCCCCATATTTTTTTAATTCATTTTTTTAACAATACATACTCAAGATACTCTGCGATTGTTTTTCGTCATTTTTTATTAGCGCATCAACATCCTTCTTTGTTACTGTGATTGGGAAGGTCACTTTTAGATTGATTTCCTTTGTCAATATATTACTATCCGATTTTACTAGTCGGAACAAGTTAAATTTCGTGTGGATTATTTCCAAACAGCGCTTGAAATTTCTGACACCATCCTCCGATTTCGTCAATCCTGGTGTATTTATAATATACTCTAGAACATCGTCGGGTATGATAATCTCATTTTCTTTGAAATTCACCTGCTCACGAATTTTCGGGAGTAAATAATTCGTCGCAATTGTGATTTTCTCCTTTGCCGTATATCCCTTAGTCTGAATACTATACATTCGGTCTTTCAAAATTGGATTGACTCTCGACTCGTCATTGTAACTGAATATGAACAATGCTCGACTCATATCGAAATCGACGTCCGCGAAGTATTTGTCGTGAAATTCTGAATTCTGAGTTGTATCGGTTAAATGCGTCAATATACCGATAATCTCCTGACCTTTATCGGTATCGCTCACTTTGTCTAATTCATCAAATAGAAAGCATGAATTCATCTCATTGGTTTCAATCAACTTCTTTGTTATCATTCCTGGACCACTACCTTCATATACATATGGATTGCCATCGAACACGCTACCGTCAGTTGCACCACCGAGTGCCATCAGAACAAATTTACGATTGAGAATCTTACTAATACCTTCTTTGACCAGAGTAGTCTTACCAGTTCCCATAGGACCTTTAATTGCGATTGCTGTTCCCATTGCTTTCGGGTTCGCAATCCATTGACCAATCATCTGTAGAATCTGCATCTTTGCGTCGTCGAGTCCATATGCGCATTCGTTTAGAATTTTCATAGCATTTTCCATAAATCCTTGACACGCATCAATGCCATGCGCCATGTTCACGTCAAGAACTGAGTATTTGCCAAACGGAATTCGCATGAAGAGTTCCACCCAATTTTTTAATTTGAAATATTCGGAATCATGCGTGTCCATCGAACGCAACATATTAAGTTTTTGTAAGACAACCGCCTTATACTTTGTCGGAATGTTTGACTCAAGGAGCACCAATCTATATGGTTTATCTATATTTATGTGATTATTGATTTCCTTCAAATCATTCATTATCTTATGCTGTTCTTTGTTTGATAGTTTCTTCTTAAAATAGTCCATCTCATTTTCGGATTTCTGCTTCTGTGAATTAATCAACTTATGATAGTCTTTCGCATTAGCGACTCTCGTCTTTTTAATGAGCATTTTAATCGATTCCTTACATTCATCTAATGAACTCAACAATGACTTACTATCTGGTCTATTTCGCAATTTATCGGCAAGGAACTTTTTAGTCTCAACCAAATCCGCATATTCGACCTCGAAATTGTCCTTAATTACTTGCGCATTCTGCTCTTTCTTTATGATTTTGTCTTTTGCCTTCTGCTCTTTCTTACTTTTTTTCGTAACGGTTTCTCTGATTTGCTGATACGTCTCTTTCATGAACATTTTTTCGTCATCACTATTGTATTCTTCGTTTTCGTCGTCAGTTGGCTCTTCATCCTCATCATCTTCGTCTTCGTCTCCGCCTCCACCAAACCCGAAAATGATGTTAATTTTCTTACCATCCACTTCATCGTCGTCACCTTCATCATAATAATCAGAGTCATCATCTTCCTCTTCCTCCTCCTCTTCCTTTTTACCCTTGATTTTAGTTTTTTCCTTTTTAATTTCTTTCTTATTTTCCTTGTCCTTCTTGATTTTATCCCTGAGATAAGCAGACGGGGAGGTCTTCGACATAATCTTGCGAACCTTACGTCTCACTTCTTCCTCATCTTCTTCATCTTCATCTTCATCTTCATCTTCATCTTCATACTCATCTTCTTCTTCTGTAGAAGTGTCTGTTGACCCGATAGACTCGCTATCAGAATAATCCGACTCAGGTGGAGGAATCGTCTTCTTCTTGATAAGCTTGTTTTTGTAGTTTCCGTTTGCTGTGCGAACCATTGTTTTGTATTGAGCTTTGTGTTGTCTGTTTTTTTGTTTGTGCTCTTTTTACGAAGAAGTGTTTTATAATCAATTTTTCAAGATTGCAAACATAGCCATAAAATTGATTGTGTTATATTCGCACAAACAAATACTATATAATACTATACCAATCATGTCAAAGAATAACACAATCGGAACCTCAAAAATAATTGGTATACAATTTAGTATATTGTCGGCTGATGAGATTCGCAGGAATTCCGTCGTCGAAGTCACGTCACGTGATACATATATTAATAACAAACCAGTTATCGGCGGACTATTTGACCCCAGAATGGGTGTTTTAGACGCCGGCACAATCTGTCCAACTGACGGATATACATACATCGATACTCCTGGCTATTTCGGTCATATCGAATTAGCTCGTCCAGTATTCTTCATTCAGCATCTCAAGGAAATCGTAAAAATATCTAAATGTGTCTGCTTCAAATGTAGCAAACTATTAATCAATAAATCACAGCATTTACATGCTCTCAAAATGAGTGCCGAGGATAGATGGGATTATGTTTCGAAATTAGCCGTAAAAGTGAAGAGGTGTGGCGAACAAACGGAGGATGGTTGTGGTTGTAAGATGCCGGATAAAATCAAGGTCGAAGAGATGGCGACTATAATGGCGAGTTGGGATAATATCGAAACTGGCGACGACGAAACCAAGGGCGGCGTGACTATGAGATTAACCCCTGAATTAATACTCAAAAATTTCAAGCGAATTAGCGATGACGATGTCCACTTTATGGGATTTAGTCCAACATGGTCGAGACCCGATTGGATGATTTGTCAAGTTCTACCAGTTCCGCCACCCGCAGTTCGTCCGTCAGTTAAGCACGATGCTCAGCAGAGAAGTGAAGACGACCTAACACATATTTACAGTAACATTATAAAAACCAACAAAGATTTACAAGATAAAATTAGTAACAATGCGTCGGCGAATGTTATAGAAGGATTGACACGCCTTTTACAGTATTTCATCGCGATGATTGTGAATAATAAGACGAAAGGTGCTGCTCCATTGGCACAGCGGTCAGGTCGTCCATATCAATGTATCACCGGGCGTTTGAATAGTAAGGGTGGCAGAATTCGTGGTAATCTGATGGGAAAGCGAGTGGATTTTAGTGCTCGGTCCGTCATCACCGGCGACCCGAATTTGTCTATCCGCGAACTCGGAGTTCCCATGAAAATTGCGAAAAATATTACAAAACCAGTTACCGTAAATAATATGAATCGCGATTTCCTTATGAAAATGGTACAAAATGGACCAGAGATTTATCCTGGAGCCAAGATTTTGGAAAGGAAGAATGGCGACAGTATCTCACTGAGATATGTTGACCGGAATTCGATTCGTCTGGAAAATGGAGATACGGTTCATCGGCACATGATGGATGGTGATGCGGTTCTGTTTAATAGGCAACCGTCGCTACACAGAATGTCTATGATGTGCCATATAGCAAAAATAATGAAAAAAGGAGATACATTCCGCATGAATGTTGGGGACACGAAACCATACAATGCCGATCGAATTTTTCGTCGAGGTTGGCAACAGGGAGCATTAAAAGTGTGCAACTCCCTAGTGAATAAATAAATAAACACTTAAAGACAATCTATGAATATTATACAATGGTAACCGATACAAAACCAACCGATGTCAAATGTTGTTCAAAATGTGAAGAAACTAAGTTATTTGATAAATTTATTAAAAAACGGAACATATGTAAAGAATGCGCAAATGCCAGTAAAAAAGCAAAATACGATTCGTTCGTTATTGATGATACTACAATTCAAACATGTAACGTTTGTAATAAAGAAAAATCTATGTCATCTTTTATAAAAAAACGTAATAAATGTAAAGACTGTCACAATGAATGCCGAAGAAAACAATACGATGAGAACCCAGAACATCGCACTGAATTAATACGGCAAGCATCGACATTTAAACATAATAAGGTTTTGGAAAAGCAAAAGGTAAAACTAGAAGAACAAACTCGTAGAGGTATTGATAATAAGCAATGTAGCAAGTGCTCTCAAATTAAAGCGAAGGATAATTTCAGACACAATCGTTTAAAATGTAAAGATTGTGAGAGAGACGAACCAATAGATAAACTAAAACGAAATGTCAGAAGTAGAATATATGCTGCCTTGATTAAGAAAGACTTACACACGATTGAGTATCTTGGTGTGAATTCTATCGAATATTTCAAATGGCTGTTAAATTATGATGAAAGGTATAAATTGGAAAATAAGAAAGAATGGCACATAGACCATGTAATCCCACTTTCCAAGTTTAATCTAGAAATCAAAGAAGAACAGCTCATTGCGTTTAATTGGAGAAACACTATGCCATTATCAGTAAGAGACAATTTATCAAAAAATGACAAAATAATGACTTTACAAATCGAACAACATTACAAACATTTATCGGAATACCAAACGAATAATAACATAGAAATGCCACAAGAGTTTATAGATTTATTTGCGAAACACCTTGTTGTCGGGGACACCCTTAGAGCCTTCACTACCACTCATACATAGAAATATCAATGAGGAACACGGTTAATAGCCGTAACCAATGGTAAATAATGTGAAGGATTGGGCAATCCGCAGTGTTACCGTCTTAACTCCGCTATGATAGGAAAAGATGGGCATTCAGAGACTGAACGGGTGTTGGTGAGCTATGATGGAATAATCAACCGGAGCTTGCTTAAGATACAGTCCGTCCCCACTGGAAACTTTGGGGGTCGGCTGCGGGGGGTATGTAACAATTTTAAAGTTGTTAGCATACTACGCAGTCAAACGTTCGACGGAGATGAAATGAATATGCATATGCCCCAGAATGTGCTGGCGGAAACGGAGTTGCGCCACTTGGCAGCGAT
>Ga0209355_1002647_pt1 | contig 9897 bp, 11 predicted proteins | sample LauGreSBDMM110SN_3_FD_187563 | JGI IMG/M metagenome (GOLD analysis project Ga0209355, IMG submission 187563) | Freshwater lake microbial communities from Lake Michigan, USA - Sp13.BD.MM110.SN (SPAdes) (version 2) | ecosystem: Environmental > Aquatic > Freshwater > Lake | place: Lake Michigan, USA...
CAAGCATCATTTCTCTTTATTTGGCTTATGCGGTTGAACATGTTGACTTTGTGATAGATACGTACTCGTTGGACAAATTTACAGGAATTGATTGGGGATTCCTCATGCTCCCATGGAGGCATACGAATGAGTTTGGCCTCGTAATGAGTGCGATGCAACTCACTTGGCGGAAAATTCACATTGAAAAACAGCTTGGCCGATTTGCCGTTGTGGAAGATCTCAAGCCATTTTTGAAGGCAACATACGCGCGTTGTCCTATGATGATGGACACCTACCGGGACTTCTGGGAGCACGAGAAAAACGCGTGTGAGATGGATGCTGTGGCAGTTGCTGAGATTGAATGGGACCGAACGCCTTATTTGGACGTGCTGGAATACGCACCGGGAACGCATGACATCACGAGCGAAGAGAAACAACAATTGAGTTCTTTGCCAATTTACAAAACATTACAAAATTCCTTACGATCGCAAGTAGGTCACAATAAAAAGCTGAATCACATAATCGTGTCTCTTTCGGGTGGTGTGGACTCCATGGTTGCCCTCGCCATTCTTTCCTTGCTTAGTCGTCAAGCCGAGGGGGCTCATTGGACGTTCGAAGCGCTCCACATTAACTATTGTAATCGAGATGATCTTGAGGAGGAGTTCGTGCTGAAATGGTGCGCATACAATGGAATAAATGTAACGGTCCGGCGGATACGCGAGATCCAACGAGGCCCTGCAATGGATCTCGATATGCGTAATGTTTATGAAACGTACACACGCGACGTTCGCTTCCATTCCTACAAGCGTTGCGCGAGCGAGAGGGCGAATGGTGGTGAACTTCCCATCGTTTTGCTTGGGCATAACGCTGACGACTGCTTTGAGAACATCATCACCAATTTATGCCACAAACAAAAATACGAGGAGCTTGCGGGCATGGTAGAATGGAGCGAAACATCGGATGTTCGTTTTTGGAGGCCATTCATCGGCAATTCTAAGCAAGAAATATATCAATTTGCCAAGCTCGCGCGAATTCCTTATTTACATGATAGCACACCGTCGTGGTCATGTAGGGGAAAGATACGCGACGTAGTTCGGCCGACACTTGTGGAGTTTAACCCCGAAATGGTAGAGAGCCTTTTTCATTTGCGCCAAACCATGAAAGATCTTATGGCCAACGTGCTTGCTACGGCAATTGAAGCAAGTAAACGTACAAAAGTGACATCGTTTGGTTGGAGTTTGGAAATGGGCGACTCAAACTCAACACCTCGCTCGCTTTTGACCTCCAATATATTTTGGCAAGCGTACTTCTCAAAATTGTGGGGCATTGAGGGTGTGGTGAGCATTCGTTCGCTAAAAAACTACTGCCTCAAGCTTCAAGCGTTCATTAACCCGGACCGGGACCGGGGACGGGGTCGGGAGAATACGGAAATGAAAGTTGTTCTTGTGAAGGGGCGGTACGCACAAGTTATAAAAAAGAAAATGACAACGTCTGGTGATGGAACGGTCTTTGAGTTTCAGTTTCATAGAGACTTTGACATGTAGCCTAGCACGGTTTCTGTGTAACCTTGCTTCTCATAATAGCCTTTTGTGCCCTCGCCGGCAATCACGAGGATTTGTGTCCGTTGAAGCCGGGCTGTAAGATCCTCAGCCAACGAAAGTAGTTGCTTACCAAGACCGACGTGTTGCGTATGCGCGAGCGTACGATTGTCGGGTGTCTCTTCTTCCACGGATGGGGTGGTCTTTTGTAGCTTGCCATACACATGGAGCTCGCGGATCCATGCGTGATTTTGAATAGAGGGATGTGGAGACGTGGTGCTTGTTGATGGAATGCGAAGCCGTATGAAGCCGTATAGTGTTTCTTTGGTTGTGTCTTTGTGCTCGGATGAGATGAAGTACTCCGTACCATTGGACGCCTCGTACTCTCGCACCACAATGTGTGCGAGTGCTGGATCATAGTGTTGAAGCTTCACCTCGCGACAGCGGATGCATCGACACCGCTCACCGCGACGTTTCAGAAGTACTTGTAAGTCTTGGCGAAGGTTCGGACGATCTCCCGACGCAATGATGTAGTCCGATGGGATGTCACGAATGATCCGGTTCAAGCGGATCCATGGGAATATGGAGGCCTTCATGTCAAGCAAGATGGGGGTGAGTTCCTCCTCGGTGTACGGCATGTACTTGCCATCTTTGTGCCATTTTTCAATGACAGTGTACGGCGTGGTCTCACACGGGTAAACTTTCCATTGATCAACTTGAATATCCGGGTTGCAGACCTCTGTGCGTTCCCATACGTCCCCGATGCCGACGAAGAGGGATGAGGGTGTGGTAGTCTTGTGTACGTCCGTTCGCCCAAGAAGGTCGTTAACGAGCATCTGCCTATCCATGGCGGGTGTTGCCCCCGGAAGGTTGGGCATATAATGAGCATCAATCTTGTAGCCCCAATCCTTGAGAAGCTGTATTGCGTTCACTGTTTGTGCGTATGTACACTTTCGGTTCACCTTCTTGAGGATGGCATCGTCCAAATGCTGGATGCCAATTTGAACGCGCGTGCATCCATAATTGCGCAAAGTTGTCAGCATAGCCGGGTTAATGGTGTCAGGGCGGGTCTCTAGTGTAAGACCAATGACCTTACAAATAGCTCCCTTGTTCTCAATGCGCTCGTGATCAAGCGAGTTTGCGGGTCTACGGAGGTTTGGTGGGACGCAAAAGGTGTTTGCTGCATAATACATGTCTCGTACGAACTCATTGCGATACTGCTCAGGATAGGACTCCCATGTGCCCCCAAGAACGAGAACTTCGAGCTTATCCACGGGATGACCTGCGTCGAACAAGTCCTCCATGCGCCCCCACATTTGTTGCTGACAGTTGAATTTGTACTTATTTGCGCGAAGGACTCCTGGTTCTCCCTCAAGGTAGCTACGGGGTTGCCCCGGTTGATGAGGGCAGTAATAGCAGTTCCATTTGCAAGAGAACGTTTGTGTGACGGTTTCACCGGCATCATTCGTATATGATGGGTGTGGGCTCGTAAATATTGTGATCACGAGGACGCCCGAATGGCTCTTACCACGTTGCACGCGTAGTCGTTCCTCAAGATCGCGGAGCTCGTGATGGGACAAGTCCCCACGTTCAAAGAGCGTTCGCCCAATCTTGAGGAAGAAGGAGTTCTTCATACCCTTTGGTTTGAGGGCAAGGACGCGCTCGTTGCTGGCATTGATGATATCATGAAGGAGTGGCGTATAATGCTCGATGTCTGCTTCATGAATCACGGGCTTAAATTGGGCATTATTGATGTGTGCTGCGAACTTCTCGTGAATTGCCTCTACGGACTCAATCTTATACTCCATTGGCAAGGCAAGTGGCAAGTGACACGTGGCATATTGAGATGACAAAAGATGTTCTAAGTCATTTTTTACTTAGGCGTAAATATAAAAGGTTGATGTATTGAGAAAGTGGAGGAAATGAAGCTAGGAACCGTTATTACAGCGACCAATACAAATAGCCTATACATTGACTTTATTCCTATGTTTGTGGATGCTTGGGCGCGAGTATGCCCCGGCGTTCGTGTTGTCATTCTCGTTATCTCGGACGGTGAACTACCCAAGCACCTGATGGCATATAGAGAAAATTGTGTTTTGATAAACGCCCATGAGTCGCTTCAAGGAGTACACAGCGCATTTGCTGCACAATGCATTCGCCTTCTTTACCCGGGTCTCCATGGCATTCTCTATCCCGATGAAGCAAATACGGGTGTTTTGATCACAGACATGGATATGATCCCGTGTTCACGAGCGTATTACGTAGATTCAATTGCACCACTCCGAGACGACCTATTTATTCAATACCGTGACGTATTTGACCCCTATACCAACCATGAAGTTCCAATGTGCTATAATGTTGCATTGAGTTCAACTTGGCGGGAGCTTTTTCCCACTGGTTCTTGGCAAGAGCTCTTTGATTCCCTAAAAGCCATGTACGAGGAGGTCGGATTGTATAGCGGGCAGCCGGGAAAAGAAGGTTGGCATTACGATCAAATGAAGCTTTGTAAGTCGGTGCTTTCATGGCCAAAAACAAAAAGTCATTTTAAGATCCTAAAAGATGCGGACTTGATGTTCCGTCGCCTTGATCGAAACACATTTTCAGATGTTTCGGACCAGATGAGAAACGAGTTACAAAACGGAGAGTACACGGATTACCACATGTATCGCCCACAAAGCTACTATCTGAATATTAACAAGAAAGTGCTTGAGGCGCTACCCCTATTTAACATGGAGGGATGAGAAGTCCGCAAACATATCCTCTTCCTCCAATTCTTTTTTTATCTCGAGCGTCGCTTTGATGTTGACGTAATGGATAGCTGCCCGTTCGACGAGGTCTTGGAATTGAGGCGTGGTTTGTAAGCAAAGCCATTCTAGTAGAGAAATGAAATCATCAAAATAGAAATACATGTGCGGAGCAGAAAGAACTTTGTAAGCATCAAATTGTGGTCCATCAAGGACGCATTCGTGTACTTGAAATGCAAATGTTTCGTTGCTTTTTAATGGAAACGATTTGGCCAGTTCCCCGGGAGGCATGTATAGCAAAGAGTCCACAAGCTTCCATACTAAGTGTGTGACATCCACCACAGAGTCCATAGTCCACGGTATCCAAGTGCACCTTTATGTGATGATTTGATTTCATTTTTTACTGCTTTCTCGTTTAAAGTACTTGCGATGATGCCTAATAAGCATGAAGATCTTGAACTTAATAATTGCAAGCATTGATGAGCCATATTATGTTTTGCTTATGACACAATGGGGGCGGTATATGAACGCTCATCCTGATGTGATGTCGTACTTTATCCGTTTTGACAAAGAAGCGTGTGGGGAAGAGGACTATGTTACGGATGCATTGACGAACACACTGTTTTTGAAGGGCAAGGACGGTTACATTCCCGAAATCTATGATAAGACATCACTCGCCATGAAAATACTGTTGTCTCTGCCGGCTTACGCCGGCGTAGATTACGTTGTCCGGACGAATCTCTCGTCGTTTTGGATATGGGACAACCTAATTAGTGATCTTGCTGAAAAGCCCCGGCATGGACTCATAAGTGCTGTTATAGGAGATGCGAATGGAAGAACTCCGTTCCCAAGTGGTTGTGGCATGGTAATGTCTCGTGACGTTGCGCATTTGTGGGCCAACAACTTTGATTATCCAAACAAGAGGCATACGTTTGATGATGTTGCCTTCGGGCGTCTTTTGGCCGAGGAGCGAGTCCCCATCGTTCCTGCGGGTCGATTTGACATAGAAGCACATCACTCATTTCCGGCAGTTATTGAAACCATTAGATTATCAAAAGTATACCATGTTCGTAACAAGATCCACTGGGATCAAGGTCTGAGAAAATCAGGGCGCGAAGCGGAAAACTATGCAATGTTGATAGATACATTTTATTGTAAAAAAGATCCTATGTGAAACTAAACACGTGGGCCACGGTAAATGCGAGGTGGTTCCGCACTCTCGAGTTTTTTGGATTGTGTGAAGAAAAATAAAAGGATAAGCACGACAACGGGGGAGGGTAAAGGGGGCGCGTGCGCAAGAGGACGGGTGCGTGCGTCTCTTGACATTGGCATTTACGATGACACGTTTGACACAACCCCGACCACACCAAAATACATGGGGTTAGGGGCCTCCAAAGTCGTACCTTTATACATCGTGTTGCCTTATTTCAATTACTGTAAGTTCGGAAGGCGCAAGGAACTATTTGTTAATTTCTTGAAACACATGGCGGACCGGCCTCATATTCGCGTCGTGGTTGTTGAGGCCATGGAAGTGGGCGATTCTTGTCAATTACCTAAAGACGCTCTTGATGGCATTTTTTTGTACGTGAGCGTAGAGACACAACACCGTATTTGGATCAAGGAGAGCTTAATAAACATTGGCATTCGTCACATGCCTAGTGACTGGGAAAATGTAGCTTGGATAGATGCCGATCTTGAGTTTACAAACAAGGATTGGGTGCGCGAAACACAAACGGCCTTGAAGGTCTACGACGTGGTCCAATTGTTTCAAACGTGTGTTGGCCTAGGTCCGCACGGGGAAGCTATAAAAACAGACAAGTCGTTTGGTTTCATGTATTTGCGGAGTGGGAAGCCATACACAAAAACGTATAAGTACGGGTTCTGGCATCCAGGATACGCATGGGCATGTAGCCGGCGCGCATATGAAACGATGGGTGGTCTCATCGATTGGGGAATCCTAGGGTCGGGTGACCATCACATGGCCCTTGCCCTCATCCAAAAAGTCGATTCTAGCCATCCAGGAAACATTCACGCGGGATATTCTCAGCATCTCCGAGATTTTGAGGGGCGTGTGAAACCTTTGAAGTTAGGCTACGTACCGGGTACAATTCTACATTATTGGCATGGGCGTATGGAGGACCGAAGGTATCGCGAGCGCTGGGACATCTTGACAAACGGAAAGTACGATCCAAATGTTGATATCTATAGGACAAAAAATGGACTTGTACAACTATCTCTTACGGGGTTACGTCTCGAAGCGCAAATATCCGACTACTTCGTGGGTCGCCGTGAAGACAACATGAAGTTGTAAAAATAAAGAAATGTGACCTGTTGTTTTTCACTTCTTTTTCGTGCTCTTGCGCTTGCCCCCTAGTTGTGTGAATGCTCCCAAAGCTTGTTCAAGATGTAAACGGATGTCTTTGGGATCAAAAGTGGCCGAAATCGAAAGCAAGGAATTATAGAATATGCGGTACGCTTCGAGGACATGCCCGGTGATCATTTCAATATTGAAGCGTTGTTTGTATGTGTTCATTGTTTGTTCATCAAATATGGATTTAAATTTGAATAGAAGTTCATTAACGAGCTCTCCGTGCCCGGATAGGCGGGAGATGGGATCTTCCAAATGTTCAATAAAATCGAGCAAAAAATGGCTGTCAAGTCCTTCTTCTTCCATGTCAATCTCGTATTTCGAGAAAATCATTTGTACGGCCTCATATTTCTCAAGGCAATCTTGAATCTCTTCCTTGAACGCCAGCAATATGGCCTTCATTTTCGGCTCAAAGACGCGCTTTGCCATGTCCGTCCGCACACTTGGCGATTCGATACCTTTCACGGAAGTTTGCAAGGCCATTATAGCTTGGATAAAATCCGTCTTGGGTTTCCCGTTAGAAGTGTCTTTTATAATGACTTGATGAAGAATGTCATGAATGTTGCGCAAATTCTCTTTTGTGGGGGATGACATTATTACTAATGATTAAGGATTTTATTTGTGGCACTTGCCCGTCCCAAAAAGGAAAGTTGAAAGTGAAAAGTTGTTGCCGTAGGATTTCTCCTGATAGAATGCGTAATGTAGGAAGCCAAGAACAATTACGGCATAGAGCATGTATTGTGTGTAGGTTCTGTACTTTTCGTACCGAGATGGGGACTGCTCTTGGTCAGGGTTGTTTCTTTGTACGTATTGGATATGTGTTTTGAGGGATAGATCGACAATGAGAAGTAGGACGATTGCTAATATTGCCGGCAACTTGGCCTTGGTGGTCATCACAAACAACATGTACACAACAAGGGTCTTCAACCACGTCACCCCAAGGGAGACTTTGTTATTTGTGTCTACGACGGTGATGAGAAAGAAGAATGCCGTAAAAGCCATCAAATGTTGAATGTAGACATTGCTTTGAGCAAGTCGTTGGAAATCACAACTGTTAAGGACGGTGAAGTAAGCAAAGAACATCCAAAGGTATAGAAAAGCTATACTTGCAGTCGCATCAAATGTCCCATGTGGTAGCATAGATTACACGTTTTTACTAAACGCGCACTTAAAAAATTAGTCCCATAAGAAGATAGAAAGGTAAGATGCAAGTTTTCGTAAAGACGCTCACAGGCAAGACCATCACGCTGGAGGTGGAGTCGTCGGACACCATTGAGAACGTAAAGGCTAAGATCCAAGACAAGGAAGGTATTCCACCAGACCAACAACGCCTTATCTTTGCCGGCAAGCAGTTGGAAGATGGGCGCACGCTCGCGGACTACAATATCCAAAAGGAAAGTACGCTACACTTGGTGTTGCGCCTTCGTGGTGGCTAGTTACAAAAATTAGAAGAGATGTGGGGATGCCTTCACGGAGAATCGGACTCCGGTTACCAGTTTACAAGACTGGTGTCTTACCACTAGACGATGAAGGCAGGGGTGCGCAAACGGCAGGGTTCGAACCCTCTCTGATACAATTTGATGCAATATTATTCGTAGTTTTTTTCCCGATAAACATATCCATTACATGTTTTCCCTGTTTTAACATTTTTTTGCATTGTTGATGAACATATATTATTACACCGTGCCGCTTCATTAATGCTTGGGTACTGTTGTTCGATGGTGTTGTCTTTCATTTTGAGAATTACTTTGCCAACGCTTTTTGCCATCGCGTCTCTTTGTAGTTGTTTGCGATATTGTAGAGAAAGGGTAGTGAAGCCAGTTGTATCTGCTATTACAGTTATGGTGCCAGTGGTAAGTATTGTTTGAAAAATGGCAATAGGAGTTGTATCATAATCGTATCTATATTGCTTCAACCAGTTATATTTTATTGAAACTTGATCAATATCCATGAATAGTGGTAACATACAAGCTTTCTTGCTAGTTTCCTTGTCATTGGTAACAATGGAGTGTTTTATAAGTACAGCCTGCGGTACCACATAACAAATGGAACAATTTGGAATCTGTATCCAATACAAATCATTGTCATCGATTGCATACCTGCATGGGCTTCTACTCCTGCCCGTACGTTTATGTAACGCTACAATGTAGCGTCTGTGACAAAATTTGCCTTTCTTTTTAACATGTGTTGCCACCTTGTCTTGAATTTTGAACCCATTTACAATGGCATCATATGGGAGCCCTTCCCGTTCAGGATAAACAAACGAAAACATTGAAAGCTTTTGTTCACGTAGCCGTCTATACAGTTGCTCATTTTGTTGACATATATTAATAGGCGTATTTAACTGTTGAATAGGGTTTTTGATACCATCTCTATATAGTTTCTCAAAATTATGTACAATGTCTTTTGACAAGTATGTATTGTATTTCGACTCCACTTTGCCTATGTTTATGGCTCGATGTTCTACGACATTATTACCCGGAACAAGCCACACCTTTTTAGCGTCTATGCAGACACATGCAATTATCATATTGGGATACTTGTTTCTAAGCGAAAACGAATAACAGGACCCCTTTTGCCTTGCAGCCATTGTTACTTTCAATTGAACTGGTAGCCAAGCGTCATCATTTAGTTCTATTGGCCTTACTGCGAAATCTGCCAAAGTTCCTTCCACTAGTTTGTGTACTTGAAATTTAGAAGTTAACAAATCTTTCAAAAAACAGAATCCTTCGTATTCGATATCTTGACATGGTCGCCCCTGCTTAATCTTTTCGACTACTCCAGCTTGCGTACATTTCTTGCACAATAACCCAGTATTACGATACTTGAACCAAATAATGTGTATTTTATTTTCATGACCACATTTGGCGATGATGTCATACCAAGTATTAGATGGAGTCTTCAATTTCGCAAACTCTTCACGCAATGTTAAAAGCTTACATCCTTTGTCTTCGATGCATTCTCGTATTTTATCATATGTTGCTCTTGCCATTTATATGTAGGTGGACATTAACCTTAAACTTAAACTTAACCTTCCCCTTTTTCAAACCGACGAACACCTCTAAGAGGCCAGAACTGAAGTCTAGTGGGTGTTCGCCCATTTCTCAAACCACTCTATTTTGTGCTCATTATTATTATTATTTTTTGTTTTTGGGGGCGCGCTTTGGCTTGCCACCACTCATGTCCATGTTCATGCTTTTGAATAGATCGTCTAGATCCTTCACTCCGGATTGAACATAACGTTTCTCATCTTTCGCGAAAGTTATGG
>Ga0209355_1002649_pt1 | contig 9890 bp, 6 predicted proteins | sample LauGreSBDMM110SN_3_FD_187563 | JGI IMG/M metagenome (GOLD analysis project Ga0209355, IMG submission 187563) | Freshwater lake microbial communities from Lake Michigan, USA - Sp13.BD.MM110.SN (SPAdes) (version 2) | ecosystem: Environmental > Aquatic > Freshwater > Lake | place: Lake Michigan, USA...
TGCAAAAGGTACAAATCATGGGTGATCCACTTATCGGTTTGTTGATGTTGGGACTTATCGTTGTCGTGATCATGCTCGGATTCCCGACTGCCTTCACCTTGATGGGTCTAGGGATGGCTTTTGGGTTCTATTCTTTTTACGATCCCAGCGCACCGTGGACTAGCAATAAAATTTTTCCGCTGATGGTGCAGCGCACCTATGGGGGCATGACAAACGACACGTTGTTGTCAATTCCGCTCTTTGTACTGATGGGCTATGTGATGGAGCGAGGAGCCTTGGTGGACAAGATGTTCCACAGCGTTCAACTAGCGTTCCGTAGAATGCCTGCATCACTTGCTGTCGCAACGCTGGTCATTTGCACATTCTGGGGAATTGCCAGCGGACTGGTGGGCGCTGTGGTGGTCTTGATGGGCGTGATTGCTTTAAAGCCTATGCTGAATGCTGGTTATGACGTGAGATTGGCATCCGGTGTGATCACTGCTGGGGGCACGCTTGGCATCTTAATTCCGCCCTCTGTGATGATCATTGTGTATGCGGCCGTCGCAGGTCAGTCGGTCGTCAAACTTTATGCTGCTGCGATGTTGCCAGGATTTTTTCTTGCTTTCCTTTATCTGGTGTACATCATTGGTTGGGCGCTTATTGATCCCAAGGTTGCGCCAAAGCTGCCAGCAGATCAACTAAAAGTGGATATCCCACCTTGGCTAGCATTTATGCGTGATCATTATTCACAGAATATGCTGATCGCAACTGTCAAGGCAGTGGCGAATCCTGGCCCGTTGCTCAATGCGCCGAGTGAGGCTCGTCTTAGCTACGGTCGGATATTCAGAAACCTCTTGGCCGCACTCTGCCCGTTGGTGTTCGGCATTGCATTGGCGGCAGGCACTTGGTGGTATGCAGTCATCCATCCAGAAAGCCAGTTTCGAGAGTCACAGGCAGTGTTTGCAATAGCGCTGCCGGGGCCTGATGCAGTAACACCTACCGCCAAAAAGGCCGTAGAAGAAGAGACCCTTGTTGAAATAGGGAGTGATACCGTTTCAAGTGGTCGGTCTAGCAGCGCCAATAGCAGTGGCGCACCGGTGGCGCTGGACGCTGATCCGGACAACAAGGATAGTAATAAGCCGCAAGAGTATGTCGGGCCATCAACTAACTTCTATATCTATTACGCAATTACCGTCGCGCTTACGGCATTGCTATTGTTTTATTACTATCGCCGCTTGCGCGATGAGCAGTTTGAGATTTTGAAACTGCTGGTTGAGTCGGTGATGCCGTTAGGCTTGTTGACAGTAGTTGTGTTGGCGGTGATTTTGTTGGGTATTACGACTGCGACGGAGTCTGCTGCGATTGGAGCAGCAGGAGCATTTTTACTTGCAATATCTTCGGGCAGCCTAACCTTTGAGCGCGTAAAACAAGCGGTCTTCCTGACCACTAAGACGACCTCGATGGTATGTTGGTTGTTTGTCGGGTCAGCACTGTTCTCCGCGGTTTTTGCCTTGCTGGGTGGTCAGCAGATCATCGAGAAGTGGGTCTTGGCAATGGATCTGAGTCCGCTGCAATTTATGCTGCTCTCTCAGGTCATTATCTTCATCCTCGGCTGGCCACTTGAGTGGACTGAAATCATTGTTATTTTTGTGCCAATATTTTTGCCTATGCTGTCGCACTTTGGCATTGACCCCATTTTGTGGGGAACGTTGGTGTTTGTGAACCTGCAGGCGGCATTCTTGTCTCCGCCGGTCGCCATGTCAGCTTTCTACTTAAAGGGTGTCGCACCACCGCACGTCACGCTAAATCAGATCTTTGCGGGCATGATGCCTTACATGTTCATCGTGATTGTGTGTATGGCGATCATGTATGCATGGCCTGGCATGACGCTGTGGCTACCTAAATATCTGTACGGTGGTGGTTAGCTGTAGACGTGCTATGACAGTTAAACATTAAGCGAGACTAAAAAAACGGACCTCGGTCTGTTTTTTTATCACATACACATCTGTCTGAGCGTCTGCAGATTAAGACATTTACTCTTTTTTATACACAGAAGTTGGCAGTGCACGGCAAAAAAATCAGTTTGCTGCGAAGCAGCATGCCTATCGATGGAATCAGAGGCTGTATAACAGCATAAGACTGATGCAAGCTCAACCCGTTTCAATGGTACACACCTAAAATAGGACATACTGATGTCAAAACCAAGGTTGCTTAAGGATGTCTAGTCCGTCACAGCTCAGCGCCGATCAATTACATCAAGCAACATTTCCTCGGTTGTTGCTCGAGCATGCGCGTGTGCGACCTGCTTACCCCGCTTACCGCGAGAAATATTTAGGTATTTGGCAAACAGAGTCTTGGTCAGAAGCTGCGATTAAAGTGCGTGAGCTCGCTTGTGGACTGGCCAGTAAAGGTTTTACGCGCGGTATGACGTTAGGCATCATTGGTGATAACCGGCCGCGGTTATACCAGGCGATGTTAGCCGCCCATGCCTTGGGTGGGACGCCCGTCCCGCTTTATCAAGATGCCGTCGCAACTGAAATGACCTATGTGCTGCAGGATGCCGAGATCGGCTTTGCATTTGCAGAGGATCAAGAGCAGGTCGATAAGTTGCTTGAGATCGCGGATAACCTACCCGCGCTACACCATATTTTTTATCTCGATCCAAGAGGGATGCGAGCCTACGACGACAAACGCCTTTGCTTGATCGATGATCTGCTCAATCAAGGGCGTGCCTACAACCAATCACAGCCTAAATTTTTTGACACGCAAGTCGCTCTCGGCAAGTCGAGTGATGTGAGTGTCATTCTTTATACCTCCGGGACCACTGGTAAGCCTAAAGGAGTTTGTCAAACCCATGCGTCCATGATTGGCGCGGGCAGGGGTGCTTGCGAGGTGGATGCGTTATCGCCCGCAGATGGCGTGATGGCGTATTTGCCGATGGCGTGGGTGGGTGATTTTCTATTTTCGATGGCCCAATGCCTAGCTTCGGGCTTTACAGTCAATTGCCCGGAAGCCCGCGAGACCGTCAGTACGGATATGAAGGAAATTGGTCCGACCTATTATTTCGCGCCACCTCGCGTATACGAAGGTCTTCTCACCTCTGTCACTATTCGCATGGAAGACGCCGGTCGTATCAAACGACAGATGTTCGATTTCTTTATGCAGGTCGCCGGCCGTTGCGGTGCCGAGCTGCTGGACGGCAAGGCTGTGTCGGTAGGTCAGCAAATCCTTTACTTCCTAGGCAATCTATTGGTTTATGGACCGTTACGAAATAATCTTGGTATGAGCAATATACGCGTCGCCTACACTGCGGGCGAAGCAATTGGTCCAGATCTCTTTAGGTTCTATCGGTCAATCGGGGTGAACCTTAAGCAGCTCTATGGGCAGACTGAAACTTGCGCCTATGTCTGTATACAACGTGATGGCCAGGTCAAATACGACTCTGTAGGAAAGCCTTCACCTGGAGTTGAGGTCAAGATTGGGCAAAACAGCGAGGTCTTGGTACGCGGTGTATCGATGATGGATCACTATTATAAGAATGACGCTGCAACCGAAGAGGCGTTCGATGCGGACGGCTACTTCCGTACAGGTGACGCCGGCGTCATTGATAACGATGGGGACCTGCGGATCATTGATCGAGCCAAAGATGTCTCGACGCTCGCAAATGGAAAGGTGTTTGCACCGAAGTACATTGAAAATAAATTAAAGTTCTTTAGCTATATCAAAGAGGCTGTTGTCTTTGGATCTGGTCGCGAAACTATCAGCGCCTTTGTGAATATCGATCTTGAAGCTGTTGGTAACTGGGCTGAGCGGCGCAATATTGCGTACAGTGGTTACGTCGATTTGGCGGGTAATCAAGCCGTTGCTGAACTAATTAGCAGCTGTATTGAAAAGATGAATAAGGAGCTATCCAAGGAAATCATGCTTGGACATGCTCAGATCTCTAAGTTTCTTGTGTTACACAAAGAGCTCGATCCCGATGACGATGAGCTGACGCGCACTCGCAAAGTCCGGCGTGGCTTCGTTGAGAGTAAATATGCCCCGCTAGTCAGTGCGATTTATAGCGGATTGCCTGAGCAGTTCATTGCGACACAAGTGCGTTTTGAAGACGGACGCGAGGGCGTGGTCTCGGCTACGCTGAAGGTGCATGATGTCCCTACATTTTCGAATAGCGAGGACTGCTAATGGCAACTCGGCAAATTGGCGATGTCATTTTAGAGGTTCAAAACATCAGCCTAAGCTTTGGAGGTGTCAAGGCGCTTACAGACATTTCATTTAATGTCAAAGAGCACGAGATTCGAGCGATCATTGGTCCAAATGGTGCTGGGAAAAGTTCGATGTTGAACTGTATTAATGGTGTTTACACACCTCAGTCGGGATCAATTACTTTTCGTGGTCAAACATTTAGTCATATGAACAGCCGTCAAGTTGCCAAAATGGGTATCGCACGCACCTTCCAGAATTTGGCACTCTTCAAAGGCATGAGCGTGATCGACAACATCATGACTGGCCGTAACCTGCACATCCGGAGCAACATTCTGTTGCAAGCACTGCGTTGGGGTCCCGCAGAACGTGAAGAAATTATTCATCGCGAGAAAGTTGAACATATCATTGATTTTTTAGAGATTCAGGCTCATCGAAAAATCCCGGTAGGCCAACTTCCCTATGGGTTACAAAAACGCGTAGATCTAGCGCGTGCGCTCGCAATGGAACCACAGGTATTGCTGCTTGATGAGCCTATGGCGGGTATGAACGTCGAAGAAAAGCAAGATATGTGTCGCTTCATCATGGATGTTAAGGATGAGTTCGGTACAACCATAGTACTGATTGAGCATGATATGGGCGTAGTGATGGATATTAGTGATCGTGTGGTGGTGTTGGACTACGGGAAAAAGATCGGTGACGGTTCCCCCGAAGAAGTTCGCACGAATGATGAGGTGATTCAAGCCTATCTAGGCACGTCGCACTAAACACGGAGATATAGATGGCGTTTTTCCTCGAGACTATGCTGGGCGGACTGATGGCAGGGGTGCTGTATTCAGTGGTCGCTCTCGGTTTTGTGCTTATTTTTAAGGCATCGGGTGTTTTTAACTTTGCACAAGGTGCGATGGTGCTATTTGCCGCTCTGGCGATGGCGCGTTTCTCTGAGTGGGTCCCAGTTTGGCTAGGTTTTGAAAGTCAAGTATTGGCCAACGTCATTGCATTTGTGTTGGCCGCACTTTGCATGTTGGTTTTTGCTTGGTTAGTCGAACGCTTAGTGTTGCGCCACCTAGTCAATCAGGAAGCTGTCACGCTGCTAATGGCAACATTAGGTATCACGTACTTTCTTGACGGTTTTGGGCAGACCATCTTTGGTAGCGCAGTCTATCGAATCAACGTTGGTATGCCTAAAGAGCCTGTTTTTGTCTTGGATAACGTATTTCAAGGCGGTTTGTTAGTCAACAAAGAGGATTTGATTGCTGCGTTAATCGCTGCGACGCTTGTAGCCGTGCTTTCGTTGTTTTTTCAGAAAACGATAACTGGTCGAGCGCTTCGAGCGGTGGCCGACGACCATCAAGCGGCTCAATCCATCGGAATCCCTCTGAACCGCATGTGGGTCATCGTCTGGTTTGTGGCTGGGATCACAGCGTTAGTTGCTGGCATTATCTGGGGCTCCAAGATTGGTGTGCAATTTTCTTTGACAACCGTAGCACTGAAGGCTTTGCCGGTCATCATACTTGGCGGCTTGACATCGGTTCCTGGGGCAATTGTGGGTGGTTTGATTATTGGAGTCGGCGAGAAGCTTTCCGAGGTTTACTTGGGTCCGATGGTTGGAGGCGGTATAGAAATTTGGTTCGCTTATGTTTTAGCGCTTGTGTTCCTACTGTTCAGGCCGCAAGGTTTGTTCGGTGAAAAAATCATTGACCGGGTCTAGGGGGCGCGCATGTTTTACAGAGAAAACGGCCAGTTCAAGATTGCTTATCGCGCTGATCAGCAGATTTTTCCGATCGCGCAAGATCGTTGGGCGGTTCTCGCCTTAATTGCGTTCGCGTTCCTTGCAGTTCCTTTTCTTGCAGATGGGTATCTGTTTCGAGCGATCCTAATTCCCTTTGTCATCCTGTCGTTGGCTGCTATTGGTGTCAACATCTTGGTGGGGTACTGCGGCCAAATCTCGCTTGGGTCAGGGGCTTTTATGGCGGTAGGGGCCTACATGGCCTACAACGTTTTTGTTCGAATTGATGGTGTGCCTCTGATTCTGGCGCTGTTGGCTGGTGGTTTTTTTGCCATGCTGGTTGGTATCGTCTTCGGTGTGCCGAGCCTGCGTGTCAAGGGGCTTTATTTAGCTGTCGCCACACTCGCTGCGCAGTTTTTTTGTGACTGGGCATTTTCTCGAATCAATTGGTTTACCAACAATAGTTCTTCGGGCTCTGTTGCTGTATCCAATCTCAGTTTTTTAGGCTGGCAAATTGATACGCCGGTAGAAAAGTATCTGTTTTGCTTGACGTTTACCGCGGTGTTTGCGCTCTTGGCTAAGAACTTGGTGCGTGGTGCGATCGGTCGGGAATGGATGGCTATTCGTGATATGGACGTGGCTGCTGCGGTGATTGGCATTCGACCGATGTACGCCAAGCTCAGTGCGTTTGCGGTAAGTTCGTTCATCATTGGTGTGGCCGGAGCTCTGTGGGCTTTCGTGCATCTAGGTTCCTGGGAGCCCGCTGCGTTTTCGATTGATCGCTCGTTTCAATTGCTGTTTATGGTGATCATAGGAGGGATGGGCTCCATCATGGGGAGCTTCTTCGGAGCAGCCTTTATTGTTGTCCTACCGATATTTCTCAATCAGGCTCTGCCTTGGGTCGGTAGTCTTGTTGGCGCAACGGTTTCTACCGCAATGATTTCGCATGCGGAGTACATGATTTTTGGCGGACTCATTGTCTGGTTTCTCATTGCGGAACCCCATGGTTTAGCCAAACTTTGGAGCATTGGAAAACAAAAAATGCGTTTATGGCCGTTCCCGCACTGATTTTTTACCTCAGTACTCTGACCACACCCAGAGACCTAAGGCTTTCGCTGTATTAACTGGTGTTTAATTGTTAGGAGACAAATCATGAAATTCCGACAGATTTCCGTAAGAGTTGCACTAGCAGCCGTTGCACTGACCGGAGTGTTAAGCACCTCGGTGGCTATCGCTCAGGATAAGGTGCAGTTTTTTCCAAGCTTGACCGGTCGTACTGGGCCCGTCGCACCCAATGCAACGCAGTTCGCAAACGGCTACGCCGATTACATGAAGCTTGTGAATGCTCGTGGTGGTATCAACGGAGTGATGACTCTCGTAGAGGAATGCGAGACCGCTTACGCGACCGACCGAGGCGTTGAGTGTTATGAGAGGCTGAAGGGCAGGCATGGTGGAGCAACCGTTTTCCAGCCGCTCTCGACCGGTATTACTTTCGCTTTAACGGAAAAAATACCTGCCGATAAAATTCCGATGATCACCTCTGGCTACGGCCGCAGCGATTCTGCCGATGGCGATATCTTTAAATGGAACTTCCCCCTTATTGGACACTACTGGGTCGCTGGTGACACTGTGCTGCAGCACATTGCCAACAAGGAAGGTGGCTGGGACAAGATGAAGGGTAAGAAGATTGCTGTAGGCTATCACGATAGTCCCTTCGGCAAAGAACTCTTGCCAATCATGGAAGAGCGCGCCAAAAAGCATGGCTTCCAACTTCAATTGCTACCAATCCCTGCGCCAGGTGTTGAGCAGAAAGCCATCTGGTTGCAAGTGCGTCAGCAACGACCTGATTATGTGGTTTTGCAAACATGGGGCGTGATGACTCCGACGGCCATCCGTGAAGCGATTGCGGTCGGCTACCCTCGCGAAAAGATGTTTGGTACCTGGTGGTCTGGTGCGGAACCTGACTTGAAAGATGTGGGTGCTGCCGCAAAAGGTTACAGCGCTGTCATGATGCAGCATGGAGCCGAGCCGCAATCTGATGTCGTAAAGCAAATCCTATCGATGGTTTACGACAAGAATCAAGGAGTTGGACCGCGTAATGAAGTCGGCCAGGTGCTTTACATGCGTGGTGTGGTGGGTGCTATGTTGGCCGTTGAAGGCGCCCGTACCGCGCAGGTAAAGTTTGCAAAAGGCAAGCCCGTTACTTCAGAGCAAGCACGCTGGGGTTATGAAAATCTTAACTTAACCCAAGCGGATCTAGATGCCTTAGGTTTCAAAGGGGTGATGCGTCCGGTCGCGACGACTTGTAGTGATCACATGGGGTCTGCGTGGGCGCGCGTACATACTTGGGATGGTGCCAAGTTTGTTTGGGCATCCGATTGGCTTCAAGCCGATAAGGGTCTGATTAATCCGATGGTAAAGGCCTCAGCTGAGAAATACGCTGCGGAGAAGAAGATGAGCCGCCGCACTAAGGAGGACTGCCAGCCCTAAAGCTGGTCCCGCTGGTCGTCAATCGACCAGCGGGTGTAGGTTCATATCTAATGAAGAGATGCCGTCCATGAATAATCCCCCCATCGTTTTGAATGTCAATGGCATCGAGGTTATCTACAACCACGTGATTCTTGTGCTCAAGGGCGTGTCTTTGGAGGTGGCCCAAGGTCAGATTGTGGCGCTCTTAGGCGGCAACGGTGCCGGCAAGACTACGACCTTGCGCGCGATATCTAATCTTCTGCGGGCTGAACGAGGCGAGGTGACCAAAGGCGCCATCGCGTTACGTGGAGAGCGCATTGAAAATCTCACGCCTGCTGATCTCGTTAAACGTGGAGTGGTGCAGGTCATGGAGGGACGTCACTGTTTCGCCCACTTAACCATCGAAGAAAACCTATTGGCTGGCGCATATATCGTCAATAATAAAAATGAAATTAGCGCAAACTTAGAGAAAGTATATGCATATTTCCCAAAATTAAAGACGCGACGTACTTCGCAAGCGGCTTACACCTCAGGGGGCGAACAGCAAATGTGCGCGATTGGTCGTGCGCTTATGTCAAGCCCGAGCGTCATGCTTTTAGACGAACCCTCGATGGGTTTGGCACCGCAAATTGTTGAAGAGGTGTTTGAAATTATTAAAGATCTCAACCAAAAAGAAGGGGTTACCTTTTTGATTGCTGAGCAGAACACAAATATGGCATTGCAGTATGCTGACTATGGTTACATTATGGAGAGTGGTCGTATCGTGATGAATGGCGTGGCCGCAGAGCTTCGTAACAACGAAGATGTCAAAGAGTTCTACCTTGGCATGGGTGGCGGACAGCGTAAATCGTTTAAAGAAGTCAAGAGCTATAAGCGTCGAAAGCGTTGGCTCGCCTGAGCATTGCCTTTCAATCCGTTGAAATAAACTCGCACTTTCTATTTAAATTCAAGGTTGACTTGTATGATCACGAATCTCACTGCGCTAGAGCTTCGCGCGCCGAAACAGCGCGAAATTGATTTGCTAGCCGCGCTGCAGAGTGCCGTGACGCATGCAAAAAAAAATGCACCGTATTATTTCAAGACATTAGCGAACGTTGAGCCTAGCCAAATAGAGAGCGTGCAGGCATTCTCAGCCCTACCAGTGCTGAGAAAAGCGGATCTGCTAAAACTACAGGCGACAGTGCCACCGCTCGGTGGGTTGCTCGCCGTCCCGTTTGATCAAATTCGCCGCATTTTCCAATCGCCGGGGCCAATCTATGAGCCTCAGGGAATGCAAACCGACTACTTTCGCGCCGCTCGAGCGCTACGCGCGGCTGGATTTGAGTCGGGTGATATGGTGCATAACGGGTTTGCGTACCACGCGACTCCTGGCGCTTGGATCCTCGAGGGCGGCCTGCACGAAATTGGTTGCACTGTGTTTCCAGGCGGGGTGGGACAAACGGAGCAACAAGTTCAAGCGATGTTGCATCTTCAGCCAAACGGTTATGTTGGGACTCCGTCTTTTCTTAAA